>NFZC01010200.1_pt1 | contig 24843 bp, 28 predicted proteins | sample 1095391 | NCBI WGS metagenome assembly NFZC01 (sample SAMN03609890, study PRJNA323583) | gut metagenome | isolation source: feces | host: Rattus norvegicus | place: Denmark: Riget | collected 2013
TTTGATTTTACAACTTTATATATATTTATATAAAATAGTCCTATATTATCATCTAATGTACTAACTTCTAATACAATTTTTGAATAAATAGGATTATAAAAATTAATTTTATACCATTTTTCTCTAGTACAATCTAAATTTGCATATATATAATTATCTTTAAAGCCTATAGTAGATATAGAATTTTGATAATCGTTAATTGAATCATTATTTGTATATAATACTTTATTATTTTGAATTTTATATTCAGTAGCATATTTATTATACGTGTATTCTCTATTAGTCAAATCAATAGCATATTTAGAAAGAATAGGAAATTTAACATTATCTATAATAAATAAATTATTACAACAATAAGGAACTCTAAATATAACTTTATATGGACTACTTTTAGAACCGCAAATATTTTCAAATACATTATTTTCTATAATAAAATTACCTTGTAATCTCATGTTAAAATAAGATATATTATCTGTTTCTATAACATCAGTTAAATCAACTCTTATATAATTATTAGTAAATCTTATAGGATTTTTAGTATTAACATTTGAATCTATTGTATAATTAGAAATAGTACCTCCTTCTTTATCTATATTAAAAATATTATTATGTACATTTAATAATTCTTGGCTCATTTCAACAGAACAATTTATAAATGTATTATTACATATTTCATTTCCTAAATTCAAATATTTTGAATCATCTGTTGGAATTGTATATATCCCACTTTTTATAAATTTACAATTAGATACAACTATATTACTAGAATCTTTAGAAAATACTATACCATTATTTTTATTATTTTCTATTAAACAACCTTTTATTATAAAAGAATTTCCTTTATAAGAATCCGCTTCTATATCTATACCAGCCATAGGATTTGTACCTAATATAGAAGAATCTTTTCTTAATCCAGCAAAAGAATATTCACCATTTATTACTTGTACTGAACTGCAAGAGCTTAACGTCAGCCCCATTCTATAACAATATCTACATTTACAATTAATAAGTATAATATCTTTAGAAACATCTGAACGGTCAGAACTAAAATCAATACCATCCATTAAAGATTCATCTGATATAATATTTTTTAATATTACGTTTTTACAATGTCTAAAAGTTAGATTACCTCTATCAGAATAACCATATCTATGGTCCCACTCTTTATTAATAGTACCGTCATCATTAAATAATGTAATTCCAGATGAATAATCGTTTAATCTTGGATTTCTTAGTTCTTTATTTGCATTTAATGATATATTTTTGATAGTTATATTCTCACTTTTCCAAAAATAAAACATCGAATTATTTCTACATTCCCCATTATTAGGATTACTAATAATTTTTGCATTATTTCCTTCAATAGTAAATGAACTAAATTTACCAAAAATAAAACGTATATCTCTACCTATATTTGCAGGATGAGAACCATCTTGCCAAGATTCTAAAGGTCTTTTTGGATCATCAGGCGAAGTTTCATAACTATTTCCTGTACCTAATTTACCAAGTACTCCATCGCCATGTAAATATATTTTATTAGCACCAAAAACTAATATCGCCCCAACCCTTTTAACAGATAATGTTGCAGATACAATAGCATCAGAATCATCATGTTGACCATCTCCATATGTGCCAAACCAATCAACTTTTACCAAATCGTTAGATAATCTACTATCATTTAGTACTTTTACATTTGACATTCGTACATTTCCAAGTAATTTTGCATTATTCCATGTTATGTGTAAATTACTTAAACTACCTCCTTTAAAGTCTAATATACATCCTTCAGGAATAGTAATCTCTTCTCCATTTAAATCATAATCATATCTAATTTCATAAATAGTATTAACATCATTAATCATATCTTGAGTTAATACATTTTTACCGCCTATCCAATTTCTTCTAAGAACTTTATATCCTTTACTATTATCAATTAATGGATTATATTCTCTATCTTTAAATCTAATAACTCCATTAACTTCTTCTAAATCTTCATCATCAGGAAGATTATAAATAGTTTTATGTTCATTAATTAATTGTTGAAGAGCTGGACTTAATTTACTAGGAGTAATAATACCATCAGGAATTTTACTAGCTTCAGTTTGAACAAATTCAATATCGGGAATTCTTTCCCAATTATCATCATTACTCCAATTTTCTACATCACCAATAAATTGTTCAGTAATATATCTATCATCTTCTAATCTAGTAATCCATAATCCTTTTCTTCTTAATAATACAGGAATTGTATTTCTAGTATCTTCAATACTCTCTTTATATGGTACATAAATATGATTATAGGAAGTTATAATTTCTGCTAAAGTTTTACCGCTAGCTTTATCTATTAAATTCTCTATAAAATTTATAGGAAATATTTCTTTATATTCATTTCCTATCTTTTCATATAATTGTTTATTGTTTTCCATATTAATAACCTATTTGAAGTTTTGCATTAGAATCATCCACACTTACAATTTTAGTACATAATTCAACATTCCAACCAGGATATAAAATAGTTTCAATATTACCACTAGATGAAGGTAATTGAATAACAGCTTTAACATTAGTATCACTAATATTTTTAATTAGAAATATTTCATTATTTGGTAAACTAAATCCGTCACCTTGAATAGTTACATTTTGTAAATAACTAATCTGAACACTTGTTTTTATATTTAATCTTGTATCCATAACTTATATAATTTAATTATTCATACCCTCTATGGGGGGACAATATTGAACATCTTTATAATCTTCATATCTTGCCCCGTAGAGGTTGCATATTATTTAATTCTGCCAAGTTTTATATATTTAATCCAATTAAACCAAGGTCTATCAATAATATAACTATTATTATTTTCATTAGCATTAGCTTCTTTTTCAAAACATAGATTATTATATGCTGTATTACTTATACTACTATTTTTATTATCTGTGAATTTACTAACACCAATAAAAAAGATAATCACACATCGAATAAGCCATTCTAAGCCGTATAGAGCATAGTAAGCAAAAAGTGATAGGATTATACACCACCAAGATAAAAGTCCAATAGAAATCAAAAAAAGCATACCTACGAATGTGAATAAAGTAGTTTCTAAGTATTGTTGAATATGAATTGATTCGTGATTTTTGACAACCATATCCAATTTATCTCTTTTACTAAAAACAACTAAACCAATAGTTATTGTATGATATACTTTAGCTAATATAAACTTAGCTACTTTACTATTTGTATAAAACTTCTTCATTTCTTTATTACATTTTTAAATTTGACAATAGTTTGGTCTAAAGAATCATTAACTATATAATATACTTTCACAAACTTAACATTATCATAATGTTTAACAGCTGATGTAATTAATTATTTACCAATATCATACCATAAAACTATTGAATCATTAATTTGAGGCGGAATAACTATCCCACCTCTTTTATTATTAAATCCAACAGCATTTGCAATACCAATTCCTATACCCATAACGATATTAAAATAATTACACTTATTATAATATATATTGTCATACCTGCTAGTACATCATTCCAATCAAATTTACATTTATGTTGAACATCTTTAATTTCTAAAACAAGCATTGTAATATAACTATTAATAAAAGATATAATAAAACTATCTATAAAAGAAATATTAATAAACATAGATATACTAATATTAACAAGTAACATTCCAATACCTAATAAACAATGTAACCATTTATTACTTTGTTTATACCAATTAATTATTTGTTTCATATTATTTTTAATTTAAAGCTGTACCATCAATATTTTCCCACGCTTCTCCATTCCAAATAATCCATTTATTAAGGTCTGTGTCTTTATAAATAAAACCTATTTGAACTCCTGTCGGACGTTGAACTGTTATACCTTTTTTAGGAGCATTTGCTGGATTGCCAAAAGAATCTACCCAAATATTATCTTTATAACATATTAATTTATTAACAATTTTATCATAATTTACAAATGTTGGACTATTAGGAATATCATTATAAATAGTTCCTCCATCATAACTAACTTGCCATTTATAATCTTTAATTCTTAATAATGGAGTTTTACCATCTTCTCCTTTAGAACTAATTCCTGTATCTACTCCATCAATAACCCAATTACCTTCTTCATTAATTGTAATATCACCTTTTAAATTAATAGATAAATAATCTTTAGCTTTTTCATTAGTTCTAGTCCAAACTCCAATATTATTACATCTATATACTACAGCTTCTTTAAGCGTAGCCCCAACAAAAGCATAATCTCCAATAACAGGAAACGGTCTAGTTCTTTTTAAACTTTCTTCTGAACTAAATAATCCTAAAAACTTATTTTGAATATAATAAATACTTTGCCAATATTTAGTATTATTCCAATCATCAATATTATTAGAATTAAATTGGTATAAATTCCATCTATAATCTGTATTTTCACCTATTGGTTTTTCATAAAAACTAATAAATATACCTAATCTTCTATCTTCTACTTTAAAACTATCAATAGCTTCTTGAAGAGTATAAGCATTAATTAACCCATCATCTTGAATTCTACTTAATAATACAATACTATCTGAATTAACTCTAGTATTACTAAATCTAGTCCAATATTCTTTATTAGTAATTTGAATATCAGCAGGAACGTCTTTCTTAGATATATAAGAACTATTTCCAACTTCATCATATACTATACTAAGTAAAGAATATCCTTTATTTATTGACCAATCTCCTTCAACAGTTGGTCTAACTTTACCTAAAACTTTATAACTTTGTTTCATAATAAACTGTTTTATATACTTAATCCTCTACAGGAGAACTATCTACAAAATTATCAATTTTGTCATAATTTACCGCCCGTAGAGGGTTATCTCAATCAATATTTACTTTTAACTCTCCATCATCATTTATTGTATAAACTTTATTTTGATTAGCTTTTTCTGCTTCATCATTTAAATACTTTTCATAAAGTTTACCATTTTCTTCATCAACTTCAAATTTAACATCACTACCGCATGTAACAATAGCTTTAATTAAACCTTTATCATTAATAGTTGTAGGAAATGTAACATTATATTCTCTATTGTTATCATATTTATAAATATGATTTAATTGACTTTTTATATAATCAATAAAAAATTCAGATTCTTTATCTTTACCAAGTTCTTTACAAGCAATAGCACTTTGAAATAAATTCCAACAATTCATAACATTTTTGCCATTACCTTTACACGCAGCATTGCAATCATCAATTATATCTTTACCAAAACTTGCTAATGCAACTAATAATTTATGATAAATACAAACATATTCAGCAGGAATAGTAAGATATACATATTTTGGATTAATCTCGCTTAATCCAACTTTATTATCTTGAACATAAATTTCATTATATTTTGTTTCCATATAAAATATTATTTATAGTTACGTGAATATAATTTAATTCTTCTTTATTAAAAATATCAATATTTTCCATACAATGAAGTAAATAACTATGTATATAACTAATACAACTATTATTTATAAATCCCGTTTTCTTAATATTTATTTCATTAATTTGAATCTTAGCAAGCAGTAATTTATAATCGTTTAATACTTTATTAGTTAATTCATCCATATCATTTAATAGTTTTATTAATAACTAATGTAGAATAAGATTGAAATTTAATTATTATTCTTTTTTGAAACATATTTATTCTATCTTCTTTAGTAATTTCTTTATTAAATATAGCATCTGTCAAATCTTTTTCTACAATACTCATCCATTCTTTATTTAAATGTTCACTAGCTCTAACACCATTAATTTTATATAAAGATAATGCAGATTGAACAGTATAAAACTCAGTATTAGTAATATTTTTAATATTTGCAATAACACTTTCACGATTAGCTTCTACATGATTATTAATTATAGTACTTATAGCAAAATTAATAATTCTACATGCACTAGCTGTCATTGAATCTTCAATAGCTATTCTACATTTATCTTTATCTTTTTCAATTATATTTCTTGTAATATCATTAAGAAATGTACTTATATCATTAACGCTTTTAACTAGTTTTTCACTAAGTTTTGCTTGATTCATTTCTTTTCTATTATCAAGAAATCTTGTAGCAATAAGATAAACTCCAACTATAACAGCTGGGGTTATACCTTGTTGTAAAGCAACCACAAGTTCATCCATAACGATTAAACTAAAAAAGGGACTAGCAATATTAATACTAATATTACTAATCCCCAAATAATTATATAATTAAAAAATTATATTAGTATAATATTATCCTACAATAGCTTTAAGAATAGTTTCCATCTTAGCAATAGCTTCGCTATCTGTTGGATAAGCTATTTGAACAATTTGATGAACTACTTCATCACGTGTTTTCATATCTCTAGGTTCAGCAAAACGAAGAGTAAATACAGTAAATCCTCCATCGACAGCATTTGCACTAGCTAAAGGATTAGCGTCATAAGCAGGATAAATACCTTCAAAATCATTATAAGTATATTCGAATCCTGCATCAGCAGCAGCTTTTTTCATTAAATCTTTAATCATTGTTGCATCATTCATTGCAGGGAGTCCATTTGTAACAGAACTAATAGTTGCCCCAAACAAACCATCAGCAACAATAATTTCATAATCTACTCCAGAAGTATTTGCTGTAATAGTAACATCATTTTCATTACCAACAGCTGTAACTCCGCTATTTAAACTATTACTATTAATATGTTTAGCAAGAGCTTTAGCTAAATTTTGAGCAGTTCCTGGAACAGCGCCTGTATGAACAGTGGCAGTCCATTTATTACGTTCATTAAATTTAACTCCTTTCTTTGCTACAATAATAGTATAATCAGTTTTAGCAGCAGGAGCTGCAATAGCTACTTTAGCAGTAAATGTTTTAGCAGCTTCATAAACAGATTTAGTAAAACTAAAATTATTCTTATAAATAGGATAAAGAATATTACCTAATTCTGCTTTTGGATTTTTCCAAATAATATTACCGCGTTTTAAAGTTTCACTTTCTGCAGCAGCATTAGTGTTGTTAATTAAAGTTTCAACACCATTTTTTAAATAAATAATACCAACCTGACCTCCTGTCATAGCTGTAATACTAGTAGGATAATCAGCATTAGCGGCAAGAATAAATTGTCTCATAGCCTTAAAATTTTAATTGTTTATAATTTAATTATCTATTGTACCTCTTTTATTAGATAAACTTTTAATATAATAATTAATAGCGTCAACAACAATTTCTTTATGTAAATGTTCAGGTAAATCACAATTTACATTATTATCATTATTTTCTTCATCATAAAACATAGTAGCTGGTTTAGTAATATATGTATATCTAATATTAGTAAGTACATTAGTTTTTTCTTTTGTTCCAATATAAATATCAAGATGAAGATTATTTGCATCACCGTTAATACTTACAATAGGATACCTTTTAGATGGTCTATTAGACCAATCATCAAATGTATTATATAGTTCTTCTTGTTCAATAATTCTACATTGTACAATATCATTATCATTATATTCACAACTAAATCCTGTATAAAAATAAATATTAGAACTATCAATACTAGCGACAAACGGATTATGTTTAATACCTTTTCCGTTAACATCAGAGCTAAGAATAACTCCTTTTTTATATAAAGTATAAAGACTATTAAGAGGACTAATCTTAGTATTATCTCTAACTACTTTATCAGTAAAGCCCATTCCAATATTCTCTCGAAGTATGGAACGGGCTTTAATATCCGCTGCATAGTTGAGACATAAATCAATATCTTCAGAAAATATAGCACGAGTACTTTGTAATCCCATAGTCTGTCCTAGCTCTCTGAACATGATGTGCATCTCTTCTATGTTCATGTTACATAAATTTTAATTTATTTTCAAATGCAGCAATTACATTTTCATTCTCAGGATTTTTAAACCAAGCAACAGCTTCTTTCATATTTGCTCCAATGAAATCACCATCTTTAGTAGTAATGTTTTGATTAAATTGAGAACGAATAAATTCTCCTCTACTAATCAACAATTCAATCATTGATTTAATATGAATATCTTTATCTACACAAATTGCATTGAATTTAACAGGTTCATTAGTACTAAATCTATCAAGTTGTACTTCCTTATTAATTCTTTCATCTGCAAGACTTGTAATAATACTCATATTATTTAATACACAATATTGAATATAAACTGCATCAAATCTCTTATCATCACCAAGAATTTCAACATAATTACGTTTAGCAGTATTAATAGCGTTACGTTGTTTTTGTTGAAATGCTTTTTCTTTATTTTCATCTTTAAAATAGAATCTAATATGAGAATCACTATTAATAAAAGCTACATCTTTAGCAACATCTCTATACAATAAACAATGTCTATAAAGAATATATTCTGTAATATTAACAGGATTTCCAACTAAATATAAATCAGATTCTAGATTATTTAAATCTTGAATTTTAGTTTTAAGAGCTTTTTTAAGTTCTTCAAGATTCTGTCTATCTACTTGCTTATAAGCGTTTTCAATAGCTTCTTCTTTCTTCTTAAATTCAAAATAATCACGTTTAGTATGAAAACGAAATGAAGCATCAAAAGTAACACCTAGTTCATTTACATGAACATGAATATTATTTAGATACTGTTTAAGTCTTGTAGTAAAAGATTCATTATTAGCAGAAATACCAAGTATTTGAGGAAAATAAGTCTCAACTTCACCTCTATTGCTTGAAAGAATTTGAGAACTTTTAATAGAACTACCAATATAATCACATCTTTTAGGCATTGACTTATCATTTACTTTTCTAAATAAAGAAAAATTAGGAACAAGTTCAATATTAACAGTACGATGATAAATAAAAGGTTTTTCTAATTCAACATCTCTATTTTCTTTTATTTGTTCTACATATGATTTATTTTCTTCTACTTGATTAGCTGCTTCTGAAGTTTTTGCTTCTTTATTGACAGCAGCAGTAATTTTAAATTCTCCCATAATACTTTTACATTTAATTTAAATTACAATATACATTCTAACATAAACATCTTAATAGAATTATCTACTTGCAAACCTCTAGAACCTTTAATTTCATAACGACTCATATCAATTTCAGTAGCGATAAAATTACTATCAGGAACACCCCAAGATGCGGGTACATCAGTCATACCTTTAAGAACTTTAGCTTTATAAATTTGACCTTTTTGACGAACTTGTCTTACATTCTGATGTCCATCATATGAACTAAAGTCAATAAAACAAGCTTGATGAGAAGTCATTGGATAACCGGTTCTAGGATGTAAATAACCATTTTGTTTTGCAGCTTCTGCAATAGTACCTTTATCAAAGAAAGCACAATGTTTAGCTGTAATTGTATGACCATCTACTGTTTTATATTTGCGGAAATATGCACCATATTGAAGATTATCACCACTACCTTGAATTTCTTTATCGCCAAGAGGAGTAAGGAATCCATTTTCTTTAGCATCCATTTTCATGGCTTCATCAAAATCTTCAAGAAAACCTTTACCACCCATTAGAACAATATTCATAGAACCAGTATCTGTATCTCTATCAATTACATCACCAATAGTTCTTTTGAGTTTATTCAAAGTAAGATATTCTCCATAAGTATCATAATTAGATTCACGACAAATTTCAAGCATACCCGCCGTGTGAGGAATCGGTTTACCATTATCTCTATCTTTCAAAGTAATAGTACCATCAGCAAGTCTATTATATTCTGCCATCCAAAGTCTTTCTTCACCGAGAACTCTCATGTGAATATTAAATTGACGCATCTCTTCATTAATCCACAATCTATTAGTTCCACCACCTTCTCCTTTAAATTCATATTCAGTAACTACATTTGCAAGATTACCGGCAATTTCTTTACTATGACGATAAAATTCTAGTTGACTAGTCATTTTACCAGGCCCCATAGTATTACTTCTATTACCTTTAGAATATGATTCAGAAACAGTAGGTGCAGTCATTGACCAATACTTACCTTTCTTAAGTAAATCTTTTGCTACAACAGCATTCGGATTAGGATTAGTAAGTTTAACAATATAAGCATATCCGTATGCGCTTTCACCAAGGTCTTTCTGAATACGAAGTTGGGTCTTTCCATCAGGGCCGATAATACCATGTTGTTCAATAAACCAATGAGTACTTGTATGAATTTCAAATTCAACACCACCTTTACCAATATTACTGCCAATAGGAGCGTGAGTAATAAAGTCTGTAAATTTCATTCGTCCCATAGTTTTCCAAGTCCATTGTACAGTATTAATATCTACAACACCTGTAGAACCTTGACCCTCTGTCATAAATGTCAATGGAAATCTATCATCATCCATACCATAATTGTAAGTTAGAAAACTATTGATTTCAACAGGCTTTTGAAGCTGTAAATAAGCAATAGATTCTTCATTTGAATAACCACGATCTTCATAGTTACCTCGGTTAATTACTCTCATTTTATACATATCTACTAACTTTAATTAATTAATAACCGAATTTAAAATCACCGCTGTTCTTCGGTTTTTCAGCATCAGCGGGAGGAGTAATAGTAACACCTCGTTTATTATTGTTAGCAGCTTTAAGACGAAGAGTTTTAACTTCTTTTTCTCTAATAGCTATATTAACAAGGTCGCTATAATTACCACCGGTAAATCTTAAATAAGCACGAAGTAATTCGTCATCTCTTCTTTCTTCGGGAGTTAGTTTATTAAGGTCATTAACATAACGGCTTCTTCCTTCTTCATCTACTTGGTAGATATAGTTAAAAAAGTCATTAAGCGTTTTAGCTTCTTTTTTACCACCTTTATTAATAATAATCGTTTCGGGAATTTCATAACCAGCAATTTTTCTTTTATTAATAGCTTCTTGAACACCTACCCAATACTTAATATTTTGTTCTTCACGTTCACGTTCAGCTTCTCGAGCTTGTTTAGCTAATTCTTTTTTATATTCTTTATCAGCTTGAATCATACTTTGAAGAACTTCTTTTGCAGTATCTGCTAAAGTTTCAGTACTTTTTAAATAATCAATATATCTATTAACATCACCTTTACGATTATTTTCTCTCCAATCTTCACGAATAATAGCTTCTTGTTGTGCTATATTATTATCATCAATAGTAATATTGCTTCTATCTTTAACTTCATTAAATCCATCTAAACTATTACCATTAGCAATATAATAATTAATCATATCTCTAATAAAAGGAAATGAATCAGCTAATTGATTAGCACCTAATTGAATATATTCATTCTGTTTTTGTTCAATAACAGCATCCACATATGCTGCTACTCCTTCAACAGTATTATCAAATTCAATAGGTTTATCATCTTCTCCTACAATTTCAATTCCAAGTTTGGATTTAATATTATTAATATTTAAAGAATTACTTTCATCATTATCATTAACATCATATTTAGATAGAAAATCTTTAACATCTTTGGCTTCTTTAAATATTTTTCCTTTTTCATCAACTAAATTACCATTACCATCAACAGTATACTTACCATCTTCTGTTTCTACAATAGTTCCTTCTTCTAAAGAATTATTTTCTTCTTTATTAGAATTATTATTATCGTCAGAATTACTTTGTTGAGTTTTATTTTCATCACTAGTTTCGTCATGTTTAGAACTATCATTAGGTTCATCATCTAACGAAACAGGATTATTTTCATCAACACCACCATTTAACATGGTTTTATCTTCGATAGCGTTAGAACTTTGTTCTTCACCATTACTACCATAACCAAAGGACATTTGAGGCATATCTTTATATTTAATTGTTATACGACACAAAAAAACTTTATTAATTAAAACTTTTAGTTTTCATGTTTCTACATTATATATAATACTTTGTGTATTTAATTAATGCTTCGTTTTTGTCAATTAACGGTTGTAAGTGTTTGTAGCATGCTCGTAGATGCACTTCTTTTGAGCTAGAATAGATTTAAAATCTAATTATGAACAATCTTATTACTTTTGACAAAACTGCAAAATAAGCCAATTCTGACCCCCGTAGAGGATGTGCATATGGAAACAATCTCTATCATAAACACAATTAAGCCCAACATCAGTTTCACAACTAACATTGGGCACATGACTAACAACTTAATCACACAATGAAAATACTTATTTTTTACTTCCTTTTACATCATATTTATTTTTATTTTGTTTAGCTATTTTTAATTTAATATTACTATCATGAACTTTAGCATTAATTTCTTTATCTTTAAGTCTTGATTCTATATTAATCTTTTCTCTTTCTAAATTAATCTTTTGTTGTTCAAGATTATTAGATGCTTCTCGCATACGTTTTTCAGCTTCTGTTTTAGCTTGTTCGCTAATACCATTATCAAAACTCATAATATTAGCATTAGCTCTAATCATTTCAATTTCACTATCTAAATATTTTTCTAATTGTAAAGTTTGTCTATCTTGTTCACCTTTAGCAGCAATTTTTTGAAGTTCATATTCTTGTAACATTTGAGTATTTTGTGCATCTAATTGTTTAAGTTGCTCTTCATGTTGCTGTTTCATCTGTTGGAACTTCAATATCTGTTGTTTAATTTGAGAACTATTATCTCCTTCAATAGCAATAGCTGCCATTTCGTTATCACCATTTTGTGCAGCACTAAATGCAAGTTGCTTATATTGTTCTAATTTCTCCATTTCTTTAGCACTTAACTTACATTTAATAACATAATCTGCATAAAGATGATTATTAACATTTAGAGAAAGATATTTCATATTCATATTAGAATCTCTATAAGAAGTATCTAAACCATCAATCCAAGCTAATTTAGAATAATCCATATCTCTATTATAATCTCTTTCTCGCATCATATCAAACATAAGTTCTACAATAACAGAACCCATACTACCACGAATAATAGCTTCTTCTGTAACTCCTTTACCAGCACTATTAGCAATCTTTCCATATCTTTGTTGAGTCATATCAACTTGAAGATTAGCTTCTGTTTTATTAGCTTCAATAAGATTAGTAAGCTGTACAATATAATCATTAGTTTGACTATTTAACATTCTTACTTGTTGTGCTCTAAGCATACCTGCATCATCTTCATCATCAATGTATAAAACTCCATCAGCTGCCATTCTATAAATAGTTTCTTCGGGAACTTTACCAAGTAATGATTTAGCAATCATAAGAACATTTAATTTGTTTTTAGCAATAGCCATTTCTCTATGATATGCAAGAATATTACCAAAAATTTGATAAGGAAGAATTGTTTGAAGAATACTAAACTTACCAAATCCGGGAATTAATTCCATTAATCCATTATATGGTAACTTACCATTTCTGTCATAAGCAATAGCTCTTGCCTTATAAGGATAAATAGAATTATATCTAGTACCAATTCTTGTTCCTTCAAATACTTGTGGAACCCAAACCCATTCAAGACTTATATCTCCAACTTCTGGGTTAAATACATAATTTTCATCAACTATTCTATTTGTGACAAATCCATTTTCTTGATAAGTAAGAATACCTTGTTTTATCTCTCCTCTCCATACAACGTGCCAAACATCATATAATCCACTATTCATATCACGAGCCATTATATAATCATTATTAAAAAAGTTTCTTTCTTCAACACTAAATTTATCACATATATCACCCATATAACTTCTATATTGACCCCATCTCAATAAACTTTTATCATTAGATACTCCTAATGTATCTTTAGAATAAAATTCATCTAAATAATTTCTTTCTTCTTCTGTTAAATAACTTCCAAATTCATCACAAATTTGTTGATATGTAAGTTTACGTCTTTCGGCAAACATATCATAATCTTCAACAAATGTATTATCATTCGGAACAGGATAAGCATCTCTAATACTTACACATCGTTTAACTAATTTATTACCTACAACATCTGTATAAGTATAACATTGACCAAATGTTACAAATTCAAAATAACATTTAATATATACTTCTAAATCATTAGTAACGTCTTTAATTACTTCAAATATTTCAGCTCCTTGCGCACTAATTTCATCTATATAATTTTCATTAAATTCTTTAATAAATTCTTCAATATTTATAGCTTGCTGAGGATTAAATTGTTCGGGAGGATTTCCTTCTTGAACAAATGCTTGATATTCTTGTTGTATTCTTTGAGATATTGCTTGTTCTGCCAATAACATTATCTCTTGTGATAATTTAGCATTACGAGCCATTATAACTTCTGGATTATTAGCACCTATTACAAAATCATGAGGGTTTTTTGTATATTCACTAACATATCTTCTTATAACACCTTTCATCAAATCATAATTACGCATAGTAGCAGGAAATCTTTGAAATCTTTTATCATTAGCGTTATAAGGATTTAAAACTTTTTTATAAATATCTTTAGGAATATTACCATTAAGAATATCAAATTGAGTATCTATATCTATAGTTCCTTCTTGACCACTTCTTATTGATTCTCCTAATCCAATAACATAATCTATAGAATTAGCATACCATTCAGATTTTTCTCTTTCTTCTACACTAACTCTTTGCTTAGGAAAATTAAATCTTCCAATAGCTCCAAATAAATTATTACTCATAATTATTTATTTTAAAACCAGTTTCTATTAAATATATTTCTTTCATCTAAATCATCTAAATCTTTTTTAAATGATAATTCTTTTTCTCCCTTTATATTAATAGATTTCCAATATATACCAACAAGTAACATTTCTGACACACGGTCAAAATTACCTTCACTATTCCATTTTTTAGTTTCAAGAATAGCTTGATAATCATATATTCTATTAAAATTATAAATAGGATTTCCTTGTTCGTCTTTTCCTATTTCAGTCCATAAAAATTCTTTAAATAGACGAATAGCATCTAATTTACGCTGACCCTCACTAATTACATAACCATAAGTAGTACTTACTTTTTCTTTAATATTAGCATCCCAAACAAATAATGGTTCATGTGCTAAATATTTAAGAGCTTTCCATTTTCTAAAATTAGAAACAGTTTCACCTCTATTAACTTCGACAATACCTGTACCAACACAATTATACCAAATACATAATTTATAAAATTCAAAATCAGCTTCTTCTAGTTTATTAGGTCTACCATAATAAGCAGCACAACATTTAAGTTTATATCCATTTCTTTCATTAGGCATTTCCCAAATGTGCATACTATTATGAGAATGTTTATTAGTAATTTCTTTTTTATCTTTATCAATACCAACAGGGTCATAAGTAGCAACATAAGTTCCGGGTGGTATTTCTCTTATTAATTTATCATTAACATAATATTCGTAATATTCAGGTGCAAACCAAACTCTTATACAACCATGCGGATCTTCATTACTACGTCTTGGAACTTCTTTAATCCAATCATAAACTTTAGCATTAGGGTCTTCTTTTTTAATTCTAATATTACTTTTAAAACTAACAGTACCATTATTAATAAATGTTTGACCATCAACATAAAATTTATAATCATCATCAACTCTAAGTATATTTTCCCATTGAATAAATTCTTCACCAACAAATATATTTTCAGTAGCACTACTAAAACTTTCACTAGGAGTTAAAGCTCTTTGACCGAGATAATTAATATAATCAGCAAAAGTTTTAGCTTTAGCTTTCATTCTTTCTCTACCACGTTTAGCTATTTCTAAACCTAATTCTAAATTACTATTACCCCATTTATCAATAGCGGATACTCCATTTATTTGACCTTCAACTCCCCATGCAAAAGATTTAAATAAACCACATACTTGTGCTCTAGCGTCTTTATCCCATACATTTTCCATTGGTATAAAATGGAATCCCTCAGGGTTATAAAAGTTTTGTTCAAATACTTGCATATTAGTTGCAGTAGCTGTTCCCCAAGCACATAACATACCTGTTGTAATATCACCTACTGTCATTGTTGGTTCAGTCACATTCATAAATTCATCAAAATTCTGCATTGTAGATAACTCTTCTACATTAACTCCAATAGCATCTTTACCAATAGCACAGTCAGGATTATTATTAGCACTAACACTTAATAAAGAACTTTTCCAACTATCATCTGCTTCAACACCAGTTTTTAATTTATATCCTAATTTAAAGTCAGTATCTTTTGTACTATATATACCTCTAGTGAAAAGACCTGTTTCTTCATAAAATTTAAGATTATTAATACTAAATTCTGTAAGACCGCCAGTTTGGGTTAAATATTTACTATCAGCAGCAACATTTATAAATACAGTATGTTTTCTTAAATTAACTTTATTAGCGGCTCTACTTGCCATCATATATGAAAAACCACCACGTCTAGTCTTTACAATAATTAAATGAAAACCATTATTTTCAGCAAATTCAATAACATTATGTGTCCACCATTGAGCATCAATAAATTTAGGAAAACTATAAAACTTAGCAGCAGTAGTTGATTTAGAACCTGCTTTAATAGTAGAATCATCTACCATTTGCATACGACAATAATTAAGATAAGTATAATAATCTCCACTAATATGAATATTTTCGATACTACCGTCAGGATTTTGCCAACATGGAGCTTCCATACCATTCTTTCTTCTATTAACTTCTCTTCTTCTTAATTGTCTATGTGGAATACTATCTACTTTAAAAGATGTATATTTATTATTTTCTTTATAAAAATCAGCCATCTCTGTAAATAGATTAGTATTAATTAATTTACCAGGTTTAATATTCATTATAAAACCACCACTATCTCCTATTCTAAAATAATTATAAGGGTCAATAAATCCAACATCTGAAGCTAATGGATAACGACTCTTATCTTCTTGAATAAATTCAAGAAAAGGATAAACTTCATTATTAGCCATATCTTATTTAATTAAAAGTATTAATACAGAAAAAGCTATCCCACCAATGGTAGAATAGCTTAAAATCCTATTTCTTTTTCTTTGCTTGCTAAGTTGTTTTTCCAATACTTTAACATTATTATAATATTTATTATATTCAATTTTATATAAACTATCTGCAATTAAATATTTATTTCTTTCTAAAGAAATTATACTATCTTTATTATTAATAATAATATTACAATATTTATGTTCGATTAATTTTTTATTAGCTAATCTAATATAATTAATATCTATTAGAACTTTATTATTGTCCCTCCGTAGAGGAATTGAATCATTAATATCATTCTGACACCAACCGTTTAAACAATACAACAGCGTCATCATTATTAAGACTATTTGCTTTTTCAATTTCTTTAAGTTCATATTCTTTAATTTTAAATATAACACTGTCTTTTCTTTTTATGACCAATTCGATAGAATCAATTTGAATTTTATTAATTACACTATCGACATTTATTAACTCACCAGCATCTTTTCTACACCAATACTTATTAATAACCGCTGTTATTATTATTATTTGAATTACACTCATCATTAAGTATAATATAATAATCTTCTTCATGGTTCTATCGAATTAATTAATTGATTTAAATCTTAGCAGCATAATTTAATATATCATCTTCATTATCAACTTTAACATCATTAATTATTACTTTCTTTATCATATTTAATGCTGCTTTCTTTCCACAATTGACACAAGTATCAAATATTTCATTAGCAATATTTTGATTATTAAAATCATCTAATTTTAATACATTCCAATATTTTTCTTTATAAACATCATAAACAGCTTTTTGTAATTGCGGAGTAACATCTAATATTCTTTTAAATGTATTAGGATGATATTTTTTAATATCATCAATATAACTCCAACCTATCCAATTAGGATTATTTTTTCTTGATATACCTTTGTAAGTTTCTCCTCCTTTATCATCTGGGTCATTTACATAACCTCCTTCGGATTTAAGAATCTTACTAATAGCTTTCATAAAATCTGCCATATCTTATATTATTCGTTTAAAACTCTATTTATCCAACCTCTTAAAAAACGTATATTATTTCCTTTAGCTGCAACTTTATTATAATATTTAATTCTTTCTAATTTATATTTAGCAATAAACAATTCAGCATCCATTGTTGTATCACATTTATAAGCATTTAAAGAATCTTGAGTTCTTCTTAATAGTTCTTGATAATAAATAACATCTTTAATACAAGTACTATCAACAACAGGAACATATCTAATTTCAGGAGCTGGATTACAACTAATAAAAATACTTATTATATACATTATAATAAATGTTATTATAATACTTAATAATCTATATTTAGTTTTCATAATCCCAAATTATATTGTTTATTAATTCCTTTAGCTGTAAGTTCTTTTCTTCTATCTTCAATAATTCTTAATATTTCAGCTTTTCTATAAGGCATTCTATAAAATGTTGTTTTTTCTATCGGATTATCTTTAATATGATATAATCCATCAGAAAATCTTTTAGGCATACCATAATCATTAAGTTCAAAATCACTATCAATATGACAAAGCCACATACCGGCATTAGGAATACCTAATACTTGTTCAACAGCATAAGCATACATACTAAGTTGAAGATTATAAATACTTCCATTACAATTAGGAAGATTGTTTACAGGAGGTAAAAGTTTTTCATCTTTATCAACCCATTCATTAGTTAATTGATGAGGCTTAACAATTTTATCTTTTCTATAATAACCACTATTAAATTGTAAACCTCCTCTATTAGTTTTCCAATCACCTATTATATGTTTATTTCCACTATCATGAATTAACAATACATCAATAGTACCACTAATTAAATAATCTAACATAAACATTCCAATTTCAGCATAAATATAATAACCCATTTCTGCATATTTTTTAAATACATCATAAATATCCGGGTATTTATTATTAGTTGCTTCTATAAAAACATCAATATCAAGTTTTTTATAATTACCAATATTATTAGGAATATCAGCAATAGTAATCATACTATCTCCAATATCTTTATTTAAATATTGAATAGCATTTTGAAATTGGCTAGCTCCTTTAATACCATCTTCAAGACCGTTATGAGTATTAGTTCCTCTATCACAAGCTTCTTTAGTAATAGTAGCCCATTGTTCTTTTAATTTCTTTTCAGAAATACCAAGTTCTTTAGATTTTCTTCTAGCCCAATAATTAGTATCAAATTTAGGAGCATATTTATGTAATATAGTAGTAGTAGAAATATAATCGTTATTTAAAGTATCATTGTATTTATGTTCAGCTTCATGAAATACAAGTCTAATATCTTTATATCTTTCATCTACTAATTTAATCATCTTATTATCTTGTTCTAATTTGCCCCCGTAAAGGGATGGTACAATAATATTTTATTCTTCAACCATAGAACTAACAACAGCGTTACCACCACGAGATTTTTTAGTTTCTTTTTCATAAAGAACATTCTCATAAGCTTCATTAATAGCTTTTGTTAATTCCGGAATATCTTTTGCTTTATCATTTAAATTCTTACATATACCAATAATTGTATTAGCATCATCAATAGAAATATTAGTATTTAATTTATCAGTAAGTATTTCATTTAATTTATTAATAATAACAACTTCATTATGAACAGCTCTTTGTAATGCTTCAAGAGCTACTCCAGCAGGAGTTATTTTTTGTTGATAATATCTCTTTGCAATTTTAAGAACTAAAGTATCAGGATAATAATTAAGAGGTAAATCGTAATATTCTATACATTTACTTATAATTTCATTATCACTAAATCCTTCTTGTTTAAATATAGAATTAGGATTACCTAATTGATATATAACTCCAACTTCTTGAATGTATCTAGTTTTCTTTGGAGTAACATCTCTTTGATATAATAATTTAATATCCTTATCTAATATTTGATAAATATTAGGAGCTTTTGGCATACCAGTATCATCAACACTTATTAATTCATGTATTTTAATTTCTGCCATATTATCTATAACTTTCTTGATATGCGTCCTCTACTTCAGGATTAAATTCAACAGGTTTAAGACTATTAATTGAATATAACCAAAAATTGGCATAAGTATCACCATATTTTCTTACTTTATCAATATATAGTTTTAATACTCTTTTCTTAAATGAATTTAATCTCCTTTTCTTTACTTCTTCATTCTGTAAATTCCATTTAGCCTCTCGCATCTTTGACTTCGTGTACTCTAAATATTCGTCATGCGATAGTGTTTCTCTTTTCTCTTTAAAATCTTTATAATTATTCATTAAAGCAGTTTGTATAGGATTTCTTCTAATATTACCTATATTCGGAATAGAAACACATTTACCATCTTTTATTTGTTTAGCAGCTTCTTCTTCTAAATGATTAACAATATCTTTACATAACATTCTATCTTGTAAATTGTCAAATGGAATTTCATCAATAATAATATCTAAATCTTTATATATCAATTCAAACTTATCACTATCTAATTCATTAGCTTTTCTAGCATCTAATGTTTGTTTGCTAATTTCAAATTTAAATTCCATAGTTTTTAGTTTAATAAAAAAATAGCGATTAAACATTGTTTTATCAACTAGTTCAATCGCTATTGAAAATATATAAAAACCAACAAGAAAAGAGACTATTTAATTTACTTCAGTTCTATTAGAAACAAATGGATTAATTTTACATGTTTTTTTATAATCAACACCTCCACAAATATCTGAAAGAGGAATAATTTTAAATTCAACAAAATAACAATAAGGACTATTTAATTTAGCGAAATGGTCACTGCTTTCTCCGTCATTAAAATATTTACCGGTTTGAATATCTTTAACTAAAGATGAATCTTGCATAATATAATTAGCAATAAAATTGGGATCAAGTCCATTATTATTAACTTTAAGATGAACTCCTCTTTCTAATGAACTTCTATCAATAATAACTCTATCCATAACTTTAATAATATCACTAGAAGCATTTTCTCCCATTTTAGCAATAACAGGAATTACTTTACTAGTTCCGGAACCTTTACTCATAGAACTTACTAAACTAAATAGTTTATCTTCATAAATCAATGCTACAATACAATGATATTGACTAACCTTAACACCTTTTAGAAGTTCATTAAAATGTTCTTCTTTAATTTCATCAATGTTAGTAGGAAGAAGAACATCATAATCTTGTTTATCACTTTCAATTTTAATCATAATTGTTTATTTATTTAATTTCACTAATTCATTTATACCTGTATTACCAAATTTAAGTTTTGATTTAGTATTTAAATTTCGACTACTATTAGCTTTGTGTAGTCTATATGGTTTTCTATTATTATTACCACATCCTTTAGCGTCTCTATTCATATTTGTTTTTCCTTTTGCCTCAATAGTAGTTGTTTATATCGACAGCACCAAAGGTTTCTTTTGTTTTAACACAATTTTAACATTTCTTTCTCAGAGGCTTGTGAAATCGTACCTTATAAACACGCACATATGCACACGTATAAAAGGTACGCACATACACACGCACGTATAAAAACTACACACCTGCACGTATATGCACGTACATGTGCGCATGTTATTAGTATTAAAATAATAATATATAAATATATTATTATTTATATATATAATATTATTATTTATAATAATATTATATATTATAATATATATTATATAGCAGTTGAGCCGATGAGCCGACGAGCCATATGCTTATAGGTTTTATATAATAAAACCTATAAGCAGTATCGCGCAAGAAAAACAGCAGGTAAAGCAGATGGAGAAACAGCAAGTAAAACAGCACTTAAAACAGGTTTTAATACGGCAGGTTTTGCAGCACCTAAACTTGCAATTAATAAAACAGGTTTTATAGATGTTAATCTAGCAAGTTTTGCGGCACTTTAAGTCGAGATTTATAAAGTAGGTTTTACAGATATTGGAGCTGATGATGATTTTGATGATTTTGTAGATATTAATCCAGCAGATTTTGATGATACTAATAATGACAATCTTGACGATTTTGACAATCTTGAAGTAACTGTCCCCCGTAGAGGGATGATGAGATTATATATGTAGTTGAGATTGATGATGATTTTGATAATAATTAAAATAGTTATTTTATTGATTTTAATATTAAATAAGCATATAGTTATAAATATAATAAAGAAGGTATTGAATTAAATAGTAGTTTTAATAGATAAAACTAATCATGCTGCTCATCCCTCTACGGGGGTCAGTAATACAGAATTGTCAATATTATCAACGATGTCAATTTTGTAGATGATTAAAATAACGGTTTTAATAATAATATTAATAAAAATAATAATGTTTAAACATAATGACAAGATGTTATAATTACTGACAGTAATTGTCATAATGTTATAAATTGTTATATTATAGATTTTATAATAATTTAAAAACATGAAGATAAAGAAGAAAATAATAAAATTGGAGAAAAAAGAAAAATAAAGATATAAACATAGTATATAAGTTAATGATAATAATTATCAATTTGATAATTTAGTTTGATTATTATTTATCAATAAAGTTTAAGGAAAAGAAAATGAGAAAAATATAATTTATATAACGATGTAAATAAATAATGAATAAAAGAATAAAGAAAGAATAGGTAAAGATGAAAAAAAATGAAGAGAAATAAAGGAACTAAAAAGTAGAAAGTAGAAAGTAAAAAGAGAAAATAGAGAAAGAACTAATATATATATAAAAATTATATGTGTATAAATGCGGAGGAGGGGCTAGTGATGATAACCCCCGGTCTGATAATCTAGACTTGATATCCCCCCGCTATTAAAGTTAAAAGAAAAGTAGATTAAAAAACAAATTGTCAACTCATTCACAAACAAAACAACTCTTGGTGTTGGCAGTTCAACACTTGGTAGTAATAGACTTGGCGATTCTACCATTAATAATCAAGTCCAAGCAGCCATAGGAGGGCTGACATTATGGTAACAACTAAAGTTACATCAATATCAGTAGAAAGAAACAAAGAAGGTAATCTAACAGACAGAGTCATTATTCGTCTAACAGATGAAATCGATGTTGTAGCTCGTGAAGTTGATGAAGATGGTGTGATTACTTTCATACAAGGTAAATCAAAGACAATCAAGCAGAATATTAGCGTGTTCTTTGCTCGTATTCGACAAGCTGTTGATGAAGATTTTCTTGCACCATTTAATTTCATTCTTGACAAAGCAACAGAAGGAAAGATTAATCCGACGGATGCTCTATTATCTAGAGTCAATGCTGTTTCTATTGCTTTGACCAATGCTTCTGTTGATATTGAAGCAACGTTTGGTGTAGTAAATGTAGATGGTGAAGAACATACAGTTTGCAACTACGAATACAGCAATCTTAAATTAAGCAATAATCAACGTAGAGCTATTGCAATGCGATTTGCTGGTGAATTCGGTGGTATTACAGATGTTCGTCAACAGCTAGAATATGCCAAGATTATCTATGGTGTAGAATGATGCTGAATTTGGTGGTGGGAGAAATCCTGCCACTATTATTGTTTAATCTATTAAATTAAATGAAAATGAAAACAATGAATAAAGTTTTAATGGTTACGTTCTTGGTGTTGACATTACTTTCAATAGGTTTAATTGTCTATGATATTGTGTTTGACACATTGAAATGGATATTGTATGATGTTCTATTATTAATTTGTTCAACAACCGGAACAATATTTTTTGCAGAAGAAATTAATGAATGAATTATAGCAGAAGTAGCAGCAGATGATTCTGTTGTTGCTTCTGTTGTTTTTAGAAGGGACAAACTCATTCATAACCAAAGAACTAATCGACCATCTAAACAAGCTGTTCCAACCATCTAAAAGGGAACAACTCATACACATAACAAAATAACTTTTGCTAGTGACTACAAAACTAGCTAGGATTCTAATAAGAGTTCTGATAAGAATTAACAATATTATTAATTAAACTTTTAAATATTATGAAAACTATTCTAAGTATTAGAAAAGAATTTAATGCTTATAAAGCTGTAGCTGTTATTGATATTGATGAATATAATATTGAAAATAGAATTAAATTTATAGCTGCTATTCTTGGTATAAAAATAAATGATAGTAGAACTTATTATGATTTATTTAAAGAACTATATACAAATAAAACTATTACTATTAATGATAGTTCAAAAGATGTTTATTTAACATTTGATGAAATAGCTGAATATTAAATAAAGTTTGTTGAAGGTTAATTAAAGGTTATGATAGATAATGTTAGTGCATATGCTGACATTATCTGTCATGATGTTAAATGATGTACTCAATTCATTCACAAACAAAATAAATCTTGATAGGAATTTAATAAGAGTTCTGATAATTGTTTTATTAATTTAATTATAGGAGGTTTAATTATTGATAAACATTTAATTAATATCATAATTGTTGATAAAATTAATAATGTTAAACATACAGTCATTAAAAATGTTAATACAGAAGTTGCTAATAAGGCTACTATTGAAATTAATAATTTACTTAAAAAAATTAATAAACAAAATATTGAAATATGTTTAATAGCTGCTAAAAGAGTTACTAATATTGAATTATGTGCAAGAATAATAGATGTTGCTTGTAAAGTTGATAAAGATATTGAACAAAACATTTGAAAAAGAAAGTCTTAAAAGTCAATGTAAAGGATTTGATTGGGCGATTGTAATAAAAGTAAAGAAGAAGAGAATAATAGTAAAGTCGATAGTGAGGATTGATAAAAGATGTGGAGAAGAATATAGTGACAGATAGAATTACGATGTAGAATGTTGATAAAGAATGTATAAAAGAGTGTAGAAAAGGAGTAAGAGAAAGTGAAGGAGGAGTTTGAAGGTGATTGAAAAGATGTTTGAGAAAGAGAATAAGATGAAGTTAAAGTAGGGGGCGTAGATCGGCGTTAGAGATCGGAAGAGC
>NFZC01005376.1_pt1 | contig 24500 bp, 13 predicted proteins | sample 1095391 | NCBI WGS metagenome assembly NFZC01 (sample SAMN03609890, study PRJNA323583) | gut metagenome | isolation source: feces | host: Rattus norvegicus | place: Denmark: Riget | collected 2013
AACATCTCTTTCAGTTCTGTTTAAGAACTAAAGTTATTCACCAGGAACAATTAAAAATGGTCGAGCTGATAAATTATATCTCTCGACCATTTTCCGTTCCCTGACCGCCCCAGGCGCTTTCCTAGGGACTTTCTCATTTATATATACACCTCTTCATATTCATTAGCACCTAATTGTTGTACTTTGACTAAGATTTCTTTCTTGGTCTTATTTTGTTTTAGTGTCAAAGACCAGATTTTTCTTTCATTATCATAATTAGTAAATTTAGGAAGTATAGTAATGTTAGCTCCACTATGATAGCAAGTAAACATACCATTAGCTTCAGAAATTTCATAATCTGTAAATTCTCCATCAATCCTTGAGGTAACATAATACATTGACCACAATTCATTTGCTTTAGGACTTAATGTCCAAACTATTTCAGAAGTATTGTCAGAAGAGCAACTGAATTGATAAGCATGCATAATGCAATAGATTTCTCCAAGATATTGATTTTTGTTAGATAATGCATATCTTCCAACCAATGGAATAGTTCCTTCCAAATCCACCAAAGATACAATATCTATAGCATATTGAGAATCAGATATGTTTCTTGAAGTCAACTTTATCTTTGTTGAATCAAGGGTACCATCACTTTGTCTTATTGTTATAGGTAATCCAACACCAGCTTGGTCAGAATACAGTTCTTTTACTGATTTTGCTCCTTTATAATATAAATCTACTGTACTTTCATCAAGTTCTGGATTTCTCCAAGATTCTTCTGATATTGTAAGAGTTGTAGATATTTCAGACTCATACTGAGTAAATCTTATTGTACATGATCTTGTTTTTGTAGAATCATTTATTTCAATACATTTGAATGTAAGCTTAGTATCAGATGTTCTGTATACCATTAGCCAATCTGGTAATGCATCCCAAGTGAAACCAAAGAAATTTCCACTCTTTGTAGATGTTACATTTATCTCAACTTCAATATTTGGTGTGATGTTTATAGAAGTCTTATCTAAGGAGAATTGGTAGCAATGTTGTACAAATGTTAATGAAATATTCTTACCTGAAGTTTCTTGAGTAAAGCTTACTTGCCAAGTTCTGTTTGTATTAGATATATTCAAAGATGTAGGTGCAACAGTAAACTTATACCAATAATCATTATGGGTGCAACTCAATATCATATTGTTGAACTCAGTAGGTGTCCAACTAATATCTAATGGTTGCATCAAATCATCATCTAAGCTATATATCATAAATGAAGCACTATCAATAGCATTCAGATATTTTGTTGTTCCTGATTCTAATGAAGAAGAGAACAAGAAATTCGTACTGGTTCCTCTTGGCTCTTGCTTTAATATTAATTTCAGATTCTTCTGTTTTGAATCATCAAGATATAGAGTATCTGTCAAATCTAATTTTCTTGTACTAGAAGTACTGTTAGAAGAAGAAATCAAATTGTTTTGATTCAATGATATCCATTGTTGGTTGTAGTCAGATAATGTTAGAGAATAATCTTCTGATAAATTAGATCTGTAAGTTTGGTCTCCTTGATATTTTATGCCAGTCCATGTATTTGTAATAGTCTGAGTTATTCCATCAACAGATAATTTTACTGTTCTTGTCTTTTCTTCTCCTTGTCTTCTCCACCAAGAAGTGACAATAGTATACATGTTGTCATAGTTAGGTATTGAATATTCTGGTGTTAAAGATACATCATCATAATTTCCATAGTCAAATAACCCAACATATTCTTCAGAACCAACAACAACATCATAATCATATTTTGTAGGTACATCATTCTTATTCAAAGTAACAGGTACACAGTACATTTCATCTGTTATCAGATAAGGTAATTTGTTTGTTGTTGCTTCACCAGATATCCTAATAGAAGAAATATCCAAGTCAGTAACATTAGTTAAATCATTACTATCTACTGTTGGAGACTTTTCTTGCAATATAGTATCTTCTTTAGAACCAATACCTGTGATTTCAAGTTTTATATTTACATTTCTGTCAATACCAATATATACATTCTTTCCTTTTATCTTTATATAGAATGCTGCATTATTGTAGTTGTCAAAATCAGAGATAGACCAATCTGATATTTCTGTTGGTTTGATATAAGCTACATTAGTACCATGATTAGTATTTTCATTTATCTTTATAGTTCCAACATAGAAATTTCCATTTAAAGATATTTTTCCAGGACCATCAACTGCAGTTGTTGATGAAGAAACAATATTGTCACTTATATTATACAGTTTCGACTTGGATAAATAGTCTTTATCAAACTTAGCTCCTTGAGCATCAGTAGAACCAGCTTGTGTTATATCATAGTAATCTTCACAATTGTAATCAGGAATAGAGAATTTTATTCTTCCATAACGAGGAGAAGAATTCACTTCACCTGTCATGATAGACCAAGTTATTTCAAGATATTGTGCATTATGTGATATCGTCTTAGGATAAGAGTTTACCATCAATTCATGGTTTAGTATCTTCTTAGGATTTCTTGTAACTGAAACATCAGCTATCCACATTAGATAATTGTAATCATATCTCAAGTTTGTAATGCTAGTTATCATGTTTGAATAGTAAGAATTAGGAACTATTCCTGCTACAGATATCTTTTTCTTATCTATATCTCTATCTGTAATTTTCTCAGAAGATGTATCAGAATACTCTGCTTGGGTCAATTCTACAGATTTGATATCAGAAACACAAGTAACATTTATGATACCTTTTCTTTCTGCATAATATCCTGTCTTTTTGAATATCATAAACATTATTTGAAATAAGGTATCATTTGCAGGAATTATGTCATCATCGTAAGATGTACTGATGTTTTCAATATACATCTTTTCAGTAGCAGCCTGTGGATTGACTGTTACTTTAGCATAATAAGAAGAAGTGGCAGAATTTATCTGTGGATTTGATATGCTTATCCATTTTGCAACTTCTTTTGATACACTAGTATTACATGGTACATTAGTTACTTGGTTACTTACTAATCCACCTTGTTGCCATACTTTAGTTGTTGAAGTATATGTTCTGTTAAGTAAGAAACCAACATTACAATATCTTGTCAAAGTATTTGCTTCATTAAATACTTTCCAAGTCATAGTGACAATATCACCAGTATGGTCTACTCTATTAGATGACAATGCAAGATCTCTTATTACATTTGTATAGTTAGCACTAGTAGGAACATTGTTATTCATTTTCAGATTTATCTTCCAGTTTCCATTACCAAGATATTCTGAACTTTCCAATGACATTGCATTCTTATCTATGTTGAGTTCATTGATAGTAATTACATCACCATAATGGTCACCATAGAAACATCTTGCAATGTTTCCTGACATCATCTTTACTGTACCCATTATATTGCAATACAGAGTAATAGATTTTCCATTTGCATCTACATAAGGATCACTTTCAGTACCATATTCTTTTACTTCATCTGAAAATGTTTCATCTTTATACCAAGTGATTATAGCATTTGCATAAGATGGTTTAGCATTCGGATCTTCTTCATCTTTATCCTGAACTATCTTTATCACTATTTGCTTTCCAGAGTATTTAGAAGTAGAAGTATCTACCTGTTCATCTTTACTGTCAATTTGCCACAATGATACATAAGTAGTTCTAGAGCTAGAAGTAGATACGTTACCAGATATGTTCAAATCAAACAATGCGTCATATTCATGCTTAGTAGCTGTCTTTATGTTCCATCCTATAGGATATACTATATTAGGAGCTGTTACCCAGTTCTGATAAGGTACTACTTTGAATGGGTATCTTCCATGCCAGTATTTTACACAAGATCTGACGTATATTGTCACAACATGACTAGCTGCACTTACATGTATTCCATTTTTGTCAAAATCAGAATCAACAGAAATGAAATCATGGTTTTTGTTGTTTGAACTCCAAAAGAGATATTTTGAATCTCTTGGCCAAATCATCATATTTTTCCAAAAGACCGCATTTATATCTTTGAGCTTATCTGTCTTTGAATCTACTAACTTTATTGCACCAATATCTTGATTACCAGTTTTCTTAACGTATATTCCCATCTGAAAAGATTTTCTTGTTAACTTTATATATAAAAATTGCAAAAATAATTTGAAATCCTGTATATATTTTCTATATTTATACTGTAAAACAAATAATGAATAAAATTATGATGAATTTTGTAAATACTGAAATGATAAATGTAGTTGAAAATGAAAAGGTGACTTTTGGTGAATATCCTACTGAAGGAATCACTTTTGAAGAACTTCTCAAGAAGATCGAGAATCATGAGGAAATTCTTCAAGGTACTCCTATTCATTTCAATATGCATGATATTATGCATGAGAATGGTTCTGTTTATCTTCAGGATGAATTCATCCATATTCCTACTAACACCAAGATTTTTGTAAAGTATGATGAATCTGAAGATACTTGGTCACGTACTTCTATTGTTCTTCATGGGCATAATGACTCAGAAGCTATTTGGATTGCAGATGATGTAGAAGATGCTTGGTGGAAGGCAACCCATGAAGAGATGCTTTCTGGATTTGAGTTAAATGCTTTTGTTGAATGGACTTAAGAATGATGAATTTCTTATTTAGATTGTTGAGAAAATTAGATTTCATAATAACTTGTAAATTCTTAAAATAAGATGGAGAATAAATTGACACATGATACTATTGTTGGTAGTGGATTGGCTAGCAATTTCATCAATTTGATGAAGTTGGAAGGATGGTTGCCAATTGAAGATTATTTTGCTATGAGAAATAATGGAATTGAACTTGATTGGGTAACAGTTCTTACTATGGAAAATGATGGATTCATTGCAATTCCTAGCATAGCAGAATATTGTATTCCACATCCAGATAGTGGACGAAAACCTGGATGGTACAATTATGAAGAGAAACGTCTTGATGATTGGACTAATGCAATTATGTTCAAACCAATCGAGACAAAGAATGTAGCTGATCGCATCAGAGATGAGTTGCTTGATGAATATGAAGAAAAGGAAAATATCAAGAATGTACCAGACTTTGAAGATGCTTTTACAGAAACTCTAATTAAACTCTGTAAAGGTAATTCAGAACATTATATTAAAAAGTTGCCAGGATAAATGAATTTCTAATTTAGATATTTCTATATTATATATGTGCATAATAATATGCACATGCTTTAATAAAATAATTTAATTAAATACTATTTAAAATGCAGAATATTCCTTTAGAAGAGGCTTATGCAACTATTGCTGTTAAGCCAGATCCATTTACAATTCGTACAAAGAAGTTGGTTGATGAGTTTGTTGTTTCAGATATCCATACTGATCGAAGTTGTGAAAAGGAAACTGTGTTAGATAACGGACGAAGAGCTGTTATGAAGGGTACATATTGCGCAAGTACTTTCGTAGGTAAGCTCTATAAGATGAATGGTCCAAGTGAAAACCCTTTAGAGCGCTATGTATTGTTTGTAGGTGTAGCACGTCAGAATCCTATTGACAATCGACAGGATGAAGATTTAGCAGTAGAGATGGCTGCAGAGAATGCTATGGTCAATCCTATTATGACAATTAAGTTGCCAACAGCAATCAGTGGTGATGATTTTGTTAGATTTGTAAGTCCATATTTGGATGCAATGCCAACTAAGTTTATTCTTACATCTAAGCAGATTAAGTATAAGAAGGAGAGTGATTTATATAAGGATTGGTATAGTCTTATTAAACCACGTGAAGAGGCAGCCAATCTTCTTCTATATATGGAGAAGATTCGTCCAACATTGGATGCCCAAGTCAAATATATGTATGGTGAGTAATAATGCAAGATAACGAATACATTAATCCAGTTGGATATTCAGAAATGTATGAGTGGGCAGAGATACCAGCAGAGAGTCCTTATGGACTCTTTGTTACATTCTCTTCTGAAAATCCTGATAAGATAGTACCAGTAAAATCTGGTTCTGATGAACAGATTCTTGGTGTAACAACTATTCAAACAGCACATACTTCAGATGATCCAAACAATTGGAAATATGCATATATGTGTAATGAAGTTGGTGATAAGTTTTTGAAGAATGATAAGATTGCTATTGGTGTAAAAGAGTATGACCAAGTAGAAGAGTTTTCATATATTCACACCAGACCTTATAATCATTATGTACAAGTACCAAGCCAATATTATGATCCTAAGCAAGAATATGTAAAACGTAGTAATCGTAAAGAATGGGTAAGAGTAAATTTGATTGGTAAAGTAATTGTACGTGACAATGGTAAGTGTAAGCCAGGAGAATATTGTCAACCTAATTCTACAGGAAAATCTAAGAAACAGAGAGGATATGCTGTACCAGCTGATATGAAAGTTTATGGTTGGAAATTCTATGTTACCCAACGTATCACAGAAAACACTATAGAGATAGTGATGTCACCTACTATGAACAAACTAAAAAAATTAGAAGTCTAACATGGATAAGATATCAATTATAACAACATTTTATAATGCACAGACATTTATTGGTAATGCAATTGGTTCTGTTCTAGGACAGAAAGTACCAGATGGTTGTGAAATTGAATATGTTTTAGTGGATGACAAGTCACAAGACAATTCTAGAAATCTTGTTGAGAATATCATAAACAACACATCAAAAGAGAATTTCAAATTCAAGTTGGTAGAACCAGAAACTAATCTTGGATGTGGTGGAGCTCGTAAGTTTGGTATTGAAAATGCCACTGGAAATTATTTCATGTTCTTGGATGCAGATGATTACTATATTCATCTTGACTTTGTAGAAAACGCTTACAATACTATTACATCAGAAAATGCAGATGTCGTAGAATATGGTGTTATCTACAATCAACAGAATGGACAGCAAACTAATTCTACAGCTCCACAGAAGATTGTGCTTACTGATCCTCATGATATGGAAATAGCTTTGTTTAAAGACAATCTCATCAAGTTCAATGTTTGGTCTAAGATATATACAAGAAAGATTGTGGAAAGCTATCCTTATTCAACAGTAAGAACATTCGAAGATGTAAGGACAATCCCTGTATGGATAAGCAATTGCAAGAAAGTAGTGATTATGCCAATTCCACAAATCAATTACAGAGCAGCATCTAATTCTATTATTAGAACTAATTGGGTTGATACAAGACTTGGTACTATTTCAGCTATAGCAGAATTGTTCCCAAGATTCAAAGATGATAGACAGTTGCTTAAAGCAATGTATACACGTTCTATGATTGATTTGGAAGCTATTATGAACAACAAATCTAGTGAATGTGAAGGTTTTGATGAAATGTCAAAATTAAATACATATATGCTTAAGTTTATTTATTTAAATAAGTGGAAGGATCTTACATACAATGTAGAAATGGATCCTGAATTGAATCCAGATTTAAATAAAGAAATGAAGGCAAAGTATATCAAGACAGATTTGAACAGTTTACCAGGTATGTAAATAATTTATGCAAAATAATGAATGGGAAGTGGTTGAATAAACTGCTTCCCATTCTTATTTTTAGATATAAGCATAGATTTACAAAAGCATAAAATGGCAAACAAGCTTTTTTACACATACATACACGGTACAGATTATAAAAATGACAGCTTTGTTCCTAGTAAGATGATATATTCTTATTGGGATTCATTGATATTTGATGTAAATCATCGTACTATATGGCATCAAGGTATGCCATTTGGTAATGTATATCCAGGTACATTATCGTATGGTGAAATATTCAATGATCTTCAGAATAATATTGCACTTGGAGCATATTCCCATGCAGAAGGATATAGCACTATTGCTAAATCAAATTATTCTCACGCAGAAGGATACAAAACATTTGTAGATGGGGTTAATGGACATGTTGAAGGCAATTCTTCCTATTCTTTAGGAGAGAATTCTCATGCTGAAGGTAGCTTTTCTTATTCTAGAGGAACAAACTCTCATGCTGAAGGAAATAAATCAGAAGCCCAAGGCAGAAATGCCCATGCTGAAGGTTTTCTTACTTATGCTATTGGAGAAGATTCACATGCTGAAGGAATCAATACTTATGCAAGAGCTAACTATTCACATTCTGAAGGTAATATTACTAAAATAGAACCTGAAGCAGAAAACTCTCATGCCGAAGGTTACAATACCATTGTAAGTGCAAAGAATGCTCATGCTGAAGGAAATAGTACAAAAGTAGAAAATACTGGAGAAAACAGTCATACTGAAGGTTTAAATACAATTGCTAGAGCAAAGAATGCTCATGCTGAAGGTAATGAAACATTGACTGCTGGTGAGAATGGTCATGCCGAAGGTTATAAATCTAAAGCAACTTCTACTAATGCTCATGCTGAAGGTAATACTACACAAGCATCTGGTGAGAATTCTCATGCTGAAGGTTATAATTCTAAATCAATTTCTGCAAATTCTCATGCTGAAGGAAGCTACACTACAGCTGCAGGTGAGAATTCTCATACAGAAGGATTTGAAACAAATGTATATTCTCCTTATGCACATGCTGAAGGAAACACCAATACAATAAATACATTGTCTGATTCTTCACATATTGAAGGATCAAACAATAGAATATCATTTTCAAAATCTTCTCACGTAGAAGGTGATAACAATGTGAATGGTGGAAATATAGGTGTCATAACAAATTCTCATTATTCCCATGTAGAAGGTTTGAATAATAAGAATTATGCTATAAATTCACATGTAGAAGGAAAAGATTCAAATAATTTTGGTAAAGAATCTCACATAGAAGGTGTTGGCCATCTAACTTATGCTTATACAAGTCATATAGAAGGATATGCAAATAAAATAGGAAAGAGTATAGGTGATACCAAATATGTTCATGTTGGTGGTAATGAGAATACTGTATATCCAAACAGTGAGAATAATGTAATATATGGTCGTTCAAACAGAGTAAAAGGTGTATGCTCTGATATAAATGGTGAATCTATAAACAGTTATGCAAACTATTCTATTTTAAGAGGTAGTTCATTAGAAATAAACAGTAATAGTATTGAAAATAACCAAAAAGGAATAAATTTTGTCAATGTTTCCGGTAATCACATTTCAGTTGGTGAAAATGCAACCTATGGCTTTGCTCATGGTTCTAACATAAAATTACAATCTCCTTATGAAGTTGGTTTTGGAAGATATACACGTTCTTATTTAGATACACCTAAGTTAGAAAAGCAAAATACCATATTCATGATAGGTAATGGTGGTGTTAATGGGGAATCAAATGCTTTAGATGTAAGAGAGAACGGAATAAGCTATCTTTATAAAGGAATATATACTTGGGATTATGTAGAAGACTATCCTTATTCTACTGTTGCAAACAATGAATCATCTTACTGTATTACTAGAAGACAACTTGCTCAAGTAGCAACAGTTACTTATGTGATGAGAAATTCTGCTGGTAGAAGAAATTTCTATCCATTAGATGATCCTACTAATCCAGAAACTGCTGAACCAACATTTATTGGTGCCGAATATTTCAACAATTATGGTGATAAAAACACTGCTCCTAACAATGCTTATGCTAATTTCTGTCATGCAGAAGGATGGGGTACTTATTGTCATACTGGTAGTACTTATTCTCATGCTGAAGGTTGTGGTACAGAAACAAGAAATCCAGGAGAACATGCTTCCGGTAACTGGAACAAATCATCAGACAATACTTTATTCTCTGTTGGATGGGGTACAAACAATGTAAACAGGGCAAATGTTTTTGAAATAAAGAGCACACCAACATCTGATGGTATAGCTTTCATAGATAAGAAACCAATAGTTACTTCTATACTGAATGGCACAGGTCCTACTTATATGTGGAAGGGTGATTATGCTGACTATATAAAGATCAAACAAGTAGATCCAAATACCTTGTATTTCATATATGATGGAGATGCTTCTACAAGAAATGACTTCATTAGTATAGATCAGATGGATGATATAGTAAATAGAAAAGTAGAAGAAAAGATTAAGCAATATACTCAAGGTATGCTTTACAATGCTAATTATAGTCCTAAATTCAATGGATTTGGTGGTGACTCTAACTTTAGCTATGTTTGGTCTGGTAATACAACTGATTTTGCTGGTCTTGGTTCTCTTGCTAATGATGTTAATACAGTATTCATCATAAGAAACAATAAATAAAATTGACTTAATATAAGGATATGGTAGTTATACGAAATGGTAGATTCATATCTAGAAAGAAAACTTCATCTGATGAAGTACATCAGATGAGATATAAATCTAATGGAGATGATGGGTATGGATATGAATTGAAATATAATAAAAAGAGAATATGGCCTTCATTTAATGTCAATTGCCTAGAGAATACATTATCATTTCATTGGGATACAAAAGATGGTTTAGGAGGTATTCAAGGAAACAAACCGATTCCTGACAATTCTTCTAGTGATAAAATCCATGAATTTGATCCTAATGGCGGTAATGGATATGTGAATTTGATTGATAGAGAAACATCATTATGGCATAGACCTGAATTGCAAGTATTGGTAATAGGACCAAATGATGGAAATGATATTCAGATTGGATCTATAGAGTCAATAAAATTACCTGGGAATGTTGATAGTGCTGGTACAATAGAAGTATCTACAGATTTTTCAGATAATGATATTGATAAAGTTAAAAAACTTTACGCAGAAGAATTTGATAATGTTTCTACAGATAATATTGTAATAAACAAGTATAGAATAAAACCTAATCAACCAGATGAATTTTATGATGGCAATGGTAATTATACTGATGATTATAAATATACACCTTGCTATAAATCTACTGAGGATTTTTGGACACATTTTAAAGTCAATCCTAACAATTCAACAAATAATCGATATGGTATGATAATCATATCTAAGATTTATACTAAGATTGGAGAAACAATAAATTTACTAGAGCTTGGAAATTCAGTAAAATTATCTTCTTGGTACCAAAAACCTAATATTCTTTATTATTGTCATGCAAACTGGGTTAACCCAAACACCGTAGGTATAACAAATGATAGTTGTGAATATAATGAATTGAATGTAGGTGTATATTTGCATATAGAACTTGGAATATCCCCTGATGGTGGAAATACAATATTTTGGAATGACTCTCATAAAGATTCAACAAAATATCAAGCTATAAAGAATTTGAGTGCATCGGTACCAGATGTATTGACAACTAATGCTATAACAGTTGAAATAGATGGAACGGATAAAAACAGATTCTTATCCAATTATGGAGTACAAATATCTAATGGGAATTCTGCTGATAAGATAGTAAGAATATTACTATATCCTAAATATGTGAATAATGAAGATAACAATACAAATTATCCTATAGAGAAGTATTATATTGGTTACACTTCAGATGATTATAACAATTCAGCAAACCCTAACAATAAGAAACATGATTCTGATATAGTTGGAATAAATGGAGAGAATTGGGCACAATCTGGTTATATGTCCCAATTGGAAAGTAATGTAGATACACCATCAAATACAGAATTCTGTGACGTTTCAACAACATTCAGAATAAAGAGAATGAGATCTACATCTCCTTGGAACATAAATCTTACTGTAAAAGTAAATATAAATAAAGATACATGTCCTGGGTATATGACACAAGAAAGATATACCACAGAAAAAAATTAGTATTTTAAAATGGCAACAGAATATGGCAACCCAAAATTTAGAGATTCTAACAAAAATTTATCATTTACAATGAATGGCCAACCAGCTACTGATGCATTAGCTAGAGTGGTTAATACTGTTGGTGCAAATAATATTGCTATATCCAATACAAAGTTTTCTTCAAATTCTGATTATTCTAAGACACACAATAATAGTGTCAATTATGATAAAGTCATAAATAGTACAAGTAAAACTTATAGAATAGATTGGAAACTCAAGTCAAATGTTGGTACACATCCAAGAAAAACAACTTCTCTTAATTATGGGTTGCTAAGTTGGTTTACTGGTGGTACTGAGGGTAAGGCTAATAATCCAGTAACATATACTTCTACTACGCATCAATTAAAGGGAACCAACAATTTCAGTTCTTCTAGAAGCTTAGCTGATTTACGTTATTTTGATGCTAAGATAAAAGTAAATAATTTAGATGGAGATTCTAGTAAAGAAGTTGTATTCAATACTGCATCTTCATTTGCTGGAGATAACAAACAAATAAAAGGTGTTGCTCAGGGATTCTACAACTATGATGCTCCTTATACTGTATTCACAGCAAATTCCCAAGTAAATTGGGTATCTTTTCAAACAGCAAATGGTGGAATAAGTAATGAAATATCTATTACTTCTTCATCTGGAGATATATCTACTGGTGACAATGCTCATTATCTTATAATAAGTGACAATTCTCCATCAGTATTATATGGTGATATATCAGGTAAACATACAGTTCACTACAATATAGATGAGGATTCTAGTGGAAATTCTATATCTAATACTCATGCAGGAACTGTAACATTTACTTCTGATAATGATGGCAAAGCATTCGTTACAACAAATACAGATAAGTCAAATTCTACTTCATATCCAAGAAATACTACCATAACTTATTCATTAACAGATTATAACACTTCTTCTAGTGGTTATTCTGGTAAGATAGATGGATCATTTTCTATTTATCAATCTGGCGGCAATATAGATCCTAAAGATCCAGAATTGACTTATTCTTGGAAAATAACATCAGGTTCTGAATATGTTTCTGATACAGAAATAGTGTCTACTCCTGTTAATGCAGAACAAGATAATGGCAAATACCAACAATATTCTTACCAAAACAAATATATAATTACAGTTAAAGATAATAGTGGTACAATTGGAAGCATAACTGGTACTCCATCTATATCAAACATAAGTAATCCAAAACCATTATATAAAATTGGAACGTTTAACATCAGTGGTTTGACAATGGTACCAGCTATCAATACAAATGATCGAAATATAACTGTAAATACTAAAGTATCCGGTAATTATTGTACTAACTTTAATGTAACAAATCCTTCTATAGATACAACAGTAACACAAACTGGATCTAGTTGGGTACCTAACCCTACTGTTGTTGGTAAATTGTCGATAACATGTGAAAATCCACAAACAGATAAGATAGATCAAAGCAATCCAGCATCATTCAAGATAAAACAATTATCCTCTAATGATTATTCAACAAACTTAAGTAATGTAACATTAAGTGAAGGAAATAATGAATTTGACTATAGATTTGGCACTATATCTGCTTCTTCAACTAACATATCAGTTTCTGGTAAAATAAAAGTAGAAGAATCTGCAAATAAAACATTTGGAATTTCAGGAGGATCTAAAAGTCTTATATCATTATACCCAGAGACTCTTACATTCAATCCTGGATATTCTAAGAAAGTAGATGATATAAGATGGAAACTGAAGTTTACACCTGATACCACACAGAATAGTAAGCAGATTACCAATGTAAAGAGTTCAGAAATAACAGTTACTCAGGCTGGAATTCCACAAGGATCAGAAATGACCTATAATCCATTGACAATATCTGGTGAATCATCAGAAGATTGGCTTACTGTTACAAATAGTTGTGTATTTAATTATAATGATTATAATAATTATACTCAAGCAAATCCAAATAAAATGACTTTAAATGCTGATCCTAACAGAACATCAGTTAATGAAATTACTGTTACTGACACAAATAGCAGCAATGTATATAAAGTACAAATTACTAATGTCTCAGTAGCTGGATTTAGAAAAGCAAATATAACATTAAGCAGTTCTGATTCTAATACTACCTTAAGTAAGACTACTATATCAGATTTTACTCAATCTGGTGAAAATATAAATTGTAATATTTCTTTATCTTATAGTAATTCAACCGATTCAGATAACAAATATGTAAATTTGATAGATACTAGTTTAACCATATCTGATACTAATGAACACAATCTAAGCATACCAAGAGGTACTACTGGCCATACAAACAATACACTTACTGGATTAAGTGCAACTAAGAATGGTGATAATGATAATTTGACAATAACAACTAGTGATGGATCTGCTTTATGGTGGTCTCCTAATTCTAGTACTTCTGTAGGTTTAAATATTAGTGCTTCTGGAACAAATCTTGGAAATTATACATTGTCCAAATCAAGTATTACTGTTAGTATTCCAGGAGATTCACAACAAACACCTTGGGTAAGATGGTATTCTAAAGCTGAAGGTGGAAGTTGGAAAAAAATATCAGATGAAGCTTCTGAATTAACTATATTACAAAGTGGTAGTGCTGCTTCTGCTACTTCTTCTAGTCCATCATTAACTGCAAGAGGTACTGGTTATGGGTTAACAAACAAACCATTCAAATTAACCAGAGGTCAACCATCTTCTGCAACCACTAAGGTATACTATAAAGTTGAATCAAGTGCTGGAAGTGCTGGAACTGATGATAGTGTATATATAGAAAGAACAGATGGTTCTACAGGATTTGGACAAGTATCTGTAACAGCTTCTTCTACTAATATATCTATTACTGCGGATAGTTCTATATCTGTTGGATCTGGAGATTTGCAAGTACCTGGTTCTACTCAGTATACAGATTGGTATGTTTATGGACCAACCGTTACTTTAGGAACTCCAGCTATAACAACAGAAACAGGTCTTTCAAAAATTACTGCAAAACATGTTGGTGCTTCAAAAGCAGGTGCATCTGTACCAACGAGTATATCAGCATTTGCAGCAACAAAAGATAAAGAGTTTAAAATATCTGTATCTGTTGATCCATCTGTTACTGCTAAATGGGAAGCTTCGGTATCAGCTGGTGGTTTGACATCATCTGATTCTGGTACATTTGATACATCAAGTTATGGATCTGGTAATATATATTCTAGCATAACATATAAATGGGATACAAATGAAACAACCAATAGTATAACATGGAAACCTGATATACATGTAGCTAAAGCAGATTATGAAAAATCAATTTCCTGTAAAGTAACTGTGTTATATCAAGATGGAACAGAAGCATCAGATACATTAACTTGGAAAATAAACGTACTTAAGACAAGTGTTAAATTTGAAGGTACTTTGAAATGTAGTGATGATAAGACAATAACAGCATTTGACCAACAAACCTATGATACATCAGCTTGGGTTTCTGGATATAAAGTTACTGCTACATCTGGTTCATTAACACAAGATTGGACTAATTCTTATAATTACATTTTAAATGCAACTTCAAAAACATTGACAGCAGTACAAGGTAATAATGGTTCTACAACTGGTGATGCATCATTTGAGTATACTCTCAAATCTACAGATATATCAAATGCTGATGTTACAACAGCACTTGATCAGAAACATACGGTTCACTTATACTGTTATGGTAAGTCTTATTATAATGCATAATTCCTATAATACATAATTCTATAATGAAATAATCTTACAAAGGGAAGAACTTAAGTTCTTCCCTTTTAATTTTTATATAAGTAAGAAAAGTAAGAAATCAAAATAATTAGCATGACAAAAGTATCAGATGAAGCAGTAGACAGAAGTAAAGATGGTAATTTATTACCAAGTGGTGTTCCACAAAAAGAAAACAATTCTATTACTGGTGAATTGTCTTCAATTGTAAAAGAAGTATCTAAAGATATAATTGAGCACATTGATAAAGTTTATTCTAGGGTAGATCTGATATTTAGTGGGTTATTGGATCCAAGCCCAAATAAGCTTTCCCAAAGTGATATGGCGTTAATGGCTTTTATATCTGGGGGTCAATCTATATCAAAAGATCAATCATATTTTTCTAGGCAAAAAAATATTGAACAATTTGCTAAATCAATATCTGAAAATCTTAATAAGACTAATAAGATATTGACATCTGATGGCATGCAAGTTATTGTGACTAATTTTAATGAACAAAAATTAGAAAAGGAAAAAGAAAAATATAAAAGTAACAATACTAATGATAATAAAGTCAATCCTGTTGACTTGAGTAATTTACAAATAAAGATAGATGATTTGAATCTTGGACAAGACTCTTTAAAGGTTTTGAAGGATTTATCAAATGCATTAAATAGTGTTGCTAAAGTAAAGTATGAGGTCAAAGATCAAAATATAGTACAATATCTTACAGGAATAGACAAAAGCATATCAAAAATAGATATAGGTAATCTTAAGAAGAAAATATCTAAAGTCAATAAGTTGTTGACAAATGACTTCCTTAAACTTTGTAATGCTATAAATTCTGCATCTATAGACTCTAAGAAAACCATGTCTCAGTTGTCAAGTGTAGTTGAATTAATGAATGCTATTCCTTCTATTGGAGAGATAGATAAACAGAAAATGAAAACCCTGAAGAAGAATCTTCGTTCTATATATTGGATGACATCAAAATCAAACATTCTTACAGGGTTTGGTATCACTTCTAAGGGTCTCATATCTGCTATTATAGAGAATATAGTAGCTAGATCAAAAGAAGCTGGACAAGGTGGATTCAAATCAGTAGGTGCTTTGGCTAAATTTATAGAGTCATTAGTTTCTTTAGGAGAAGACACAAATGTAGACAGAACTAAAATAATGAATACCCAGATGGCTCTTTGGTCTCTTCTTAGAATATATGATACAAAAGGGCCTATTGCCTATCTTACATTACAAGTAAAAGAACTTGGAGATGAAATATTTAAGAATAATGTTGTTGGAAAAAATAACTCTTCTCTTGATGCCATAGAAGATATGATAGAAGACATTAGCACTATTGGAGGTCACATAAAGTTTAAAGATGTTGTCTATAGTCAGTTGTTAGCAACTTATGCTTTAGGTTCTGCTTGGCTTTATAGGAATATAATAAAGTCTCTTTCTAAAATAAATACTGATGAACTCGCAAAACTAATAGGTGATAATGGAAAGCTTGCATTTGTCATGCAAGTTGTACAAAGACTTTCTGCTAATGAATCAACTTCTAAAGATATAAAGAGCGCTACAAAAACTTTAGTTCAGCTTACTATTATGATGAGTGTAGCAAACATGATATCTAAAGTAAGTAAAAATGGAATAGTTGGTATATCTGGTGCTTTAGTTTTCTTAGATAAGCTTGACTTCTTAGGTCAAAAAATATTCACAATGCAAGATTCTGCTATTAATGATGAGTCAGTACCTAAAATAATGAAAAATTGTGAGGATGTTATTCTAAGTTTAGGAAAGATTGCAGTTGTTAGTACTATAGCAGGAATGTTTGTTGACAAAGGAAAAGAAGGAGTGTCAAATATGAAGACCATGGTTACTCAACTCAAGTATTTAGTCAACAACATAAATAACAAGAAGAATCCATTAACAGCTTCTAAAGATGATGTATCTAAGATAGAAAGTTGCCAGAAAATAGTAGAAAGCCTTAGTAAACTCTCATTTTTAGCTGCTATAGGAGGATTGTTTGCTAGTAAGGGACAAGAAGGAATAAGAGAGTATAAGAAAGTACTTACTAATTTGAAGAGTTTGATAAAGAGAATTCAATCTGATGGTCTTGATATAAACCAAGAAGATTTGAAGAAAATAGACAATATAGAGAAATTAGTAGAAAAACTCACTATAGTGTCTATGCTTGGATCAGTAATGGGTATAACTGCACCTTTATCAATATTAGGATTTAAGTCTATGCAGTTGTCAGCTGTAGCTGTAGGTAAGATGATAGATACTCTAAGTGGAATCCAAATAGATGATGACTTCTTTAATAAACTTAAAAACATAGGTATTGTTGTAGCTATGGCATCAGCAACAATGTTAGTTGGTGCAGTAATAGGAAAGATTGTTCTTCAGAGAATGCCTGAAATACTTGGATTTACATTTGCTTTAGGAACATTCATACTTGGTGTGATAGGAGTTTACAATCTTGCTACTAAAGGAATGGATGAAGCTCTTAAACAAACCGAGAAAGTAACAAGATTAATATATTTGTCAGGAGCTACTCTTTTAATAGGTGCTGCTGTCATGATGATACCAGGTATCTTTGAGAATGCTTTTCTTTTCACACTTTCTCTAGCAGCATTTATCGGTGCTGTTACTTTTGCTTATACTTTAGCTAGTGAGAGGATAGAGAGAACCATAGAAATATCAGATTCATTCATAAATTTAATTGTAAAATCTGGTTTGATACTAGCTTTTGGTGCTATGGTCAATAAATTCCTTCCAACAGGAAGTGTAATTGGGTTTGCATTTTCATTAACTCTACTGATAACTGGTGTTATAGGTGCTTATACAATAGCTAGCAATATGATAGAAGAAACTATCTCATCAGCAGAAGAATTTGCTTGGTTGATAGGTATAGCAGGATTGACATTACTTCTTCCAACTGTATATATGACTAAACATCCAATTCTGTTTGGAACCGCATTATTGTTTGCTTTCGAGCTTGGAATATTTATACTTTTAATGAAATTAGCTTATTCTGGAGGAGATTTCGCAGCTAATTATATAGGTGGTAAGTTAGGTGGTAAGTTAGATGTTACCCAAACTACAGAAAAAGCCATAGATGATGCTAAGAATTTTGCAATTCTGGTTGGAATATCTGGAGCTATACTTCTATTAGGTGCTAAGATTATGAATATAGATGGAATGTTCTGGTCTGCTTTAGGATTTACTCTTACATTAGGTTTATTCTTGGGTGGAATATCATTAGCTTACTATGGTGCTAGCAAGATACTTGGTGGGCAGAAAGGAATGGTGATAGCACATGAATTTTCTAATTTAGTTGCATTGTCAGCAGCCACATTACTAATAGGTGGATTGTTTATGATGATACCTAATATGGCAGTTGCTACTGTATCATTTGCTGGAATATTAGGTGGTTTTGTAGCCGGAATAACATTAGCTTATGGATTTGCCGGAAAAATAATCAATGAGAAAACATTATTCTTGGGATATGCATTATCTGCTTTAGTATTAGTCTCTTCTATAGCATTGCTTACCGGTGGAATGTTATTGATGAACTATCCAGACTTAGATATCAACATACTCAAGTTCTTAGGTTTAGAACTCTTGCTAGTAGGTGGAATGTCGCTCATACTAGGAATTCTCAGCAAGGTAAAAAGAAACCTTAAAACAGGGGCTTTAGCTTTATTAGGAGTTATTGTATGTATTGGATTGTCAGGATACGCAATGATGGAGATAGTAAAACTCCGAAATAATATAGGAAGTGACTGGGGTGGACTATTGGATACTATAGGAATTACAATAGCAGTACTATTTGCATTTGCTGGTGGAGTAATAGGTCTTGGATATCTATCAGCTGGAACTGGTGGTATAGGGGCTTTGGCTTTAGCTGCTGGTGAAGCCGCTTTAGCCGGAATCATTGGTTGTGTATTATTAGCAGGAAAAGCCATGCAAGAGATTATAAAGGTAATGGATATGGCTTCTAAGCTTGAAAGAGTTGACACCTCTATCATAACAGATGATATCAAAGCAATGTTATCTATAATCTGGGAACTCAAACCATTTATGAATCCATTGCTTGATATGATGATAGTTGCTGCATCTGGAACTATTGCTAGTTTAGGACACATGATGTCTATGCTATCAGAAGGAATTCAAGACTATGCTAATCTTTCTATACCTATATATGGAGAAGGAGGAAAGATAATAGGAAGAAGAAATTTGACAGATGCTGATTTTACAGATGCCGCAGAGAATATAAAAACTATTGTTACTATAATAGGTGGAACTATCTTATATATATACAAAAAAAATCCTACCATATTCTCTAATGGAATGCTTGGAGACTTCTTAGGTATGGACACACCATTCACTAGAGTAGTGAAATCATGTACCGGAATGGGTAAGATGATTGCTAAGATAGCAGAAGGTGTTAAAGATATGGCAGAGTTAAAGATACCTATTTATAAAGGAACAGACAAAGTAGGATATCGTAGTTTAACAGAAACTGATTTTAATAATGCCGCTACTAACATATCTACAATTGTTACATGCTTAGGATATGCAATATTAGATTTATATGATAAAGCTCCTGAAGGAATGTTTGATAGTGGTTGGCTTGGAAATATGATAGGAGTAAAAACTCCATTTGGCCGTGTTGTGACTGGTTGTACAGGCTTAGGAAAGATGATATCTAGTATAGCTAAAGGTGTTAAAGATATGGCTGACTTAAGAATACCTATATATGGTGCTGATGGAAAACAGAAAGGAACAAGACCACTTGATTTTAATGATTTTATTAATGCTGCATTAAATACTCAACTTATAGTATCATGTCTAGGAAATTCTATTTTGGCTCTTAAAGACAATCCTAATGCTGAGTGGATGTTTGAAGATCAATCTATTGTGTTTAAAGACGGAACTTGTTCTAGATTTTCCCAAATAGTTACAGCATTGAAGGGAATTGGATCATTAATATCTGAGACTGCTAAAGGTGTGAAAGATGTGGCTGATTTAAGAATACAAAAGTATGATTCAAATGGAAAGCTTCTTAAAGGTCAATATGAAAAGATACCAATAGAATCATTAAGACCTAACGGAACTGTATACAATAATGTAACAGCTTTGATGTCTTGCATACCAGCAGCTGTAATGGCTATATATGATGATCCAAATAATAAAGATTGGTTTGAAGATTCAGGATGGTTCAATAATGATGGTAGTACTAGTCCATTTGCTAAAGTAAAGAACTGTTTGAGTGGACTTGACAAGCTTGTTGCTGCTAATGTAAAATCAATAAAGAGTATTCTTGACTTGAAGTTAGATCCTCTCAAAATGCTTGAACTTTCAAATATCATCACTGTAATGATTAGCTCGGTTCCTGATGCTGTAATGAAAGCAACAATGGATGAGAACCAAGAAAACCTCAAGCCATTCTTTGAAGATGAGAAAGACAACATTAAGAAGATATCTTCTAGTTATAGCTCTTATACTAAGCTTTTGAACAATATAGTATCTTCTTACAGTGACATATTGAAATTAAAGTCTAAGTTTGGAAAGGAAGATGACATACATGGATTAAACAAAATAGTAGATGCTGTTTTAACACAACTCCCATTCAGTATGGCTAGAGCTATTCAGAAGATGCCTAAGCTGAAAGATGATGAGTTATCTTCTATACAAGAACAGTTTGATATATATACTGATATACTGAATGATGCTATCAAGTCTTATAAGAAGATAATCAAATTCAAGCAGAAGTTAGAGAAAGAAACTAAAGATAATGCTGCAAGCATAGTGATATCACTCTCTGACATACCTAAAGAAATGGTCAGAGGAATATCAGAGACATTTGTTTACTTGAATACTAAGAATTTGGCTAAGAACATACAAATGTTTGGTCCTATGATGGAGGATTATTATAGTGGAATGAAGATGTTGTTTGATGTTTATGATGAGGCTCCAAAAGATACTTCTAAATATGACAATGTAATAAATGCTGTAAAGGGTATCAATGTAGAAATAAGTAAAGTAAAGAATACATCCCAGTTTAGAACAGAAACTCAAGATGTATCTAAGTTTACTAGATCTATAAATACTTTAGATTTAGCTAAAGCTCAGACAATGACTAATCTCATAACAGCATTAGACCAAATGGCAAGAAGACTAGGTGGTCTTGACAAATTAACAAATACTTTAGCAAATAAGTTAGCTGTTGTATTAGATAAGCTTGTAAGAGAGCTTAAGATATCTGCTAAGACTATAAATCAAGCTGATGAGATGCAAAAGAAACGTCATGCTGCTATCAAAGATTCTATTTCTAAGATAAGTACATTGTTGAACAAACCAGTAGAAGTAAATGTAAAACAAGTACAGGATACAGAAAATTCAACTATGCAATATGGTGACACTTCTACTCCTGGACAAAACAGCGCTGAAAGAGATGAAACCCCAGCAGGAGGTAATCCATTAAATAGTCAAACTCAACAATCTAAAGAATAAAAATATTCATAATATTAGAATATGTTTTCATTACCAGGAAAGAGAGATGGGTTCAGATTAATATTACCAGATGAATTCATTCCAGATGAGATACAAGAAAAATACACTAAAATATTGCAAGATTCTCATAGTTTCATAACTAAACCAATAGAATTCTTGAATGAAACAATACAAAAAGTAGAAGTACTTGGATTCTCATCTGGTACTGTAGCTCAACAGCAAACTAATCATGGAAATCCAGTAAGGCTTCCAGGAAGAACCGAACAAAATTGGATGCAAGGAGGTGCTAGTGATGTAAATTACAGAAGTGTTGCTAGTCCAGCAGCTTTAGTGGACCATACATTGAACATAGATTTCAAGCATACTTTAGGATATGTAAATTATTTCTTATTGTTTGAAAGCTTTTGCTATCAATACTGTAGAGATACAGAAAATTTAGATAAGAATCTTGACTATACATTTAATGTTGATCTGTTAAATGAAAATGGATGTGTATATTCTAGAATTGTATTAGATCATCCAGTTATAGATGGAGTAGATATGCTGCAATTTGACTATACCCAACCATTAGCACAATCTGCTACATTCAGATGTATATTCAAATATTCTAACTTTGACTATCAGTTCATTCAAACAGATGCTAACAACAGATTTGAAGAAGAACAACCATTTGACAAACCTATAGAAGAAAGCATAATCATTAAAAAGAAAGAAGATACAGGATTTAAGGATTATCCTTATTCTAGCATATCAGTACATGGAAATACAACAGATAATCTTGATTTGAATCATGATCCAAAATTAAATGATGATTGCGGGCCATCTGACAATTCTAAAACATATATTGATTATGATGGTTCACCAATAAAATAACAGGATTCTCCAGGGAAGCGCCTGGGTCACACAGGGAGCGGATAATTGTTTATAAGTATAATTTATAAGCTAAAGAATTTTTAACGTCCCTGTGTGACTTTTATAACATTTTTTGAAATTACATTTTTTGAAATTTTTAAAAATCATTTCTATAATATGTTTGAACAATTTAAATAAGAAATAACATGAAACGTGAGGATCGAAAGAAGTTTGAAAATGTAAGTTTATTTACATTTGATGAAATGTTGAATGGAAAATTAGATAGATGGGAATCTTGTACATTGAATGGAAGAAACAGTCCAGCATTAGTATATTCTTTAGTAATTGATATGTTCAGATATATTGGAGATACAAGACCTGAAGAACAATTGCTTAACGAATGTAAAACCGATAGAGATTGGTTTCAAAAACATACTTGGACCACAATTCAACATAACAAATGGAGAGAAGAGCATCTTATCCCTGTAATTATGAAAAGAATGAAATTGCCAAAGTATCGTGCAGAACGAGAGAGTTCTTGGTTTATGTTGCAATGGTCATTCAAAATTGAAGACTAAGATTAAATTAACATTTTTTAATTTGAAATTCATGAAATCAATTTACATATTTGTACATTTTTATTTATAAGTAAATATTTAAATTGATTTCATGAATGTTTTTATAGGAATTGATCCATCAATTAACAGTACTGGTATGACAATAAGAACTGATACTGGTTACTGTAGATTTTTCATAATAAAAGGAGATAAGCTTACAAAGAAAGAAAAGAATGCTCAATTAGATAATTCTGAAATTTTTGAATACTGTTTATATCAAAAAGAAAATGTAAAAGATACAAACAATGCACATGAACGTGAACTAGCGAAAGCTCACAACTTGTCAACTATAGCTGATACAATATATAATATCATAGAAGAACTATTACAACAATTTAGAAAAACTAGTTCTATTGATTCAGTAACAATATGTATGGAAGGCATATCTTATGGCTCTATTCATAGTGCCGCGGTAATGGATCTTGCCGGATTGAACTATCTGATAAGAGACAGATTGCATCATCATACTGTTGTTGGTACTCTTCTTGTAACACCACCAGCCGAAATTAAGAAATTTTTTACAGGTAGTGGAACAGCTAATAAATTAGTTATTATTAATTGTTTTAAACAAATATATCCAAATTTTGAATTACCAAAAATAGATGATATTGCAGATTCTTATTCCATGTCAAAATATGCACAAAAAATATATGAAGAAAATAATAACTGATCGAGATATAATTAATTTATATGAATTTTATAATAAAAGCACATATTCATTAAGGAAAATATGTGCTTTCAACAAAGATGAATACAAGTATATCATTAATAGATATAATGATAGTGAATGTCAACAAGAATCATATTATAGAATAATAAATCATATTGATATAAGGCCAAAATGCAAAATATGTGGAGGATATGTGCATTTTAAAAATTATAAAATAGGATTTAATACTTATTGTTCTAATAAATGTAAATGTAATGATGTAGATTGGAACAATAAAAGAATTGAGACCTACATTAAAAAATATGGGGTTGATAATCCAAATAAATCAAAAGAAGTCAGAGACAAAATAAAATCCACATGTTTAGATAGATATGGTGTAATAAATGGGGGTGGATCTAAAGAAGCACAAGAAAAGATAAAGCAAAC
>NFZC01010789.1_pt1 | contig 23515 bp, 22 predicted proteins | sample 1095391 | NCBI WGS metagenome assembly NFZC01 (sample SAMN03609890, study PRJNA323583) | gut metagenome | isolation source: feces | host: Rattus norvegicus | place: Denmark: Riget | collected 2013
AGCATAGTACTGAACCTCTTTTATTTGAATGTAGTTGTGGAAATAAATTTTATACTACTTGGCAAACTTTTTGTTGGGGGAATAAAATATATTGCTCCAAATGTTCACGCAATAGTTCTAAATTAGAAAACAAGGTCAGAAATTATTTAATAGAGAAAGAATTATTATACGAAGAGCAAAAGTCTTATGATGAATGTTATTTTAACATCAAGGGCAAATTAAGATTTGATTTTTGTATATATATTGATAATAAAGCTTTTTTAATAGAAGTTAATGGAATACAACATTATAAACCAGTAGATTTCTTTGGTGGGATTAAAGGATTAAAATATCAAAAAGAAAGAGATAAAATAAAAAGAAAATTTTGTTTATCTCATAATATTCCTTTATTGGAAATACCATATAATAAATTTTATACGGATGAATATAAACAATGTATTGACAATTTTATAAACACATAAGAGTTGCGAACTTATGAAATAAAAACGGAATGAATGATGAAGGAGAAAAATCTCTTGAATTACAAGCACAAATGGAAGGCTTATTTAATAAGCTAGGAGTTTCTGTTTACAATGCAAATGGAGAACTAAAAAATACATATGAGATTTTAGGTACACTTGCCGAAGTATACCCAAAATTAACTGCAGAAGAGAAAGCTTATGTTACAGAAACAATTGCTGGTAAACATCAAGCCCAAAATGCTGCTGCTATTTTAAATAACTGGAAAACAGCAGTAGAAGCAACTGCTACAGCTATGAACAGCCAAGGAAGTGCCGCAAAAGAAAATGAAAGAGTTCTTGATAGTATTCAGGGACATCTTCAAAAATTAAAATCGGCGTGGGAAGAATTGTCTACAACTGTGGTAGACAGTGATTTAATAAAGATAGTTGTCGATTTAGGTACAGCCTTGTTAAATTTCGCTAACAGTGGGATGGGCCAATTCATAATTAAGGTAGGATTGGCAGTTGGTGCTATTTCGTTATTAAAGGCGGGATACAACGCATTAACACGTTCAGCTATTAAATATATAGCTATCCAAAAATTAGCAACAAAAGGTATAACAGATTTCACAATAGCGGCGAATGCTGCAAAATTAACGAAAGAAATGGAAACCCTTAGTAAAAATGGTGTTGGATTGCAGACTGTAATCACAACTATTGGAGCTAAAGGCAAAGGTTTATTAGGTGTATTAGGAAGTATAGTTAAATTTATAGGCCCTGCTGGGTGGATTATTTTAGGATTAACTGCTATAGCAACGGTTACAAAAAAAATATATAATTATACAGAAGAAGAAACTGAAAAACAATTAAAGAGATATGAAGAGGTAAATAAACAACTTGATGAATACAAAAAGCGTTTAGAGGAACTTAAAGGATATAAATATCTTTCTGATTCGGAGAAAGAAGAAATAGAAACCTTAAAAGAAAAAATTCAACTTCTTGAAGATGAAAAAGACGAACTAAAAAAAATCTATGAAACGGAAAAGAAGAGGGAAGAATTAAAGAACACTAAAAAAAAATCTAAAGAGGCACGCAAAGCATTAAATGAAGGAGATATTGTAAGTGTTGAAACCACGGCTTCTTCAAATAGAAACAGCTCTTCAAAAAGAGGGGAAATACCACTTCCTTCTGGAAATAAAATTGCTGGTTCAAGTACAAATAGAAACATTGAAATACAAATAGAGACAACTAAAGATTTAACCAACAAATATAGTGCATTAAATAAAGAAATAAAAGAAGGAAATAAAACAGAAGAAGAGTCTACGGCTTTAATAAAAGAAAAAGAAGAAGCTCTTGAAAAATTAAAAGAAAAGGCTGAAAAATATAAAGAAGCTTATGACTTGGCAGTAGAGGCTGGGGATACGGAAATTGCGACCGAAGCATGGAATAAATATTTAGAGGTTCTTAAAATTGTTGATAAAGAAGAATACAACAGAATAGCAAATTTAGAAACAGTTGGAGACCGTTCTATAGAAGAATATAATAAACTAAATAACATTATAAAAGAATATAATAAAACTCAAAAATTAACGGACAAACAAACTCAAGAGCTTATTAATAGCGGAATGAGAAGTGCGATTACTTTTGATAAAGAAGGGAATGCGGTTAATTTAGATGTTGATGCGATGTGGGCTTTGTATAAGGCAAAATTAGAACAAAATAAGGCTGACTTAACCGAGGTTATTAGTAACAATATTGAATTATTAAAAAATGAAGGATATACAGCTATTACAGATGCTAAAGCTTTTGTTACAGCTTACAATCTAAGACATTCAAAAATGTACGGGCCACCAACTAGAGAAGAACAAGCTACATTAAATTACATAAATCAATTAGAGGAAATAGAAGATAAACTAAAATCTATAGATTCAACTACAGGCAAAAAACAGAAAAAAGTTTCTTCTACTTCATCATCTAAAACAGAAAAATCATGGTGGGAAGAACAACTTGAAACTTTAAAAGAGCAATATTCTAATAGCGAAATAACTATTGAGGAATATATTAAAGCACTTGAGAAACTTTTAGGTAAATTAAAGAAAGGTTCCGATGCTTGGAAGGAAGTTAATAAACTATTACAAGAGCAAAAACTTTCTAAAATAGAAAGTGATTATAAGCGTGGCGTAATAAGTCTTGATGAATACATTAAAAAGTTACAAGAGCTAATAAAAACTTATAAACAAGGAACTAAGTCATGGCAAGATTTGGCAGACAAAATTAAAGAGGGTCTTTTAGATAAAGCAGAACAAGAGCAAAAAGATTATGAGAACGCAGCTAAAGCAGCTACGAGCATAATAGATGACGAAATAAAAAGACTTGAAGAATTAAAAGATGCTAAACAAAAAGCGAATGACGAAACTGAAAAAGAATTAGAACTTGCAAAATTACAAGAAGCCTTAGAAAAAGCTCGTAATGAAAGAACGAAGAGGGTTTTCGTTGAAGGAAAAGGCTGGACTTATGTTCAAGATGAACAAGCCATCAAAGAGGCACAAGAGGCTCTTGATGAATTTAACAAAGAACAAGAAACAAACGGAATTGACAAACAAATAGAAGCTTTAGAGAAATATAAAGAGGCATGGTCTAATGTTTCTAGCGACTACGAAAAAGAACAACAAAAACTACTTCTTGCTCAACAGTTTGGTGCAGATGCTGAAGAAAAAATCTTAAATAAGAGATTAGATATCTTAGAAGAATATAGAAAAAGATATTTAGAAACTTTAAAACAAATTTCTGATATAGAAAAGAAAACTGCTGAGGAAATTCTTGGAGCAACAACTGGAACATCAGCAGGAACTGGAAGTAGTGAAAGTGGTGCGTCAGGACAAGCAGGATTAGTTTCTAGTATAAAAGCAGTATTTGGTCAAGGACGTAAAAATAATAAAAATGATGTTAAAGCATTGCAACAAGCACTGATGGCACTAGGGTATTCTTTACCTAAATATGGTGCGGATGGCAAATGGGGCCCTGAAACTTTAAAGGCATTAAAGAAATTTCAAAAAGATAACGGACTTAAAGCCGATGGAATTGTTGGAAAAAATACAAAGAGTGCTTTTGCTAAAAAAGGATATGCTAATGGTGGTGTAGTTGATTACACTGGTTATGCTATGGTTCACGGTTCAGTGAATTATCCAGAGGTAATGCTCAATAATAGACAAGCCGCTAAATTATATTCTATGCTTAACCATCCAGCTTATAATAGAGTTGGAAACACAAATAATACAACACAAGTATATAATTTCGACAAGCTTGTCTTACCAAATGTAAAAAATGCGAATCAATTCTTATCAGAACTAAAAGCATTAGTAAATATAACAAAAAATAATTAAAGGGTTGGTTTAATGCCGACCCTTTTATCATAAAGGAGGAAATAACAATGTTGATAAAAGATTTTTACTTTAACTGTTTATGGAATAATAAAGGAGGGATAATCAATGGCAGTTGATACAATTGCAAGAGGAATGGCTGCAAACGCTGGTGGTGGCGGAGGCGGTTCTGATGTATCTAAGACATATGTAGATAGAGGAGACGCTAACACTCTTGCCAGTGCAAAAAGTTATGCTGATAATTTAGCTGTTGAATACATTGGTAGAGAACAACAAGTTGATTTTAATGCAGTTTTACAAAACAATGTTATTACAGCCACTTTAGATGAAACAATTAATGATTTTACCTTCACTAATAATACTGGATATTTATTCCATATTTATCTACCATTAACTACCTTAACAGGGGATTTAAACAACGACTACACAATAATTTTAAAAGACAAAAATGGAAATAATATAAATATAAATTGTATGTTCCAAAAAGATATTACAAAAACTTCAACAGTTGGTGATTTATGTCAAATACAAGACTATGATATAGGAATAGGATATAGTTGGGAATTTTATGCTAATTATCGTGAAATAAATAATGATGGGAATATTGTAAGAATGGTTTACACTGATACAGTAGTTAGAGAAACTAATCCTAGTATGACAGGAGCAGATTTACATCTAGCTATATCTAATAGCAAGTTAAAAGTTGGAACTGCCGTATTATGTCTTACTGATTATGAAAATAATGGAACTATATATAAAGCAGGATGTACTTATAGAATAGACGGAACTTATGCCAATGGTGAAATAATGTTAACAGCTGTAGATTTAACTACAACATTTGTAAATGGCATAATAGGAACAGCATTGGAGGGGAGTTATTAATGGCAAGAACAGATAATTTAAAAGTTTTTCTTACTGATGTTGCAGATGCAATAAGAACGAAAAAAGGAACAACTGAATTAATTCCTGCAAATACATTTGATACTGAAATAGAAAGTATTAGTGGAGGCAAAGAAGAACAATCAAAGAGCGTGACAATAATTCAAAATGGAACTCAAACAGTAACACCTGACGAAGGTAAGGTCCTTTCTAGTGTAGAGATAACAACTAATGTTCCACAAAAGCCACAACAATCAAAGAGTGTAACAATAACTCAAAATGGGAGTAGCACAGTAACGCCTGATGCGGGTAAAGTTCTTTCTAGTGTAGAGATAAATACTAATGTGGCACAATCAAAGTATAGTCCTGAATTTGTCAGTTTTAGGGATTGCCCTGAGGTTTTGATTGGGGATGCTCTTTTAGATTTAGATACAAGTAATATTACTCAAATGAGTAGTATGTTTTACAATTGTCAACCTCGACAAGTGCTTAATGCAAACAGGGCTATCAATAACTTTAGTTTAGATAAAGTTGAAACTACTTCCAGCATGTTTTATAACTCTACCATAAGAAATATAGACTGGAGTGGGAAAAGTGCCCCTAATTTAACAACCATGTTAAGTATGCATAGCAATAATCCAAGTTTAGAAACTGCAAATTATAGCAATCTTGACGCACCAAAATTAACGAATATTGGTTACATGTTTGAAAAAGCTACTCACTTAACCACAGTAAATTTAAGTAACATTAACGCTCCCCTTTCATCAATATCTTCTTTATTTTCTGGTTGCAAACAATTGAATACAATTAACTTAGAAAACATCAATACCTCAGGGGTCTCAAGTATGGATAGTGTATTTTTTAATAATACTTCTTTATCAACACTTGATTTAAGTAGTTTTGACACATCAAAAGTAACAAGCATGAAGATGATGTTTTATAACTGTACTTCATTAAGAAATTTAGATATAAGAAACTTTGATTTTACAAAAGTAACTTCTTACACGAGTATGTTCACTGGCGTACCTGCCAATTGCAAAATTATAGTTAAAGATGACACTGCTAAAGAGTGGATAACAAGTAAATTTACTAATTTAACAAATGTAGTAACTGTAGCAGAATTAGGAACAGAATAAAGAAAAGAAGGGAGGATTAATCTATGATATATCAACCAAGAAATGTAAATCCTGCACAAAAATCTATAGATGGTAATGTTTTAAATAATTACTTTTCTATGGAAATAAATACTAATGATAAAGTTGTTGGATATGAACTTACAATATTAAATTGGGATAACACTGTAAGATATGTTCAAGATAAAGTAAATTTAAGCACTCCTTTATACAATGGGGATACCTTGTCTTTTCTCATTCCTAGTTCTGCTCTTAAAGCGAACTTAGAAAATGGTTTTGATTATAAGTGGTATGTGAAATTGTATCAAGATACTTCTAATATGTATATTACATATGGAATAATCCAAGCAGTAAATAGCGAAACAGAGTTGGTATTACAAAAAAATATTAATGTAAAAGCTGGGATGAGCTTAAAATACAATAATGAATTAAAAACTATTACTGCATATAGTGATAACACTGGAATAGCAACTATTGAATCTGCTTTCACAAGTTCTGTTTTAGCTGGGGCTCAATATCAAATATATTCTGACTTCATACAAACTGTTCCAGAATATATACTACATGTAAGAAAAACACCAAACGTAGAAATTAATGATGTTCCTAGTGAGATAACTACAAAAAAATACACTTTCACTGGAACTTATTCACAAGCAGATGGGGTCCCTTTGTCTTATCATAGATGGACTTTGGGTATTACAGATAAAGATAATCCATTAATATATACTATCGTACAAACTACAGGGAAAGTATATAATTGTAATTTAACTTATACTTACGATGGTTTAAAAAATGGCATTAACTATGTAATAATATTAGAAACTGAGAATGAGTTTGGCATAAGCAATTATATTCAAAAATATTTTTCGGTATCTTACAATGAAATAGAATATTTAGAAAAGCCATCTGCAAAAGTAGATTATAGTAAAAATGCAATACAATTAGATTGGGTTGCACCTACTGAGTTTGCTCCAAAGGTTTGGAATACAAATATCTCTTCTGGGGATGTTTTGCCAGGGGATATTGGTTCTAATTCATTTTATATTTCCAGAGGATTAACTAATATATTTGAGGATAATATAATTACTATAAACAATGTAGAGATGCATATAAAAACATACGATACAATAACTGGTTTGGTAACTGTAAAAGAGGAACTACCAGAAAGTCTTGTAGTGGGTAGTGCTTATTATATTCAAGGTTATGATGGATTAGGTGTTAGCGATGCTACTACATTGTATAGAAATGCACCTTATCAAAACACAAACTCTGTTGATACTAAAGGATATAAATTAATATATGAAAGTGACAAAGGTGATTCTATTGGGGAATACCCAGACGATTGGGAAATAACAATGCAGTTTAAACCTAATAAAGATTTCTTTTATGGAGCAACTGGAGTTTTTAGAGATATTATAGATATTGCCTCAGTTGAGAGTGATGCAGCAGATAAGGTTTCAGGAATGATACTTATCTTTGCACATATTTATGATATTGTAGGGGCTTATCCCGAGAATACTAATGGTGTAGCTAATATACAAACATTAAATGCCCCTCCTAGTGGAGAGAGTAATACAAAGGAATATATATATTTAAACAAGTCTATTGATTTAAACACAACTTCTTACATATATTTTCCAAAATATTCTTATATAGAAAAAATTAGTAACTTTGACAGTACAACTTTAAAAGCTACTTTTAATAGCCCACTACCATTTGTTCCTACTGCTGGTGACCAATATGTAATGATGGTTACTTTAAAGGCAGCCTTTTATTCTAATCCAAATAATCAATGGTTACTACAAACATCAAGCAAGACCAATAGTGCGTATGATTATAGATGGATAGATGAAAATAATACATGGGATGACACTAAATATTGGGTAGAAGGCGGAACTGCTATAGTTCGTATTGCCGAATCTTGGTGGAAAGTAAAATTAACAAAGGATTCAATAAAATTAGAGAAGGGAGGAGTATAGTATGAATATCAAAAGAGTAACTTTAAACTCACAAGTTCAATTTGATTTCTTTCATCTACAAAAGAATGAAGCTTCTAATAGTAATATTTTTGTAAGTAGATATATACCTTCTCTAGCTAATAATAGTATTTCTTTAATAACATTTGATAACGCTTTTGATAATATATATGATAGCTATGGAATAACTAATACGGCGGTTGGATATACTTTTTCAGTTTATAAAGAAAATAAAACTAATAATGACGACACTTTAGAATTTGTAGCCAAATTATCTGATGGTTCTTTATCTATAATAGACCATAATGTTCAAAATCATATGGAGTATGTATATCATGTATATAAAGAAGATGAAGATTATACTTCTTCTGATGTATTATCAAATAATATTACCACTTGCTGGTGGGATTGGACAATTACAGGATTTTACTTAGATGATGATGGAGTATATAGAGTAGACCCTCAAAATATTTGGAGATTCTCTTTAAATATCGACAGTGGAGATGTTTCAGAGACTATGAGCAAAACAGTTTATGATAACTTAACAAAATATCCAAAAATTTCTAGTGGGACTATGGATTATAATCAAGGTTCTCTAACATGCATTGCTGGAAATATACAAAATGATTTATATACTGAAGCTATTGGAATTATTAGACAATGGAATTTCTTTTGTTCTGGAAGTGAACTTAAATTATTAAAAGATAGAAAGGGAAATAGATGGATAGTTGATATTACAAGCAGTTCAACTAAAACGGCAGATGAGAGTGTAGAACAATATACTACAATTTCATTTAATTGGGCTGAGATAATGGATTCAAACTATATATCTATTATAGAATAATATGAAGCAAGAAAAAGTATTAGCAAACTATTTGGGGGAGGTTTTGTCTGTATATTCCGATGGAGAAACTTATGACCCTGATTATTACTCATTTTCATTAATAACAAAAATGTTAAAAATGCCAATAGTTAAACCACGCTTTCGCTTATTCTTATTGAATCTTGATGAAACTATTGATTATGAAATACCAGAAGAAGACATAATATTAGACTCTGGAAATTATGATGAGAACTATCAAAGTGGACAAAGAAGAAGTGTAACAATATCTTTAAATAATTCAGATGGAAAATACACACCCTGCTTAAATAAAATTTGGGTAAACAATCGTTTTAGATTAGATATAGGAATTGACTCGCTGTTTTATGTGAATAGAACCTATTGGTTTCCTAGAGGTATATATATATTAGGGAACCCTACTGCTAGTCGTTCTAATTCAGACAAACAAGTAGAACTATCTTTATTGGACAAATTTGCATATTTAGAAGGAAAGAGCGGTACTTTAGAAACAACTTATGAAATTCCTGCTGGAACAGATATCGAAGAAGCTATAATAGGCATTTTAAGTTTAGATAATGGTTCTGGATATCCTATTGATTTAAAGCCTATTGTTTATGATTCTAGGTTCAAAGGAATGAAGATGCCTTATACTTTATCTAAAGATGCGGGTAGCACATTGGGAGAAATGATATTAGACATAGGAACGATATTAAATGCGGAGGTTTATTATAATACAGAAGGAAGTTTATGTTTTATAAGCATAAATGAAACTATTAATGACACAGACAAACCAACTTTGTGGGATTATACTGATGCAGAACCAGAATATTTCAACTCAACTATAAGTTGTGACTTTGAAAATGTGGTAAATGAAATACATGTGGTTGGTGATAGTGTTACTGCCGATTTAGCTTATGCAATAGCTGAAAATAGAAACCCAGAATCACCTATATGTATTCAAATAGTTGGTAGAAGAGTTGAATATATAAATGACGCTAATATCTATAGTAAAGAAAGAGCTCAAGATAGAGCTGATTATGAGCTTAGAAAAAAAGGTATTTTAGAAACAAGCATTACATTACCTGTTGCTTTCAATCCTTTACTATTTGTGAATAATATTATAACAATAGAGGATTCATTTTTTGGATATAAGAGAGAAAAATTCTTAATACAATCAATTTCTTATTCTTTGGGAACTGATAGCCAGATGACTTTATCTTGTTCAAACTTAACAAACTTCTCAAAACAACCATTTGCTACATTACAATATGTGCCTTGTACTTCAGAAGAACAAGCTAGAAATTTGGTTAAAGCTTATTTTGGAGGAAACCTTACTGGTTTATCTATTGTGAATGAATATGAAACTGATATGGTATATGCTTTTGGATTAGCTGATTCTGTAACAACAGTTATAAGAGCTTATGCATATGTTAACAAACAAACTTCAAATGTATATGTAACAGAAAAATATATATATTATGACTAAGAAAGGAGGAATTTAACATGGAAACAGAAGAAAATTACCCTGCTCAATTTAAAAATGTAATAGAGAAAATAATAGATGCCGAATTAAATAAAAGAGGGATACCCAAATATATTTCTGCTCTGGTAAAAGGTGTAAATGATAATGGAACTGTAAATGTATGTATTCCTCCCAACTTAGACTCTATTATTAGTGGGCTTTTGAATAAAACAGGGGAAACATTGTCGGAAGGTGACAGTGTAGAACTATGTGCTAAAAATGGGTCGGTAAATAACTCTTGGGTAGCCATTAAACATAAAACAAATACTCAATTTGCGGGCGTAAATACACCTAATACATTTACTCAGAATCAAACATTTAATGGTACATTAAATCTATTCAATTATAACAAGATTTACTGGAAAGAACCTGGTTATGGAGATAAATTTGCTATAGTTCCACAGTTTGGAGGAGCTGATGACGAAAATTATCTTGCAATAATGGCTTCAGTTGGAGATGCAGGAACTGACCCTGACCTATATGGTGTTGCTACTATAACGGCAAAAAGTGGGAATGCATGGTTAAAAGGTCAATTTAATACTAGTAGTAATGTAGTTGCAAGCGGCAATGTAGTTGCAGACGGCTTTATGTGGGCAAATGGTCAAAGAGTACCAGTATTTAATGGATGGTGTGACGACGCAAATAATGCCTTATATGAAGGAAGATATTATACTGCCTATGGTTGTCTTAATGTTCCTGGTAGTAATAAATATGGATTCATAAGAGTACATGTGGCAAATGGAGATACGATTAATCATACTGATAATTGGGGTTGGCAAGAGTTCTACAATACAAGTGGAGAAATTTATATAAGATACATTGTCAACAAAGGTGGTTGGTCAACATGGAAAGAAATAAGTACTCAAACAACACTATATGATAATACTTCTGGAACAAATGCAAGCTTGACGTTGAGTGGTAGTGCAGCTAATTATAAATACATCGAAATCTTTTTTAGAGATAACGATAACAATTATAATTCAGTTAAAGTTTGTAATCCAAATGGTAAGAATGTAACATTAATTTCACAATATAATAATGGTAACAATACGGTTTGGTTTAAAATCGCTATAGTAACAATATCTGGAAATTCAATAACATTTGGTAATCGTGAAGAAGTTAAATTGGTAAATGGCTCATCTCCGTCAATCAGTTCTTTCTCAAACATTTATATAACTAGGGTAGTTGGCTACTAGAAAGGGAATATTGATATGGGATTAATAAAGAAAATAGAATTGGATAATGGAATAGCAACAAATTATCATAGAATCGTAAGTATTAATAATATAACTAATGTTTCTACTGTAATAGAGGTTGCTTCATATACATCAAAAGACAAAAGAGAGAAAGAAAAAGAAGCTATTAAAAATGGAGAATCAATGGACATTTTTATTGATACAAGACTTATAAATAAAGACTATTCAGAAAACTATGATATTACTAAAGGCTATAAATTTTTAAAGACATTGGAAGAGTTTAAAGACGCAGAAGATGATTTAGAAGAAAAATAATAGAAAAGAAGGAGGTATATATTTATGGCACAACAACAAATAAATAATGGTGAAAGTGCAGCACTTATTAGAGAAAAACTTAATGATAACTTTACAGAGTTGTATACTGGTAGGGTTCCTACAAACCATGCCAGTTCTACTCAGTCTTATGGAGTAGGAACTACAGCAAATTATGGACATGTAAAAGTAACAAATGGAAACGGGCTTAACATATCAAATGGAACGATATCTATGGCTGCAGCTTCAACTACAAGTGCTGGTGCAGTTCAATTAGTTAATAATAGTGATACTATAGATGATACAAAAGCGGCTTCAGCAGGGGCCTTGTATGATGTTGCCCATACATTAACTAAGACCTATTGGGGGCAGGGAAATCCTGCCGCTAGTGCTGGGAAAATTGGGGACATATACGTCATGATAGGATAAGGTGGTCTTTATGAAAAAAATGAAGTTAAATATACAAAGATTTGCCACTGTTTTAAATAATAAACTTTCAAATGGGGTTTCTCCTTATGCTTATTATACAGTAGAAGCATCTTATAACAATAGAACGGCTACTACAGTAAATATTTCAGTCACCGTTACATCTAGTTTGAGATATCAAAGTTCATCTCTAGGAACTGGTAGTACTATGGGGCTTAATGCTTATTTCAAGTTTAATGGAGTTCAATACGGTCCTCTAGCTTTAAAAGCAACAAATGAGTCTTGGAGCGGAACTACGAAACATACTAAAAGTACTACTTACACAATTAGTAATTTAGATATAAATTCTACAAATATAGACATACAATTTAAGGTAGATAGAACAGGCAGTTCAGCGGGTACTTCAAACACAAGCACTGGAGCATGGTTAGCTTGGACTACTTGTAGTTCTTTAACAATAGAATCAGGTGCTAAATATATACCTGCTATGGCTGCATCTTTAGAAATACATCCTAACAACCCAGGTTGGTATAACATGACAAATACTTATGCTTGGATTGATTGGAGTTGTACAAGTGATTCTACAATCAGCTCAATAAATCAACTTCAAATTACATATGGAGCATCTGGGCAAAATGGAACAACTATATATAGAGATGTTTCTGGTAAAAGTGGGTCTTTTCAATTAAGTGGATTAAGTGGAAATACTGCTTATTGGGTTAATGTTTATGGAAGAAGTTCTGATGGAATTTGGAGTACTACTGCAGCCGTTGTAACTTTTACAACGTACTCTAATCCTATAGATATGGCTTCTGTCACAATAACTTCTTTAACTCCCACTTCTGTAACTGTTAATGTAGCCCCATCTACGACCAACAATTTAGACCACTACTCTTATTTGTTATTTAATGAAAACGGTAGTATTATTGGGAATAATACGACTGCAAATAATTACTGTACGTTTTCAGGTTTAACACCAGAAAAGTATTATATTTTAGATGTAGCCGCCCACCCTAAAAATCAAGGCTCAGTAAATGCAATATCAAAAGGTGTGTCTTTTACGACGCCTGCCGACCAGGCGACTATCTTGGTGAAGACTGATAATGGGTGGCAAAGAGGGAAGGTATTTATTAAAACCGAGAATGGATGGATTCCCGCAAAGAAAGTCTTTGTAAAAACAGGTTCAGAATGGACAAAAGCTATTAATGCTTAGGAGGTAAATTTATGGAATTTTTAAATAATAATATTGAAACTATAATAATGATGTTAACTCAAATTATAGTATGGATATTGGGTGCATTATCTAAGAAAAATGAAAATATAAAAAATGATATGATAATTTTTCAAAATGGTATCGTGGGCTTAATTTCATGTTTTTTATATTATGTTGTAACTAAAGATTTTAGTGTTGCTATCGCAACAAGTGGTTTAACAGCCGATATCGTTTACAATTTAGTACATAGTTCGTATAAATTAATAAAAAGAAAGTAAGGGGTTTTAAAATGGGAAAAGTTATATTAGATTTTTTTAGACAATTAATTGAGTTTATTTTGAAGAATAAAGATAAAAATGAAATGCCAGAGACAGAACCAACGGACGAAGAAATAAAAAAAAACGAAGAAGAGAATAAGAAAGAAGAAGAAAAAAAAGAAGAGGAAGCTAATAACAATAACGAGAAAGGTGAGAATAAGGCTCCAGAAGAAGAAAAGTCTCCCGAACCAGTTATTGAAAATTCTCTTCTTAATTTAAAGGAACAACAAACATATTTAAAAAAGTTAGGTTTATATACTAAAAAAATAGATGGTATTAGAGGTGCAGGACATAAAAAAGCTGTAAAACAATTTAATACTATTTTTCTTAATAAAGAAAGTGAAGTATATTATGATGACACTGATAAGTTATTAAGAGAAGTATATGCTTCTTATAATAATAGCCCTTACATGACAGACTCTGATTGGAAATATTTTAAAAACTTTAAATCAGGTGAATTTTATTGTACTTGCAAGAAAAAATATTGTGATGGTTGGAATGGTTTAAGAAATAAGATACCAATGCACTTATTAATGGCCGACCAATATATTAGAAATCATTTTGGAAAAGCAGTTAGATTAACGTCTACTGTTAGATGTACTAAAAGAAATGCTGAAGTTGGTGGAGTTAAGAACAGTAAGCATAAATTATTTAGAGCAAACGATATGGGAGTTAAAGGTGTTAAAGCGGCAAATGTTAAAAAGTTCGTATATACTGATTCAAGTACTAATTTACCATTTGTGAATTATGCTTATGATATAAATGCAAATTATGAACACGTAGATGTAAAAATTTAACAAGGGGGAGGAATAAAATATGATAAAAACTATAAGAGTTAAAGACAATAATATTGTAGATTATCTTGGAGATAATACTGACTCAATAACTGAACTTACTAATAATAGTACTTGTGCTCCAGGTAGTACTTGTTACTTAGTAGAAACTGGAGAAACTTATATAAAGAAATTAACTGGTGAATGGACAGCAAAATTAGAAACAAAATATGGTGAACCACAACTTAATATCGAATTTGACTTAGATTCGACAAATGATGGTGGGCTTAGCGTTTCAGGGGATTTTGGCACTATAAAAGTTGGAGCAGGTCAAAAAAATACATATAACGAAAAAGTTAAATTACCAATTACCAGCAATATAATAGTTGATGAACCAAAAAAGCATGCATTAATAAAAATCACTACTTATGTAGATGATAAACAAGTAGATTATAAAGAGTATAACAGTGTAAGTGGTAGTATACCAGATTCAGTAATTATATTATCTAATGATTTAGTGTCTCAATATGGAATTACTTTTGCTAGTAATGTACATATTAAGGTCACTAGTTTAGCAGTTGTATAATAATTTATTTTTAAAAGGGGGATTATATTAATTTATAGTCCCTCTTTTTTTACGTTTTGAGAAAGAAAGGGGAATTTATGAAAAGAATTTATTTTGATAATGCATCAAATGAGACGCCAAATAAAGATATTTTAAAGCTTTTAAACATCTTTTATACATCTAAAGTACATAATCCTAGTTCAACACATAAAGAGGGAATAGAGGCTTCTTTTTGGCTTGAGAATGCACGTAAAGATATTGCAAAAGTGCTTGGATGTGATGAAGATGAAATTTTCTTTGTTTCAGGTTCTAGTGAAGCGATAGCATGGGTGGCCAAAATGAGAAAAATTATTGCTCATCCAACATCTCATCATTCTGTAATAGAAGCACAAAAAGATTGTAATCCAAAGTTAACAGATGACCCTGTATTAGCCATACCTTATTATGATAGCGAAACAGGGCAAAAGAATGAGATAGAGGGTGTAAAACCTGAGATATTTTTAGACCTAACAGCTTCTATTGGAAAAGAAAGAATAAACTTACATAGTATGAAAAATGTAACTTATGCTTGTTTATCAGCCCATAAGTTTGGTGGCATATTAGGTGCAGGGCTGCTTTATATTAGAAAAGATGTTCAACAATATATTCAACCTTTAATATGGGGAAGTCAAGAACGAGGATATAGAGGTGGAACAGAAAACTATCCAGCCATTATAGCGATGAGTGAAGCACTAAAAAAATGCTATGAGCATTTTGATGAGAATAAAGCAAAATTGGATTATTTGATGAAATTTTTAGTTTTAAATATGCCAAAGTGCAAGTTTCAAAGTGCAAGTAACACTTTAAATATTACATTTAACAAACTATCTGCTCAAACAGCAGTTGTTATTTTTGATAAAGAAGGAGTGGCCGTTTCTGCTGGTAGTGCTTGCAATTCACATAGTGTGGAACCTTCTTTGACACTTTTATATAGGGGATATACTAAAGACGAAGCATTAAGAACGATAAGAGTTTCTTTGTCTGAAAATAACACTATAGAAGAATGTAAAAGTTTTATTAAAATCTTAAAAGATATAATTGACAAGTATGATTAATTTTGATATAATGCAAATAGAATTGAACACAGGTAAAGGTCAGTTCTAGGAAGAGAGGAAAATATGACAGGTTTTCAAAAAGCCAAAAAGGAAAAAATTTACTTAAAAATACTTCTTGCAGGTGCGAGTGGTAGTGGAAAAAGTTATTCCGCTTTAAAGTTAGCAACAGGTATTGCTAATAAAATGGGTGGAAGAATAGCGGCTATTGATACTGAAGCTGGACGTATAAGATACTATGCAAATGAGTTTGATTTTGATGATTTACAATTATCAGAACCATACACTCCAGAAAAATACATTGAGGCAATAACTCAAGCTGTTGATGGTGGATATAGTGTATTAATTATTGATAGTATTACTCATGAATGGAATTATATTTTAGACCAAGTAGACAAAATTCCAGGTACTAATAGTTACACAAAGTGGGGTAAACTAACACCACGTCATAACAAATTTACTGAAAAGATGATACAATCACCTATTAACATCATCGCTACTGTTCGTGGGAAAGACGCATATGTCTTAGAACAAGACAAAAATGGAAAGCAAGTTCCAAAAAAAGTAGGACTTGGCTATACTCAAAGAGATGGTTTAGAATATGAATATACCGTTACTTTTAATATAGACCAAACTAATCATGTAGCAACTGTTCAAAAAGATAATACACATCTATTTGAGAATAAATATGAAATGTTAACTGAAAAAGATGGGGAAGCATTATATGAATGGGCTAATTCAGGGGAAGAAAGAATCCCAACATTAGAGGAGAAATTAAGACCTCTTCAAAAACAAGTTACTGATACTGCTGTTAAAAAAGGTGGAAGTAAAAACCCAAGTGTAGTCGAAGTGTTAAAAAAATATGGAATAATAAATCCTTCTGATTGTTTAGACGAAGAAAAATTAAATAACACTTTAAAAGAATTAGAAAAAATAGAAAATAAGGAGAAATAATGATAAGATTAACAAGTAAATATACTCGTGGAGAACATGAGTTTAATACAATTTTTACTGTCTGGGATTTAGAAGAAAATTCAAGTGGCAAAAGTATGAACGTAACATTAAATACATCAAGGGAACTAGACCCTACATATGATAAAAAGGCAATTGGCGAAGGTCTTGCTAGAGAATATAACGGGAAATATTATGCTAGAACTAGAATAAAGGGGATTCTAGTACAAGAAGCATTTAATAAAGCAAAAAAATATAACCTAGAGAATGGCCAAAAAATAACAGATTTAGTCGGAGATTTGACTTGTGAGTTATATACAGTAAAAGATAAAGAAGGCAAAATTATGTGTGATGAAAGCGGTAAGAATATCACAAGATATGGAGCCCCAATGATTAAAATTCTTGATTTTGAACTTTATGAAAGAGACAATCAATCAACTAGAGTAGGAATTGATAAACCACCTAGAGTGGAAGAAGATACAAAAGTTACTGAAACTGTTGATGAATCTGAATACCCATTTTAGTTTATAAAGCAAGAAAGGAAAAAAGAAATTATGTTAGTACCGCAAGATAAATTGCTAGAAGCAAAGATTAAATATGATGGTCAAGCAATACAAGAAATCTGTGATTATTTTGGTATTGAGTTTAACGAGAAAAGCAAAAGTGCATTATGCCCTTTTCATGCAGATAAAAACCCATCGTTTTCATGGAATCCTAAGACTGCGAGTTTTCGTTGTTTTGGATGTTCAAAAAGCTTCGATATTATAGATTTATATTTAGCACAAGGAATGACTTTTATACAAGCGGTACAAAAATTATTTGAACAAACCAATACAGACTTTTCTTTTAGCCCAAGAGGAGTTCACTCTAAGCCAGCTTATAGATATCCAAAAAGGGAGTTTGGTGCTGATAGAACTGGTGTAGAACAATATATGGCACAAAGAAAAATTTCAAAAAAGACATTAGATTATGCAGATATACAAGCTGATGAAAAAGGGAATATTGTTTTTCACTATTATGATACTAATGATGTACTATTAAATGTCAAATATCGTCCATCAAGGAAAGTATTACATGGTGAGAACAAGATGTGGTTCCAAAAGGATACTGATACAACACCTATCTTATTTAATATGAATAGGATTGACCCAACAAAGCCATTGGTTATTACAGAGGGGTGTATAGATACTTTATCTGTAATAGAAGCAGGATATACAAATGTAGTATCAGTTCCTAATGGTTCTAATTCATTTGGTTGGATTGAAGAAAACTGGGAATGGTTAGAACAGTTTGAAAAGGTTATTATTTGGTCGGATAATGATGAGCCAGGTTTAAAAATGAGAAATGAATGTACTCGTAGACTTGGAACTTGGCGTACATCATATGTTGAAATAAAACCAGAAGATATAGGAAAAGACAATAAAATCTGTAAAGATGCAAATGAGATATTATATTTTTATGGAAAAGAAAGAGTCATGGAATATATAAACAATCCTTTAGACACTCCAATACAAGGCGTCCTAGACTTAGTAGATGCAGAAGAGTTTGATATTGAGAGTGCGGAAGGGTTATATACTGGAATTAAAGAGCTAGATGACAAAATATATAAACTTGTGTTTGGAACGGTGGTCTTAGTTACAGGAAAGAGTGGTTCTGGTAAGAGCTCTTTCGCTAATCAAATTGCAATAGGTGAGGCAGTTAATCAAGGTTATAATTGTTTTGTATATTCTGGAGAGTTACCCGCCCCTATACTTAAAAATTGGGTAGAAACCAATATGATTGGTAGAGAAAATATTACTCTTAAAAGCAATCAAGCTAGAGTATTTAATAATGATGCCAAAATGCAAATGAGAGATTGGTATAAAGGACGTATAATGGTATATGACGATAGTTTAGGTGTAGACTCTAAGTCATTGCTCATAAAAATGGAAGAAGCAGTTAGAAAATTAGGATGTAGGGTTATTACAATAGATAACCTTATGTGTGTTGACTTGCTATGCAGTGAAAATGATAGATTAGAGGCAGAGAAGACTTTTGTAAAAGATTTAGTCCTATTCGCTAAGAAGTTCAACGTCCTAATATTCCTACTTGCACACCCTCGTAAAAACATTGCTGGGGAAACTTCTTTAAGTTTACAAAGCATATCTGGTGCCTCTGCTATTGGAAATTTATGCCATATGGCTTTTGCGGTTCATAGATATACCAATGATGAAAAAAATGGGGAAACTAATATGAGGGGAGATTATATTAAAGGAAAAGAACCTAAACAATATGATACATATGTAGAGGTTATTAAAAATCGTTTAACTGGACTTATGCCTAAAATAGAATTATACTTTGATTTTCCTAGTTATCGTTTTTATAGAACCCCTAATGAGTTATGGAAAAGATATAAGTGGAATAAGGATACGTCCCCTATTAGAACGGATGACCCAAATCAGCATCTCTTAACAAAGGAGTGCCCTTTAAATGATTGAGATAGAAGAAATAAGAAATAAAATAAAAGATGCTTTTTCAAAATATACATTTCATGAGGATTCCCATACTTATACTTATGTGGATAAAAATGGCGAGGAAAAAACTATAGGAATATCAACAACTCAATTTATACATTCTTTTTCTGAACCATTTGATGAAGATAAGATGAGTAAAATAATTGCTCGTAGAGATGGTTTAACTCAACAAGAGGTTTTAGACCAATGGTATTTTAATAAAGAACTTGCTTGTGAATATGGAACACTTGCTCACTTATATCTTGAATGTTTATGGATGAATTATCCATTCTTATACGATAAAAATAAAATAGTTGAAAAGTTTGGATATGACCCCGTAACACCTAAATTTGAAGCCATTAAACCTGCACTTCAAAAATTCTATAATATATTTAAAGAAAGATTAGAAATTATTGGTGCTGAGGTTGTAATTGCTTCTGAAGATTATGATATCGCAGGTTCTATTGACTTGTTGGCATATAGCAAAAAATTAAAGGCATTAATTATCATAGATAACAAAAGCAATAAAGAAATTAAAAAAGAAGGGTATAAGGGTAAAACTATGAAACCCCCTTTAAACCATTTGCAGGATTCTAATTACTGGCATTATAGTTTACAAGGAGCGATATATAAGAGAATTCTTGAAACTGAAACAGGGTTAGAAATTAGTGATAGAAAATTCTTAATATGGTTTGATAATGAAAGAAAAGAATTTCAAATAATTGAATGTGCTAATTTAGATAAAGAAGCAAAAATAATTTTAGAAGGAAGAAAGGAAAACAAAAAATGATAGACCTAACAAAAGGATGTAATAAATGTGGAAGTAGGGGATTGGTTAATTTCACTGAAGACAATATTAAGTTCACTAGATGTGTGAAATGTGGAAATGTGGAACGCATCATTGAGCCAAAAAAATCTACAAGAAAGAAAGGAAAAAGAAAATAAATGGACATTAAGGAAATGGGAATCTGGGGTCTTTCAGAGACTCTATTAAAGATAATTGAACAAGGCTTTGCTGAAGACCCTGAAACTGGGGAAATTATATTTTCCAGTGAAGATTTCGATAAACTTCAAGAAGCATTTGATAAGAAAGTAAATAACATTGCAGGATATATAAAATATTGTGAAGCAAAAGCAGAAACTTTTAAAAATCGTAAAAAAGATATTGATGCATTAATCAAATCATATACTAATAAAGCTGAAAGATTAAGTAAGTTCTTAAAAGAATATATGATAGCTCACGATAAAGAAAATTTAGATACTGATAATTATAAAATATCATTTAGAAAATCAAAATCTTCCAACATAAGTAACGGGGAAGCACTTATGGAATGGATTAATAAAAGTCAAGAGAGAAAAGACTCTTATTTAAAATTCAAAGAACCTGAAATTAACAAAGACGCACTAAAGAAATATGTAATAAGTGAAGAAGTAACTGTACCAGGATTTGAGATTATAGAAAATAAGAGCTTGCAAATTAAATAAAAAAGGGGAATACATGGAAGAATATATAAAAAAGACAATAATATGTAAAGATTGTGGTAAAGATTTCACATTATCAGCAGGGGAACAAAAATTCTATGAAGAAAAAGGACTTTCTCATCCTACAAGATGTAAAGATTGCCGTTTAAAAAGAAAAGCTTCTTTTGAAAAGAAAGAAGAAAAGGTGAAAGAAACTTCGCCAGCAAAGAGAACTATGACACAAGAAGAAATAGATGATGTTTTAAAACAATGGAAAGAAAATATTGTCTATTTCAAAGATGTATCAAAGGGACATAATTATAAAAATAAAAAAAATAGAACATATTAGTGTTCTTTTTTTTATTGACTTTCTTATTAAAATATTGTATCATTGTGATAGATACTAAAGGGGAAATAAGAAAGGAGAAACAATGGAAGAAGAATATTATTTAAAAAAGATTAATGGCAAATGGATATATAATAAAGAATTTTTGGAGTGGTTACTTAATAATTCAAAAAAGTTTCCAGGACTAGACCCTCTTGAAAAGTTCCTACATTTAGGGCGTGGGACTTTAAAAAGAATTATTGGAAAAGAGAATATAAAATTAGAATATAATCATCAGTTAAATAAAACGGATGTAAAATATAAAGCTATATATCAAAATTATGAGTGGTGCTACCAAAAATATGTAATTGAAGGGAAAACATATGATGAAATGGCTAAAGAAGCTAATTGTTCAAAAAGAGTTATTATTAAATGGTGCTCTGAAAGACATAATTTAAACACTCATACAATAAAAAAATTCATGATTTTAAATAATGAACAAAAAAATTTGGTAATTGGTTCTCTACTTGGAGATGGTCATATAGATAAAAGAGAAGGACAATCTATGTTTATTGTTTCTCATGCTGAAAATCAAAAAGATTATTTATATTGGAAATATAATATTTTTAAAGATTATTGTAACAAAGAACCACGATTTATAAAAGGACTTTTAAGAGAGAAAAATGGAAAATGTTATGCTTGTCAAAATCAATATCGGTTTATAACTAAAATAATAGACGATTTAGATAAATATAAGAAAATGTCAAAAAAAGAGTTAATAAGTGAGTTAAATGAGTTCTCCTTATGTATTTATCTTTTAGATGATGGTTTTAGGTCTGAAAGTAATTGGTCTTTATGTATTGCCTCTTTGAATGAAAAAGAGAAAGAATATCTTATAAACACTTTAAAAGATAAATTTAAGTTAGAAGCACATTTAGAAAAAGATGTGAGATATCTACTCTTTAATTCGACAAGTAGTAGAAAAATAGATACTTTAATTTTAAAATATATCCCTAATGAACTAGATATCATAAAGTATAAGATATTAGACAAAAAAATAACTAAACCCAATAATTATATATATATAATAAGTGAGAATGATAAGAAAGGATTATCGCAGGTATTAAAAAATAAAAAAAATTATAATAATTTTAGAGAAATAATTATGTCAAAAGGAATAAAAGAGATTTCAAATTCTGAATTGAAAGAAAAATGGGAGGAATTATATAATGAAAAGATATAATAATTACCATAAACATACTCATTATTCTTCTATTTTTACCCCTGACTCAGAAGCAAAAATTAAAGATTATATAAATAGAGCAAAAGAGTTAGGGCACACTACTTATTTTACTACTGAGCATGGTTATATGGGTTCTATTTTTGAAGCCTACTCTTTATGTAAAGAAAATGGTTTAAAATGTATTGCAGCTATGGAAGGATATATTGTTGTAGACCCATTAGAAAAAGATGATTCTAATTATCATATAATGCTAATTCCAACAAATAATAATTCTCGTAAAAAATTAAATAAAGCAAATTCAAGAGCGAACAAAGAAGGACGTTATTACAAACCAAGATTATTTCTTAAAGATTTATTAGAATTTAACCCGAGCGAATTATATATCACAAATGCATGCGTTGGAGGTCTTTTAAAAGATGATATTTCGTTTAATAATATAATGTTGCCTTTAATAAATCATTTTGGGAATCATTTTCTAATAGAAGTTCAAAGCCACAACGATGAGAGACAGAAAGAATTAAATAAAAAAGCATTAGATATTGCCAATAAATATAATTTAAGGTTAATCCATGCAAATGATAGTCACTATATTTACCCAGAAGACTCTAAATATAGAGATATTTTATTAGAAGGCAAAGGAATTAAATATGAAGAGGAAACAAATTTTATTTTAGATTATCCTGATTATAACACTATAGTAGAAAGATATAAAATACAAGGTGTATTAAATGAAAATCAAATTAAAGAAGCTTTAGACACTACTCTTATATTTGATGATATTGATAATTTATTATTAGATAAAGAAATAAAAATGCCGAATATTTATCCTAATTTGAGTCCAAAAGAAAGGCTTGAAAAATTACAAAATATAATAAATGAAAATTATAAAAAAATTAGAATTGAAGATAAAATAACGCCAGAAGAGAACTCTTTGTATATAAAAGCAATAAGAGAAGAATTTGATGTAATACAAGGGACA
>NFZC01008166.1_pt1 | contig 23411 bp, 16 predicted proteins | sample 1095391 | NCBI WGS metagenome assembly NFZC01 (sample SAMN03609890, study PRJNA323583) | gut metagenome | isolation source: feces | host: Rattus norvegicus | place: Denmark: Riget | collected 2013
CTAATAACTCTATAGGTTGTTTAATGGATTCCTGTGAATTTAAAAAAGACGTTATCAATAATGAATTTAATAAAGATATAAAAAAATGTGCCTTTAATGAAGAAGTTAAAGATAATGTATTTGATATGTCTATGGAAGAATGTATATTTGGAAAAATCTATAGTAATCAGCTTACAGGCTCAATGAAAAAATGTGAAACTTATAATGAAGAAAATCCTGCTGAATTTAGAGAAAATCAAATGATGGGAGATTTTTCTGAATGTAAGTGGTTAGGGAATGTTTACAGTAATGATATGAAAGTAGACACAGTAAATAAATGTATTTTTAAGAAAGATATGTTCGGCAATCAAATAGCATCTAGTCTGTGGGAAGAAAATACATTTGAGGATACTCTAAAATTTAATGTATTTCAAGCTGATGTAGTTAAATTTCTGGTAGAGGGATTACTCAATAATAACCAATTTATAGGCAGAATCAATGACGTTTCATTCTTTAAAGATTTATCAAACAAAGATTATGGTATAAATAATAATATAATAAATGGAACATTTGATACCTGTAAAATTTATGTAGATTTTAGTCACAATACTATAACAGGCCCTATATACCTTCTAACAGCTAATGTAGGAGAAACATATATAGAAAGTACATGTCAATTTAACTATAACGATATAAAAGCTGCTTCTATACACACTATAACTACAAATGGAGACTTTAGAAGAAATAATATAAAAGCTCAATATTTTGGATTATGCACTTTTAATAATGTATTTGAATGCAATAACTTATCATATTATAATATGAGAAGCGCAACATATAATAAGATGGTAGGATGTAGTGGCAGCGGAGACACTTTTATAGGAACATTTGCTTCGGAATTTATAAATTGTGAATTCGGAAACATATCAAATTGTACTTTTAGAGAATCTCCAATTAAATTTGCTAAATTTAGAAACAATTTCTCTGGGCAAAATTTTGATTCTAATACTAATATACAGGATCTAGAAAAACTATATAATGATAAGCATCAGGTTGATGTATTTTTTCATAATAATAAAATAGTAGTTTCTTGTCAGGCTTGTAATGAACCATTGAAAGGAGAAATTAAAATGTTTAATGGTTTAGCTTCTGATATACCAGAAGGATGGCATATATGTGATGGTACAGAAGGAACTCCTGATCTAACTGATAAATTTATTAAAGCATCCACTACAGCAGGTCAAACAGGAGGAGCAGAGGGAGGAGAAGTAACTTTGGAAAGTGGTAATATTCCATCGCACGAACATAGTATTACATTTGATCCTTCTGGATTATCTACTAAGAAATTTATGACTGCTGATAAATATATGGAATTTGTGGTAGATGAAGGAGGAGATCATCACTACTGTATGTGGACTGGAGAAAGAGAAGGAGACAATGAACCAGGATATGAATATATAGGTATTAGAGATACCTTCACTACAGCATTTAATAGCGCCAAAGTAGGAGCTAGTTCTTCTGGTGGAGGTAGTACTACTCCTATTAATATAGAACCTCCTTATTATACTCTAATATTTATTATGAAATTGTAAAAACGTATTCAAGGTAAAATTATTTAATTAAATGCCTTATATGCTATCATTTACAAAAATATATAATAAGGATTTTGATAAGCTATTAAATATGATTAACTTTGCAAATAACTTTAAAAGGGAATAATATGACTGATGATTTAAACAATTTAGACTTTGACGACGAATTAGAAGGTGGAGAAGGTGGAGAAGGTAACGTTAGTAACCAAGAACCAGATTTCGACCCGGATAATTACGTTAAACCATATATTGGTGTCAATGGAGAACCTGAGCCTGATATTAAGCAACGAAATGATGAGCCAGGAGATGAAGACAAAGATGATGACCTTGTAACTGCTTTATTAAAATCTAAAGGCATTAAGGATATTACTGCAATTAAAATGGAAGCAGAAGATGGTTCAATAGAAGAAAAAGATTTTAACTCTTTATCTAGAGAAGAGCAATTATCTATTTTAATGTCTTCTGAAAGTCCAGCTGACACCTCACCTCAGCTATATGATGATGAAATTGATTTCTTAAATGAGGTTAGAGATAACAATATATCAGTAAATGACTACATAAACTGGATTAGGCAACAAGCTGTAGAAGATTATATTAATTCTATTAGTTCTGAAAATAGTGACATTGACTCTTTATCTGATGAGGATCTATTCCTTCTAGACTTAAAAGATACATCTCCTGACCTAACTGACGAAGAATGCATAGCTGCTTTAGAGCATGAGAAAGAAAATCAAGTATTGTGGGAGAAGAGAATGCAAGGATTAAGAAACTCCTACAAAGCTAAAGAAACAGCTCGAAGAGAAGAAGAGGAATTTCTTAGACAAGAGGAAGAACAAAGGCAAGCAGTTGAGTTCCAAAATGCTATTCAAGAAGCAGTAGGTAGGGTAGATTCCATTGGAGAATTTGATTTAGACGATGAGGATAAAGAAGAAATCGCTGAATTTATTCTTGGAGTAGATAAAACTGGAACACGTTATTTTGCACGTGCTTTAAACGATCCAGAAACACTAACTAGAATGGCGTGGTTCGCACTTAATGGAGAAGATGCTTTAGAAACTTTGTCTAAGTACTATAAAGAGCAGATAGATGCATACTCCAGAGCTAATTACAAAAAAGGCTTTGAGGATGGGCAAAAAGGTAAACAGCCTGATAAACCAGCTGTTACTACAAAAACTACAGTACGTAAACCAGAATCTAAAACAACACCTCAGGGAGGCTACAAACCTATATCAACTCCCTATTACATTGATTTAGATTAAATTTAAACTATAATAAATATGATAGTAGCAAATTTCGTTACAAAAAGACCGACAATGTCGGAAACTCACACCTATGAAGATTTTTATAAATTCTTAGGTACACGCCCAACAAGATTGGGAGTTATGTCTCGTATGTACCCAGAACTTACAGCAACATTCCTTACTGAATCTCTTAGAAATATCTTTTACATGGATAATAAGAGGCAGCAATATAGGAGTATTGACTCCTTATATTTCGATTGGGATGTTGAAACTAACTACATTAAGAGGGTAGAGTTCGCAGCAGTTCCTACTGAAACTGGAGAAAATGGATCTGAAATCATTATGTATTTCAAAGAGAGGTACTACGAAAAATATGATATTTTCAAGATTGATAAAACTAGGCAGCAATGTTTTGTTGTTGAACGCCCAGTAAGAAAGGCAGATGATATGTGGGAATATGTTGTTAGATTAATTGACAATGATTATTCTTCTTTACTTGATGTATCTGGATGTCAAATTGGAGATACTACTAGATTCCAATCTAATGCTATGCCAGAAATGCATGAAGAAGGTTATATCAAGTATCAATCTAATATTGAAAAACACAGAGGTTATATTACTACTCACCGTGTTGATGTATCATATTCTGCATTATTCGCAGCTATGGAAGATCAATTCATCAGTATTGCAGAAGGAAAAGACAATGGTTCTTTAAAGGAAACTCTGTACAAGATGAATAAGAAGGAAAAAGACTTATTAAATAGCTTCTTAGAAGTTAGAAATAACGGTCTTTTATTTAATAAAACAAATGTAGACAAAAATGGTAAGTCTACTATCGTCGACCCTGATACAGGACGTCCAATTTATATTGGAGATGGAGTTATTCCTCAGGTAGAAAGGTTCGCATCTAAGTACGCGTTCAATAAATTAACTATTCAGGTATTTATGGATGCTATGTCTGCAATGGCAGAAAAGGCTGAACAACCTACAGGAAATCATTTTGTATTTATTTGCAATGAAAGAATGTGGACTCTTGTTCAACATATCTTAGGTGAATATTTATCTAGGTTTAAGCCAGCTACAGCTTATATGTATAGTAAGGCAAAGAACGGATACTTAGACGTAGGAGCTACATTCCAAGCATATGAATTTGGAGGAAATACTATCTCATTTAAAGTAGATAGGACGTTCTCTAGAGAATATGGCATAAACTTTTTCTGTGCCGCTATTTGGTGACAAATAGAAAAACTAATTCCCTTAATTGCTGGAAACTCTTTATTATTGTAAGCAAGTAAAGACAATCAGCAGCTAAGACTTAACTAAGAAAGCTGAAAAGACTCTGTTAAGTAAAGTTCAACGACTATCCGAAAGGAGTAGGAAATTTATCCGAAATGGGGAAAATCTTAAAATAAAATAATATGTATATAGTATATTTAACTACTAATTTAGTAAATAATAAAATTTACATAGGTGTCCATAAAACCGCTAGTTTAGAATTTGATGGATATATTGGATGTGGAGTTAATATAAATAAAAGTAACTCTTATAATAAACCAAAAACACATTTTCAATATGCCGTAAAAAAATACGGCATAAAATCTTTTAAAAGAATTACTTTGAGATCGTTTGAAAATGAACAGGATGCTTTAGATTTAGAAAGATGGTTAGTTACAGAAGAATTTGTAAGACGTCCTGATACTTATAACATGATCATTGGAGGCAAAACTGCCGAAAGTAATTCCAAGAAAGTATATATTTATAATTTAAATGGAGAATTTGTAAAAGAAGTGGACTCTTTAACTGACGCCTCAGAATTTATATATGGGCACAGAAGAAATGCAGGAACTATTTCTAGAAGTATAAAAAGAGGAGATTTCTGTAACCAGTATCAAGTTTATCTATATAAGTACCCTTATGTAAAAAATTATGAAACGTACAAGAGTAATAAATACTCTAAAATGTGCCAAACCATAAAAGAAAAATATAAGGATAATATGGTATTAAACTTTACTTCTAAAAAAGAAATAGAGCAATATGATTTAAATGGAAATCTAGTTAAAACATGGGATTCTATTAATCAATGTAAAAAAGCCGGATTTACAAATGTACAGGCAGTTATAGAAGGCAGAAGAAATATGTGTAAAGGTTTTACATTCAAATATAAAGAATGAATAAGATTGTGATATAGTCTGAGCAATATGGTGACATATTGATTAACATAAAATGGGAAAAAGCTTACGCTCTGTTACTTGATTTAACAGCTGATAAGTCTACAGGTGAACCTGCAATGCAAATGTTCACTTTAAAGGGAGGTGACTTCGTTACTAATAAATTCCCAGGAGTTGGTGGTCTTGATGGTCTAAGCTCTGGTATTGTTTCTTCTGCTGTAGCAGCTAGTAAACTTATCAACTGGGGATACTCAGGTATCGCTGTGTTCTCTCCATACAGGGCATATATTATGGAAGAAATTTGATAAAAGATAATTATAAAATAAAAACATTATATAATAGATGAGTGGGAGTTGAAAGACACTCCCACACCATTTATATGTATATACAAAAACGATAATGAATTAATATGGATGATAATAAAATTATACTTAGAAGTGTATTTGGTAAAGTAGGACAAGTTTATTCTATTCAACCATGTAAAGATGCAAATGGCAATTGGCCTGATTGTGTCAGACAAGTAGATTCTTTTGGTAATATGATTGCTTCAGAATCTGATAGAAATGCTGGAAAACCTTTAATTAAGGTAACAGAGACTTTTAGGATTCAGGATGGCCATGAATTTAACCTTAACGATCCCTGGGATAAAGCTAGATGGGATGCTATTAAAAACTGTCCTTTAATTGCTCAATCTAGAGGACAAAGAGATGCTAAAGGTAATCTAGTTATTGATGGGGATGCTAAAAGATATGGAAGAGCTGAACTTTATATAGAAAGACCAGGTTTAGAAGTATCTAAAAAAGTTAGCAGAAGACAAAAGATACATGATGCTGAGACTTACATCTTTAATGACCCAAGGGGGGCAGATGGAAGGATTAAGATTGCCAGAATACTTGGTAAGCACATGAGGAATGCTTCCGATGCTGATATTAAAGATTACTTATTGGATATAGCTTCTAAGACTCCTGAAAAAATTATTAACTTATACACTGGTGATGATCTAGAGTTAAGAATGTTATTCATGGATGCTAGAGATAAGAACATCATTCGCAGTGTATCTGGCGTTTATGTATATGGCGAAGGAATTTCATTAGGAGGAACAGTTGACGTGGTTATAGCGTGGATGCGTGATCCTAGAAATAAAAGAACTTTAGACCTTATCAAAAATGATACATATGGTTTAGAGGTAACTAATCCTAATGCAAAGGACAAGCTAAAGATTATTGAAGAACTATAATAAAATCATACAGCTATTACACTCAAACAATTATATGAGGCGTTGTTAGTTGAGATGAATAAAGTAGAAGCTCCATCTTTATTACTTCCAGACTTTAACTATTTAGTAAATAAAGCAGTATTACAATATATTAATACTAGATATAATATATACGATGCTAATCAACAAACTACTGATGATTTGAGAGTGTTGAAGGCAACTGCTCTGCTTCCAGTTAAGATGGCTGATTATGGGGAAGATAATTCTTCTGCTATTAAAGGTTTATATGGAGCTACTTATGAAGTTGATTTACCAGAAGACTATTTACATATTTTAAATTGTGTATGTATTTTTCAAGTAAATGAACAAAAAGACTGTTGGGATAAAGGGGATTTGTGGAATTGTGGAGCACAAAGATTAACATCAGATATGTGGCCCCTAGTTATAAATAACTTCTACATGAGGCCTTCATACAGGAGACCTTATTATTTTATTCATAATGTAAATACTTCTGTTAACTTACCTACTAATCCTTATCAACCTGGAACTTCTTTAGGTTCAGGGACTGATATGAGAAGTGGAACATATAGTGCAGAAGACAATTCTAACCTATCTAGAACTATAAAAATAGGAAATTCTTCTGAAAGTCTTGTAGAAAAGAATATAGGGCATAGGTTTGGAAACGCTTCTAAAGTTAGAATGGAAGTTCGTTATGGAAAAGACAATTCAGTATTTCAATTAATAAATGTTCATATTGATTATTTGAAATCACCCCAACATTTAAGACTAACACAAACTCAGTTAGATTCCACAAGAGATACTTCACAAATGATGGAATTTCCTGATTATGTATGTCAAGAGATAATTAATGGGTTGGTAAAATTAGTTATGGAAAACTCAAGTGATCCAAGACTTCAAACAAATATACCAGTTAATCAGACTATAGCCCCACCAGCTCAGCTACAGTCACAACAACCAAATAAAAAATAATAAACTATGTTTCAATACACAGGCACATACGTACTTAACACTAATGTAGATTCTAGCGGTAAACCTAAATGGACTTCTCAGGCTGAAGATACTCTTCAAGATCCAGTTGTAAAAGGTAGCTTCAATGTAAAGAGAGTAAATAAGTTTATTAAGGATAATGTAGTTAGTATCTATAAAAGAGTAGGATATAATCCAACATTTGCTACTATTACATTCAAAATTAAGAATGATGGAGTAGGTTTGTATAGAATAGCTTTGTACATTGGATATTCTGGAAATAGAGTATCATTCTTCGCTAATGATATGGTATTTCAAGGCAAACCAATGTGGATTGAGTACGAAATCAAAGACAACAGCGAATTAGCATCTGATATTGCTAAAAGAATAGTAAAAAATGCTGCTCTATATAAACAAATTTGGGATAATAAAGTATTTGAAATTTCAGCTACTGGAGACACAGTTACAATCACAGCTTGTGATGAATACGAAAGATTCAAGAAAGCTGATATTGAAAAATTCTTAACTGATGATAATACTTGCGCTTGCTCTGATGTATGCTCTTGTAGTTATCAAGTAATTAAGAGTGCCTTAGATGCTTCTAATCCAGAACATGATGGAGAAAACACTATTACACAAGGAAAAGAAGGATTTGGCACATATACTAATATTATTCATGATTTAAGATTACCTACTATGGAAGCTATACGTTTTGGTGGTATCAACCAAGAGGAACTTCCTATTCCTGGAGCTTTATACAATCAGTATACTCTTACTTATTGTAAGCGCAGAGGAATTATGGGATCTGATGCAGTTGGACAGGTTGTAAAATCTGCAACCACTCATGTATTCTATGTAAAAACTGATATTGCTGCTGAATTTGAAGCAGCACTAGCTAATGTAGGTACTATTGAAGAAATTAGAGGTTAAAAATCAATAACTTATAAAAGGCGGAGGGCGAAGAAGCCTTTCGCCTTTTTTATTATATAAAAATATGGTATTTGAAAAACTTTCTTCTGCAATATTTAATGATATAATATCAGGCTTAAGAGGATATGCTTCTAATATATCCATGTCTTTAGAGCAACTAGAAGATGATATTGTTGATGAGAGGTTGCAGATAATAAAGGAATATTTTATTAAAGGACTGGTTCCAAGAAGGGATTTAATGCTATCTCTTAATTGTGTAGAGCTGGATTGTGAATCTATGGACAGGTGTAGGTGTGGCAAAATGAGTGATTGTGATGAATTAGTGGCACACTTTGAAATACCCCAGATATTAGGTGATTTCGGATCAGAAGCTATAGATTATATAGGTTCCACAGATAGACAAGTTCCATTTATAGTATATACTAGTCCTCAATTCTGGAGGTATAGGAAATATAGAAAAAGAGGTAAAAATAGACCTTATGTTTTTATAGACACTACTCCTAATAAAAATAATATGTATGATTGTTTTGTCTTTAACGCACCACTTCTTAAACAAATTTCAGTAGTAGCTATATTTAAAGATCCAAGACAGTTAGAACATTATGGATGTTGCCCAATAGGAGATATAGACAATTTTACCTTTATAAATAATGAAATAAAAAGAAGATTAACAGAAAAGAAGATTCGTTATTACCGTCAGTTACAACCAGTTCCAACCATTAATGATCAGGTAAATAGGTAAATATGAAAGGAATAATATATAAGTATACAAGTCCTAGTGGTAAAATTTATATAGGACAGACAATTGATGAAGATAAAAGAAGGTCTGATTTTTTAAACATAAATGTAAGATATTCCGGCCCAAAAATAGAAGCAGCTAGAAGAAAATATGGTCCTGAAAATTTTGCTTATAAGGTAATTTTTTCTGTAACTTCTGAAATAAAAGATGAAATTAGAAATATATTAAATGAAAAGGAAAAAGAATATATAAAATTATTTGATTCCGTAAATAATGGATATAATATAGATGAAGGGGGTGCTTATATAGATTCGGAACATGTAAAACCGGTATCTGAAGAAACTAGGAAAAAACAATCAGATATTATGAAGAAAAGATGGGATGAAGGATTTAAACCGGTTCTTACAGAACTTTCTATACAGTCTATAAAGGATAAATTGTCAGTTCCAGTATTACAATATACTATGGAAGGCAAATTCTTAGCTGAGTGGAAATCCGCCAAAGAAGCTGGAACTATACTAGGAGTTTCTCCATCATTAATTACTAAATCGTGTAGAAGACAAAATAAATGCTGTAGAGCTTGGATATTTGTATATAAAAATGATTATCCAGATGTTCCAGAAGAAATAGACCCCTCTCTTATTGCAGAAAAATACAAAAAAGATCCAAATAGGTATAAAAATGGAAAATGTAGAATAGTGTATCAATTTGATATGGATAGGAATCTTATACAAACTTTCTCTTCTGTTAAAGAAGCTGCATCCATTTTGGGATATAATAAAACAACTCTAGGAAGAAGATGTAAAGATAATATACCTTTAGACAGTCATATATATAGTTATTATGAACGATTTTAATTACATATTTGTGCTTGCTAACTCTTTGTACGGGTTGGAATTAGAACCAGAAGAGGGGGAGGAGTTAGGTCTTACTGCTTGGAATTTAATAGGGAATAAGACTGTAAGATTATACAAGTATTGTTCTAGAATATCTTGCGAGGACTTATCTATTAAACTTCCCTGCAACTGTGATATAATAGAAGCAGTGACTTACAATCACGAAGATTGGAACTATAGCACTAATAAAACAGTCAATGGAGATTATAACTCTCAGTTTACTGAACAATATATAGAAGCTAGGAAGTTATATCCTAATCCATTATACGTAAGTGGTAAATATGCTAAATATGAAAGGGTAGGAGATATTCTATATTTTGATAGGGACTATGGACAAGTAACAATACTATATAAAGGAGTTATTTTAGATGAAGATGGACTACCCCAAGTAACAGAAAAGGAGGCATTAGCTATATCCACGTATATAGCCTTTGCCAAAAAGCAAAAACAAGGGTGGATTACTAATAATCAAAATTTAATTCAAATGGCTCAATATTTGTATCAACAATGGCTTAAGTATTGTGATTCCGCAAGAGTTCCTATAAGCATTAGCCAGAATGAGATGAATGAGATTCTTGAAGCTAAATCTAGATGGGATAGGAAGATATTTAATAAGGCATATAAACCTGTTAAATAATATGAACTTTGCAACTGGATATGCTTTTAATACAAAAGACTTATTTGCAAACTTCCCCATTAAGAAAATGAAAATAAGTGGGGAAGCTTGTAAGTCTTTACTTGGATATTTAGACAAACGTGCTCTAGCTATAAGAATATTTCTTTATGCAGTAAAAATTATACTGTTAGATATTATAAACAATAATGTTACATTTAAATTACCTACCAGGAGAGAATGCTATTTAAATATAGTAGGAACTTTTGGAGAGGACTTTAAAAAAGCCAGAAGAAATGGTAAATGGATTGATGTTGATTATTTAAAATCTGATTTTACTGGCTACCAAATGCAGTTTATGTATTTAGCTAACGAAAGAGAAATTAAAAAGAAAGTTTATCTAAGTAAATGGATGAGAGATAAAATTACAGAAAATACAAATAAAGGAATGCAATATTATTAATTATTAATATGGTAAAGACTGTTAGTGATTATTATGATGTGGTTGCAGATAAGTTTCCTACCGTTCCTAAAAAAGATATAGAAAGAATTTTGAATTTCGGCTGGAAATCACTATATTTGCACAATGTTTATGGTGGAGATACTTTATTGAAAGATGATGCTATAAATAAGTATTTATTCTATATAGGAGAGCTAACATTTGATTCTCTTAAACACTTCCATTACTATATTAAAAAAATGTCAGTTAAATTAAGAGTGTTATATAATAGAGCCAAAGACAAATGGGATGGATATTATTATTTTGGGTTAACTCAGAATCAATATAATAACTATTTATCCCAAAACAATAAGCGGGGAAGGAAAAGAAAGAAATTTAAATTTGGATCTATTAAGTTATATAAAATTTTAGAAGAATGTAAGCTAAGAGAATATAATAAAGAATACTTCTTTAGAGTTCCTTATATATTAGATGCAGGATTTACTATATTAGAAAATGATTATGAAACAAGTAAGGCGGAGTATTTACTATATAGAAAATGTGAAGGCTTTGCCTCATTAAACAAATAAATATGAGCAAACAAGAATCTACTAATACTTTTAGTGAAGGACTAGTAATGGACTTAAATCCACTAACTACTCCAAATAATGTTCTAACTAATGCTTTAAATGCAACTTTAATTACTTATAATGGAAATGAATTTGTACTCCAAAACGATTTAGGTAATGGAAGGGTAGAGACAGCAAAGCTTCCTACTGGGTTTGTTCCTTTAGGAGTTAAAGAATATGGGGGAATAATATATGTAGCATCATATAACCCCATTACTAATGAGGGCCAACTTGGAAGTTTTCCTTCTCCAGAAAGAAATTTATCTCAGAATGAAATAAGTGATAAAAGAACTGTTGTAACAAAAGGACAATTTACTGATTCTTCTGGACAAATAGATAAATATTATATAAGGTATGATTTAATGCCAGATAATATGACTTTAAATCCAGGAGATAAATTTGGAATATATATAGGAGGAAGTCCTTATAACATAATAAGTTATAAAGATGAAGATAGGCCGAGGCTGGTTACTTTTCATCCGGCCATATTAGATGATTTAGGAAATATAAGTTATATAGATGATGAATGTAAAGTAGAAGGAATATTATCTAGGGGAATTGTATTTGGAGAGGCTCCTTCAATAGGGGGGAATGTGGATGATCAAGAGGTATTTGATTCTTTACTTGTTTATAAAGGAAAAAAATCCGGAAAATTATTACTAATAGTAGAATTAGAAACTTTAGAGGATTTTGTAGTAAGTAGAGGTATAATTTCTTATAAAGACCCAACTAAATCTGGAAATCCTATAATATCTACCGGTTCATCAGATACAGGATATTCAGACGATAGAAAAGAAAATGAGGATACTAAAAACGTAGGGTTTGCTGTTAAATTCTATTGCTCTGGATGGCCAAAAGTAGATAATGACTACATACATTTCAAAGGTGTAAAATTTATAGGTAATGGTGAAGAGTCAGAATTTGAAATAACTTCTCCTGATTTGCAATCTATGACATTTGCATTTGGAGGATTTAAAAAAGGAGAGCAAGATAATTTATTAAAATATAAAATAATACCATATACTGAATTAGGCCCTAATATATCTTTAGCTAGAACTGGAATAATAAATTTTAATCTATTGGGTACTGGTAATATAATATTAAACGAATGGAGATATTATGTTGAAGGTAATAAGTTAAGATTAAATTATGGGTTCGATGTTAATCTGTTGGAAGGAGAATCCGTGAAAGAAGTAACTATGGAGTTTTATGATGTATTCTACGGATTAAACTATTATGAAAAAGGACATATTTTTAATTGTAAATCTACAATTAATGGGAATTTTAACGGAAGTTATACTGAATATTTTGATATGCCCTATGACTTAAAGTATACTGACAAATATGATGAGGAAGAATCAAATTTGGATTATATATATAATAATATATTAGGGGATAATTTTAAGCTAAAGAATAATCAACTATTAAGAAATAATTTTTATTTAGTAAGAATTACTCTTAAAACAGTTGGATTAATAAATAAAGAAAACAAAGAACAATCAACAGAAAAATATTTTTATAGATTTTTATATACAAATGGAATATTTAATAAACAATATATAGAAGGAGAAATAACTAATTTTTCTACAATATTGGTAGATCCTTATAAGGTTAAATTAAAAACCTCTTTATCTGAATCTACTGATTTTAGTAACAATACAGATTTTAAAGTAGAATATTATAATTCTCCTACTGCTAATGGATACACTACTGGTGTGCAAGCAGTAGCCCCAGATGATGTTACTTCTTTAGAAGAGTATAAATCATCTCCTTTGAAAGCTAATTTATTCCAAGATTGGGGCACTAGTGGCACAAGTAAAATGACCATTACAGCTGATGTAAAAAATATAGATTCTTCTAAACCTTTAGAAGATGATAATTACTACCAATTTGGTGAGTATGCTCCAGGATTTTTTAAGCTAAATGATGGAGCTTTAACTATAGATAATTGTAAAGTAGTATACGATAACTCTAAATTTGAATTACAGACGTATGGAGGGTCAGCTAGTGATGAAGAGATAAAATATGTAGATATAACTAAAGATACAGAAGGAGAAACTCCTAATAAAGAAGTCCCGTACAAGAATATCAAGGGAGAATTACCAGAAGAAGTCAGTTCTATACTGGGGAAAACCTCTTATAGTTCAGATGATGAAACAGTATTAAAGACTTTTGAAGAGTTAAAAGACAGACAATTTTTCGATATAAGTGGATCATTCAATCAGCAATCTGAAGAGGGAAAAGATTCAGTTGTTACCTTGCCAACTATAAGTGGCAGGTTAATAAGAAGAGCTGCATCAAATAGAGAATTTGAAAATAAAACTATGGAATGTGAAGAAGCTAGACCTTGTTTTTATAAACAAATGTCTCCAGAAGAACAAAATGTGATGATATTAGGAAATTCTAGAACATCAAATGGGGATTTATCTGAACAAGGTATGCAGATAGCCTATTCAGGAGACTGGGACGGTAATGACGATAATTCTTTTTACTTCAGTAATAGTGAAAATGAAAAGACGGGAGAAGGTAATGGAGATACATTACTTATACATAGAAGTGACTTAGGAGCTGATGGTCACAATCATATACCTCATGAGGAAGTTATGAGAGCATTTGCAGATAATATGAATAGTGTGCTATCTCATTCGGCTATATGGCCATTTACAGCTAAATTAGATTCCAACTTAAAAAAGACAGGTAGATATAAAGCATTTACTCCAGGAGTATACCGTACCTCTGGTCAAATAAATGGTTCCATATTTATGTCTGCTAATACTTATGATAGATGTAAGATATATAGATGGGGGGCTACATCAGCTTTATGGAGAACTAATATAAGCACAGAGGAATCTCCAGATTATGCTTTTATAAATCTTGGTGGAAGTAATTATAAAACCTTTATAAAATATATGCAGAAATTATTATCTAATATGTATATAGTCCAACCTAAGGTTAATAGAACATTAATGGTAAGAGGATCAGAAAGATATGCTTATTCAAATCAATACTCTACTAAAGTAAACATAGGTATAAAAATTGGAAGCAAAGATAAGGATGGGAATATAAACTTGGATATGATTTCTCTAAATCACTCCCCAGTTAAACTTTATCCTAAAGACGGAAAAGAAAGGTATTTTGATGTTAAAACAGTAGCAGAAGAGATAGAATCTTTAGGTTCTGGAGATAGCAAGTGGAAACTAGAGGAAGATAAATGGTATAAATCCATAGAAGATATATCTGGAGAACCTAATGTACATCAATGTAGTTATATGAATATTCCTTATCCATTTATAAGAAAGGAATATGAGAATAATGATGATACTGAAAGAAAGACAGCAGGAGATAACCCAAAGCCAGGAGTAGAATATGACACTACTTTATTATTCGAATTAACACAAGAAAACTCTAGTGATTTGTATTTAGGATTTTCCTTAGAATTAGGAGGATCAATGGATATAACAAATATAGTAGGTTCTTGGGATAAATTAGAGACAAGCATACAATATATATACATAGAAGATGGAGATACTTTCAAGATGGGTAAATTTGTAGACTATTTAAACACTCCTTTAAATAAGTCGAGTATATATTATCTAACAGAGGATAATAAACTGATATCTGGAAGTAGTGATAAATTAAGTGATATAAAACTAAAAGATATAAAATATAAAAAAATGCTTAAAAATCTGTTTGTATTGAAAGAACAAAACGGATTTAAAATTCCAGTATTAAATAAATCAGCTATAACTACCCAAGTTTATGCCTTCTTTGTTAGTACAAATAATAATGGTAAATCTAGATTGGAAAGGATAGACTGGTATCTTAAGGCTGGAGATACTCAATGGCCTTATTACACTGATGCATACTTTGGGTTAGAAACAGCCAGTATGAGTGGAACTGGAGACTTTGTGAGCAGTAATACAAAAGTATCAGGATAATGGAACATTTATCAGCTTTTCTAGTTAATTGTAGTAAAAAATCCATAAATACTAGTTCATCTGATTTTACTTACAATATAACTCCATTATACAAATTATTTCAAAATGAGGGGAATTTAGCATGGGAGTATAATCCTCTTAGAAACTATAGGGTAAATTCTAATTTATATGAAACTAATTCCTTGAATGAATTAATTGATAAAAATGGAGAGATAATAGGAGAATATTCAGGATATAAAATGACTAAATCTAGCATAAAGAATTTATTATACTATGGGGGCATATCATCTGCCCCTAACAATGCTAGAATAGCTCAGGAACCTATGGAATTATCTGACTTTACTACAGATAAATTAAATTTTGATTTAAATCATCCAGTACAAATAGAATGTCAACCATCCTATGATGGATCTGTTAATTTAATATTAAATGATGATAAAAATCCTCCTAGATTAATAAATACTAGATTCACTCCTATGGAAAATAATACATACAAGATAATAAATAGAATAGGCAATAATGATACTAATATATATGATGATGAGCAATTTGAAATAGATACTTCACTATACAAGAGGATAAGTAGACTTCCTAAATTATTATTTAAAGGAATAGAGGACGGAGGAGCTTGTAAAGTTGGAAATTACGTGTTTTATTTTAAATATGAGGATGCTGATGGAAATCAAACTGATTTTGTCACAGAATCTGGAGTAGTAACTTGTCATATAGGAGGAGTCAATGACATATTTTCTATAAAAGGAGGAATAAAAGATGAAAATAGTAATAAGATGATTAAATTCACCTTAGAAAATGTAGATCCAGGATATAATTACGTAAGAGTATATTATACTAGAACTACCTCAGATATAGATGGAATTAGAGCGTCTAAAAACCATCTGATTGATCAGAAGTATATTGTAAAAAATACCTCTTGTTCTATTACTGTTACTGGGTATGAGCCTACAATTGAAGTTAGTGATAACGATATAAATATTCAATATAATTTGATAGAGTCCGCTAAAACAGCAGCCCAGTGCCAAAATATGTTATTCATGGGTAACATAAATAAAGTAGATATTCCTTATGAAGAATTAACTGACTTATCTCTTAGAGTTTATCCTATACCAGTAGCTGTAGATACAGTAGGAGGGCTTACTCCGTCTTATGATGATTCTACTAATCAATTTGAATATTACAATGTAAATAATATATATAATAAGTTAGGATATTGGAACGATGAAATTTACAGATTAGGTATAGTATATATACTTCCAGATTATTCTTTATCACCAGTATTTAATATAAGAGGTAGAGATGAATTGGAAGTAACCACAAACCCGAGTAACCAAGATGTAATAAATTCCTATACTTCTATACCAGCTTATAGAGAATTTGACCCTAACACTGGTAAACCAATTAGAATAAAAATAACAACAAATGAGGGAGATTATTCCATATTCAAAGAGTCTGGAGAGTTATCTAATTTCCCATTAGAAAATTCAAAAGGTGTAATTAGAATAATAACTAAAAATACTTCTGCTTCTCAAATTAGAACTGTAGACGAAGTTACACAGGTAAAACCAATAGGGTTAAAAATAGCATTTGATTCTACAGCCCTGTCAGTTTTGAAAACTATGGTAAAAGGATTTTTTATAGTTAGGCAAAAGAGAATCCCTACTATACTAGCTCAGGCCTTTACTGTAGGTTTAGACAAAAATGCTTATATACCTCTTTTATATGTAAATAATATAAATAAAGATAATAAACAACAGTGGGTAGCTGAACGATTTTTAGATGATGAAAGAATAATATCTCATGATTTTAAAAAGAGACTATACAATTATCCAGATAAATATGAAGGCATAATGATGAAAGCTGCTATATGTCCAGAAGCAGAATTAAATCAGTCTTATTTCAACCAATTATTTACTGGAGCTAAATATACTATAACTAGGCCAATATTTCAACCTAAAGATAGATATTTAGAGTGTGATCCATTAGACGTTAGACACAGTTATGTAGACTCATATATAGGAGAATTTCAAGACAGAGACTATGCTTATACTTCTTGTAAACTAACTATGGTACAAGATGATTGTGTAATGATTACAAGTGGTACTCAAAAATACACTGGAAGAGCTGGTAATGCAGAAGAGGCGTGGAGACTTAGGTATCTTATGAAAGATGATGTAGATACAGAAGCTATAAACTTGGTAAGAGGATCATTTGGAACGTATATAGGGATAGAAGGATATGATGAGGGATTTGGAAGAATAATAAACATACATATACCCGGATATGATGTTACTAAAATGAAAGATTATTTTAATATTAGGTATAATGATAAATCCTCGTTTTATCCTATAACAGATCGTATAGACATACAATCCATAGGAAATGATTCTGTAGGGTACTATTTAACAGCATATAGAGGAGATTGTTATATAGGAAATTATACCCATAGAATGAATAGAAATTTCCAAGATCCAGAGGCTCCAAATAATGATGTAATTGTAAACGAAAATACCTGGTCTGATAATTATGATGTCTCCAGTAAAGAGAAAAATGAGAATATAAATAGAGGAGATATAAATGCTGTTAAATTAGGACATTGGATGACATTTAAACTTTGTTCTAACATAAATATTTCAATGAGAACTACAGATGATTCTCATTACGAAGAAAATGGACTAACTGGTTTATCCAGAGGGTTTTTCCCATTGTACAGTAGATCAGTAACTGGAGAATCAAAAATACCTGAATCTTCAGTAATGAATGCTGGAATTAATTCTACAACTGGAGCCAAAGTAAACTTTTTGATGCCTGATGTACCATATTTAAAAGATGTGTTCTCTACAAGAATAATGTATAGCGATATATTCATAAATGACTCTTATAGAAATGGATACAGAGTATATCAATTAAATCATTATAGAGATTATGCTACTATTTATGGAGGCCTTACTAAGCTACTTGAATTTAATGGATTTTTAATTGCAGTATTTGAACATGGTACGGCTGTTATACCGGTAAATGAACGTGCTTTAGCTGGAGAAGGTCAAGGTGGTGAAGTATTTATTAATACCTCTAATGTATTACCAGAAAATCCAAAAATGTTGAGTAGTAATTATGGTAGTCAATGGGTAGATGGAATAGCAGTTACTCCCTATTATGTTTACGGTATTGATACAGTAGCTAAAAAAATATGGAGAACTAATGGCCAGGTTTTTGAAATAATATCTGATTTTAAGATACAACAGTTCCTTAATAGAAATATTACTTTAAAAGAAAGGGAAATGACTCCTGTAATAGGAGTTAGAAATGTAAAGGTGCATTATAATGCTTTTAAGCAAGATTTGATGTTTACTTTTTATGATAATCTATATGGATTTGAAGAAAAAGCTTGGAATATTTGCTTTAACGAAGTATTAGGAAAATGGATAACATTTTATTCCTGGATTCCTTCCTATTCTTCTAACATAGATAACATATTTTTTAGTTTTGATAGAGACACATCAAAAATGTTTTCCAAATTGGGAGTTAGTTCTACTAATAATCCAGCAGCTAATGGAATAACATTAGAAGATCCACTTAACCAATCAAAATGGACTTTAAGTTTATCCGATAGATACCTTCCTAATACTAAGAATATAAAATCTTATGTAACTTTCTCTATAGAAAAAGACCAAATGGGATTTTGGAGGTACTTCACTATTTCTGGCAATTCATTAAAATATAATGGAGGATTACCAGAGAATACAATAGTAGCTTACTTAAATATAAAAGCTGATGTAAGCTTCGATTATGACACTACAGACCAAAATATGGCCCAATATGTAAATGGATGGAAGGAAAATATGAATGCCAACAATGGGTATTACACTAATTCAGTAGCAGTATTGGTTGGAAACTATGACAAGAACATTACATATTTTTGGAAACATGGTCAATCTGGAATAATAGATATAAAAGATAAGTTGAAACCATGTTTCTGGTATGGAAAACAACATCCATTTGAGTTTGAATTTGTAGTAGTAGATAATCCTGGAATACATAAAATATTCAATAACTTGTATATAATAGCTAATAAGGCTAAGCCAGAATCCTTTCATTATGAAATAGTTGGAGAAGTCTATGACTTTGCTAAAGATAAGAAAAATGCTTATTATAGACAAGAGGCTACTAAGGAACTATATCAGAATTTAGGATGTGACATTTTATATGATAGGGATTATAAAGAAACTCTTATATCTAAAAATGTAAAATCTACTATGTTCCCCTGGTATTATGAAAGAATAGACACATTTGATCAAATATATGATAGTTATCAAATGGCTACGTCTAAATATAATAGGGATTATCAAAATATAACTGGATCTGAGATAGTTCACGAACCTTTACTAGATGAATATAGAATAGCTGTTCATCAAAAAGCTAATGATATAGTAGAAGTAGGCAGATTAAGAGGGAATATGCAATATAAGGAAGATATTTGGAATGTAGAAATCAGGCCTATGTACTTTGTGCAAAGAAACGAAACTTGGGAATCTGTGCCTCCTATAATTCTAAATAATTTACCTAAAATAACAGCCACAGAAATAACTACTGATGATTTACCTACTAATTATGATATAACAGATATAGAAAATACTCCAGATGATGAATTAATATACACTGGTTGGACTGATAGAAAGGAGACCAGAATCAGAGATAAATATTGTAAAATCAAAGTAAGGTATAGCGGAGAAGATTTAGCTATAATAACTGCTTTGAAAACTATATATACTGCAAGTTATGCATAATAAATATAAATCTAGAAAGAGACCTCCCTTAGTTAGAAAAGCTCAGGGAGGACTTTCTCTTCCTGCATATTATGGAGTCACTGGTGATATTACTTCATTAAATAATGATTTACAACAGTATGCTAAAAGCGCAAATGTATTAAATTCGATAGCATCTTCAGATAAAGCTAAAGGATTGACTACATTTTTTGGTAAAGCTGGGGCTTTAGGTAAAGCTAACAACACTCTGTCTAAATCTGTGGGAGGAATACAAGGTATGCCCAGTATGGGAGGGTTAGCTACATCTGCACTTAGTGTGGCAGATAAATTTATTCCACAAGCAGAGGATAAAGGTAGTAAAATTACTAGTGGAGTATTTAATGGCCTTAGTCAAGTAGCAGGAATGATACCTGGTGTAGGAACAATAGCATCAGTTGCTTTAAAAGGATTGGGAACTTTATTTGGGGCAGGTGTGAAAAGTGTGAAAGGTAACGCTGCTGACGAAATGGTAGACACTTCTTCATCATATACAGGAGCTGATGCTTATGATTCAAAAAGATTTGGATTACTAGGACTAGGCTCAGCAAAAAAATATCAAAAGAAGGTAGATAAAAGGCAATGGGAAAGAGATACAGCTCATGACATACTACAAGAAGGAAAAGACGACCTACTGGCTTCATCCAATGTGCAGCAACTGCAATTAGTTGACAACTTAAATAAAAATGCTAGTGATTGGATGTACAATATAAGAGCTGGAGAGTTTGGAATGAAAATAAAAGAGGCAAAGAGGTTATCTAGATTAGCAAAGAAAAAAGTATCAATATCTGGAGAGCCTAGAAAAATCGGAACCACTGAACTTCGGGAAGGGGGAAATATACCAAAGAATACCTCTATGAGTAGTGTAGAGTCTTCTACAGAGATTTCTCTTACTGGGGTGAAGCAACAATACCAGGAAGGTGAAAGTGGTCAGCAAGCTCCTGAAATATTCCAAAATGGAGGTCAAGTAAATATTATACCAGAAGGAGCATTACACGCTAGAAAACACAACCTAGTGGAGCTAAATCCTGAATTGGAAGGTATAACTAAAAAGGGTATCCCAGTAATAACTCAGGAAGAAGGAGGAATTGTACAGCATGCAGAAATAGAACGTTCTGAAATAATATTTGCTAAAGAAATAACTGATAAATTAGAGGAATTGAGAAATATAGGTACAGATGAAGCTGCTATAGAAGCAGGTAAATTACTGGCCGAACAGATAATAGAAAATACTATTGATAATACTGGAGAATTATTGCATGATAGTTAAAATAAATGATAAAGAGTATAGAGTTAAAATAGCTTATACTGATGAGGAAAAATCCAGAGGCTTGCAGGGAATAAATTCTTTACCAGAGGATGAAGGTATGTTATTTGTATATGATGAACCTCAAACGGTTGGGTTTTGGATGGATGATACTAATATTCCATTAGATATAGTCTTTATAGACGATGATGAAGAAGTATTATCTGTATATTCTGGAGAGCCTAATGATAGAACTATAGCAGAGGAAGATAATGTAAAATATGTACTAGAAGTCAATCAAGGCTCTGGAATTAAAGAAGGAGACGAGATTGACATAGAAGAAGAGGAGGATGATTCCGAAACCTCTAAAATGTTAGTGATTGGGCCAGATGGAGGAGTACAAATGGAATTAGAAGGAGGAGAAAGAATTGTTTCTAGAAGAGAGACTAAAATATTAGTAAAAAAGGCTAAAAAAGCATATAATTCTGAATTAGATTCTGATTACAAATCTTTAGGAAAATATATGTTTAAAGTGCTAAACAAACAGGATAAGCGTGAGCCTGAATATGTGGAACAAGAATGAAAAAAAAATAAGGGAGAAGCCGCAATAATTGCAACTTCTCCCTTTTATTTTTATTCCTGTTCATCTAACGGAAACATATCATATATCATTGGTTTAAATGGTTTAAATGCTCCTACATTTGAAACAAAAGCTCTTGGCAAATTACTATCACCAGATATAGCATCTTTAAGTGATGTAACAAATCTTGTGATAACTCCCCAAGCTACGAAATTTAACTCTAATTGGCCAGTAAATGTTTTCCAAATATTAAATTCAGAACTAGCATTTCTTAATACTAATTCTATATTCTTATCAATGGCTGTTTTATCACTTTCTTTTACATTACCAAATAACAGATACATAAGTATCGAGAAGAAAGCTAATCCTCCTACATCTCCCAAAAATAGATTAAGATTTCTTAATTTAGTGGGATCATTCCATGCTTTTAAGAAGTCTTCTCTGCTAGTTCCTCCTTTTATATAATTAACCACATTAATTAAACTTGCCAAACTCCAGAATATACCTTCCATCATGCCTCCCTGCCAGTCTTTAACAGGAAATCCTGTGTTTTCTGTAGTTTCTACTCTTTTCCCAGAATCATCATATTTCCAATATAACTTTTTTCCTGTTACAGAGTCCACTTTGTCAACCCATTTACCTGTTTTATATGTTCCAGGAGTTAAAAAGTATTGAGCACCTCTAGCGGTAATATATGATTGGAATTGCCCTAAAATAACTCCGATGCCTTTCCTAAACCACATGGATTTGTTTGTACTGTCCATATATCCGAACATCATATTAGCTTCCTGAATCATTTTATTTGATTCTAGAACTGTATATGCTTTAGGAATATCCTTATCATCGTCCGTCATAGACCTAGTTTCTCCAGTTTCCCAGTTAGTTACAACAGCTCCCTCATCTATCATTTGCCTCCATATTGTCAAATAAAGAGATCTCTGCTCTTGAAATGTTTCTAATTCAGATTTAGGAATTTCAGATTCTGGAGTATTTTGATACTTAGCATAAATACTAAATCTTTTATCTTCACGCCAATTATATTCTATATGATCCCCCACTAGTTTATGTGCATCATAATTACCATCCTTTAGCATATAAGCAGTAAATACTGTCATTCTGTGTAAAAAGTCCGGAGACCTAGCGGTAAAGAATAGTATATTATTAACTCTTCCTACTTCTCCCTGATAGTAATTTAATCTTTCTACCATTTCCTGTTCGGATACGTTAGCTATACCATATTGAGCGTTTAAATGCTCTCCCATAGTAATTGTTTTTATCTGCCTAAATCCATCCTGCCATACCATTGAATATGCTTTACTAGCTTCTTTTATTCCAAATCTGGAGTCATCAAATCTATTGGCGTTAGCATTATTAAATAAAGTCCACCATCCGACTAATCCT
>NFZC01010793.1_pt1 | contig 23227 bp, 41 predicted proteins | sample 1095391 | NCBI WGS metagenome assembly NFZC01 (sample SAMN03609890, study PRJNA323583) | gut metagenome | isolation source: feces | host: Rattus norvegicus | place: Denmark: Riget | collected 2013
AATATACTGAAACATATTCTTCCGCTCCCTGTGTGACCCAGGCGCTTAACAGGGGAATCCTAGAATTAATTAATAATTAGTAAATAGATATGTCATTATTGAGAAGAAAAGCATTAGTCAACTATAAAGTTAGCTATACTACAATGTTTGGAATTTCTGGTTTCTATGAATGTACAAAATTGATGTGGTGCAACATGTTTGGTAATGTTACTGAAAATACATTAGATACATGGACAGATATATTAGAAGATGAAGAAGCCAAGCAGTTGAATGAACGAACATATTCACATGGTCAAGAAAATGAAGGTAAAGTAGCAGAATTGAACGTTGTTGTTACAGGTTTCACAAAATTAGATTTGAATTAATATGGAATATAATATAATTGGAAAGTACAATAAGGATTGCAAGATTTTTGCAAAGACAGTTGAAGAAGATGCATTGAAGACTATTTACAGTATATGTGACTGTCCTGCATTTAAGAATCAGAAGATAAGAGTGATGTGCGATGTACACAGTGGGCAGGGGATAGTAATTGGCTTCTCTTCTACTATTGATAAGGAGAATCCAATGGTCAATCCAAGCCATGTAGGTGTTGATATTGGGTGCCAGGTAACTTGTATCAAGATGTCAAAGCCATGTCCAAAGGAATCTTATGCATTGCTTGAACATCGATGGAAGAAGGATATTCCTACTGGATTCACTATCTATGATAAGAAGATTGCTGATGAGAAGATGTTCTACAAGATGTGCAATACTGCTATTGACAGAGCTGTTGCTACAACAGATTTTGTGAACAATGTAAATGTAAATGAAAAGTACATTTCTGATATGCTGAAGCGAATTGGTATGGATGAAGGTACTTTTTGGAAGTCATTAGGTACTACTGGTGGTGGCAATCATTTCTTGTCTTATGATACTGATGATGAAGGTAATGGATATATCATGATACATTGTGGTTCTCGCAACTTTGGTTTGAAGGTAGCAAAGTACTGGATGAATGTTGCAAACAAGCCTTATCATGTTGACAGTTCAGAATGGGCAAAGCATATTGAAAAGATAAAGGACACATATCCTAAGTCAGAATGGAATGAGCGAATCAATAATGCAAAGGAAGACTTTGTATCATCTGTTCCAGCTGGTTATCTGAATGGTGAGAATCTGATTGGATATCTTACTGATATGGTAATTTCTCAGACTTATGCTAAATACAATCATTTGCTTATTTCAGATAAGATGACAGAAATCTATACTAAGATTGTCAAAGGTGCTTCTATGACACATGTCATCAATACTATGCATAACTACATTGACTTTGATGATATGATTATCCGTAAAGGTTCTGTCAATGCTGCTTATGGACGTGAACTTGTGATTCCTATCAATATGAGAGATGGTGTATTGATTTGTGTAGGCAAAGGAAATACTGAATGGAATTGTACTGCTCCTCATGGTGCTGGTCGATTGATGTCACGTTCTGCTGCCAAGGCAAATCTTTCTATGGATGAATTTGCCGAAGAGATGAAGGATGTTTGTTCAACTTCTGTCAACAAGTCGACATTGGATGAGTCTCCTATGGCATACAAGCCTATGGATGAAATTATTGAGCAGATTGGGCCAACAGTTCAGATTCTGAAGAGAATAAAAGAACGAATAAATATTAAGGCAGCTGAATAAATTTTTGAAATTTTTGAAGTTGTTTCTATATTCAGTATGTCAAACAAATATTGACAAACTGAATGTAGAACAATTTAATTTTTAAGATTATGATTACAAACAATACAAATGATGCTTTCGAAAATCTTCTTCTTGGTGATTCTAATGGTATTAAGTTGAAGATTACAGACTATACTAAAGCAGTATTCTCAATAAATGAGGTAGATGGTAGTGTTAACCTTATTTTTGAAACTACTACTAAGGATGAAGATACTGGTTTGAAGATGGTATCTAATAAAGTTCATCTTATTGAATATGATGAAGATTTGATGAATGGAAATACTATTCAGGATGATATTGACTTTATTCTTGAGAAGCTTGAAGATTTGTTGAACGAAGATTTTGGAATTGCTCCTATTGGAATTACTAAGTGGAAGAATTCTAACTGTTTGGAATACTAATATTAATATAAAGATAAAGAATATGAAAGTACAGAACGAAGCAAATATGAAGTATGTGATTTTGTCAACTGGTTTGGTTGTTGACATGGATAAGGTTATCGGTGTACAACCAAACCCTGACAATGAGAATGAGTTCTTCATCCATACTATTACATCACAGTATTATAAAGTATCTAAAGAGGATTACAAGTATCTCATTACTTGTGGATTTGGATTAGATGTAAAAGAGATTGCATGAGTGAAAGAGAATTTGAACGAAAAGTAAAAGAATGGCTAGATAAAGGATATTCTAGTTCTGAAGTCATTCATACTATAGAATGTAACTACTTAGGTACTTGTATTGCTGATATTAAGTTTTTCTTTACAGAAAAGTATAACAAAAATGACTACTATACAGTAAGCTTACATTGTATATATAATCCTGATAAGAAAGAAGTAGAAGTTTACTGCAACAGAGATACTGATCTTTGTCCTAAGAGAGATGATGTAAGTATCTGCAGTAAATGTACTGCTTTTGATTCTGCTTTACATTTCATAAGTCAATTGAATATCAATGTATGGGAATACGGTTGGTTCCATAACTTATTGTTTCAGTTGTTCAAGTCAAAGAATCGAAAATAAATAAAATTAATTATTATGGTGGATGTTGTTTTTGCAGAAAATGAGATTAAGAAAGATATTGAAGAATGCTTGAAATATTATGGTTTCAAGAACACTTCATTATGTGAGCATAAGGTTTATGTGTCTAAGCTTGATAATTTGATTGGTTGGGAAATTTGTGTTTCATTCTTCAACCTTGGTACTAGTTCTAGGCATAATGTAAAGTTTATGTTTTTTGGAATTCCTGTTGATTCTGATACTACACTATTCAAGATGGTACCATTGAAGAGTAATTTGTCAACAGAACAAATGGAAACAGATTTTCTGGATTTGACTTCTTCAAATCCTAATAGAGAAATGCCAAGTATGTATTTTCGTGACTACCCATTTGCTACTGCTATTGATTTCCAGCATAAGCTGATTTTTGATGAAACATTCAGTCACAACATTCAGTGTGATATTCTTGAGAATTATTGGAATAAACTATACAAGCATGGAATAGAAGAGAATTGTTGATGTTGATGCAACAGAGGAATTAGGTGAACTTAGTCAAGGTGTTGAATTGAAGTATCGTATTGTTGAAGTAAGTCAGCATAAGAGAAAGAAGCAAGATGATGGTACATTCAAATGGGTAGATGAAGTCTATTATCAAGTTGAAGAGATTGTACCATCCGGTTGGTTTGGTCGCAAATGGCAAACTGTTGTATTTGAAGATGAATATGGTACCATTTCTGAATTTGAAGATATTTCTGATATTGGAGATTGGCTCTTATATAGAGATGGTAAGAGATATAATGTAGTTAAACGTTACAAGAAAAGAGATTGAGCCTATGGAATTTCTAGTAAGCTATAAGGTAACTAAACGTAATGATATAAATGATATTGTTGTAGAAAATACTAATGCCTTAGTATTAGATACAGATAGTACTGATAAGCATCATATTGAATATGATAATGTTGTTGACAGAAATGTATTAGATAAGTGGAGTTTTGAAATTTGCAATACAGAAAGATTTATTGATGGATATGAATATACAATATTGAATTGCTCTATTCTTTCATTCTGTAAGTTAGGACCATATTAAGACAAATAAGTCATGAAGTTTCTAGTAAGCTATAAAGTTATAAAGCGGTGCATACAGACAGATAAGATAGTAGAGAATATTGATTCTTTAGTATTGGATACAAGAAGTACACCAGAACATCCTATTGAATTCAAAAATGTTGTTGATGAGAAAGTACTTATGATGTGGGCTGATAGAATTTGTAGAAAAGAACGAGTTGATTATGAATCTACTTTCACAATTCTTAAGTATTCTATCCTTTCATTTTGTAAGTTAGGAACATATTAGAAATATTCTACATTTGTTTGAAATTTTAGAAGTTGTTTCTATATTATATATGTTATTAAAATATAGAAACAACTTTAATTATTATGATTATTGGAAAATTAAAAGAAGCATTAGTATCAATGGGTTACCGAAAGGTAGAACCTAATAAGTCACTTTGGATGAAACCATTTGGTTTTTCTGTAATTGCTATCAAAGCTGAAAGCAATATTGTTACAATGAAGATATTGTTCAATAGCAAAAATGAAATCGAAGTTTGGTCTAAATGGGAATTCAACATTAAAAATGATACTGATATTCTGAAAGAATTGAAGTTAGGTGAATGTGAATTGATGAGAGATTTTTATCCATTTTCAAGTTCTCCAAATTCAAAGTTTGATTTCTTAACTAAATTAGATCAAGCAAATTTAATTTCAGGTTGTATTTAATTTTAAAAATTTATTTCAATTATGATTACAGTTGTAGGTTTCCAGTTTAAGAGTGATGAACATTGCGTTGGTTTGTCAAGAAAGAAGTTAAAGAGTGGTGATGTAACTGTTACTGAACTCATTCTCCATAGAAAGAAGTATGAATATAATAAGATTCGTACTGTTGTTCTTGACTATGTTTATGAGGATCATGATAAAGATAAGTATGATATTACTATTTGGGAAAATGTTTGTAGAGTTGCAAAGAGTTTGAATTGTATTTGTGTCTGTCGATATAAGGCTATCACATATATAGCTAAACCATCTAGTGTACCACAGTTAGTAAAGCTTTATCATGAAGCATTGCAGAAGAATTATCTTCATAGGTTTGGTCCAGATGCACCTAGCAATTGCAATTATCCATCAAATAGAGTTTTGCACAATTTTCATCATTTGAATTCTTATAATGAAACTATAAAGAATTATACAGAAGAATTAGAGAAGATGCGTAGAGAGAAAGCACAGCTTATCTTCTACACATTTGCATCAGATATTGAAGATGAAGTACAGAAAAATGAATTTCCAAATGGAACTTCTAATACTGTAAAGATGTATGTTCGTACATTATACAAATTCATTATAGGTCTTTGCAAGAACAATAAGAAGAAGTATTTCTATTATAATGATTTGCCATCTTCTTGTCTAGTACCTGGTGGTAGAAAAGACAGATTTATTGATGATAGAATTCGTGAGCACTATCTTGAAATGTACATTGATTATTGCATCAAATTCTCTGGTGAAATGAGAAAGATGGAAGTACTTAATGAATGCGGAAGCATCATGAAGAAACATGTATATAAAGTATATGGTAAGAATGAAGAAGTAGGATATTCAAATATCATGGCTTTGGTTAATTGTGTATGTAATTGGTCACCTTCTTACTTGTAAGCAGAATTAAAATAATATTAATAAAATAAGCTATGACTGAAGAACTTAGAAAGTGTGCAAGTGTGTTTGATATCGATATTTTCCTCTATAAAGATATGGAGCACGGAACATGTGGTGAGTACATGGATAGCTTGAATGTATTAGCTGAAAAGCATACAAACAAGATGTTGAACGAATGGTTAGATGATAAATATTCAGATATCAGTAAAGTAAGATGTCTTATTTGCAAACCTATCAAAGAAGACAGTTACTTCAATCCTGTACATTATTTTTGGTGGTGTGCTGCAAAGATTGCAAGAGAGTATCATATTACTATTATCTATTCATTGAAGAAGAATGGATGCAAGTATATTGTAAACGATACATCAGATCCTGGTATGATGTATGACTTGATTCCAAAGCCAAGATTCTTCAATAATGTAATCAAGGTTAATGGAAGAAATTATTGTCCTATCCAGTATGACTTTGAAGATATAGATAGCAATATGGATTTGCTTGACAAGCTTAAGATTAAGGTTTGTGGACCTAAGATGCCAAAGATTTCAAAGGACTACTATACATTCATGATGTCTGAATATTCTATTGACACGTATATTGATGGATTAAAAGACGAAATTGAACGTTCTTATAAGAAGAAAGCAGATATCAGAACTAAGTTTTATATGCAGCTTGCTAATAAGTTTGTAAGTAAAATGAATGGTCATCCAGCATTTGCAAATTTGACAGATCAAGAATTCAGTACAGCAAAGTTGATGCTAGGTCTTGTTTATGCTTGCTTTGACAAGTTCCCATATACTGCAACAAAGTCTGTTACTCCTATATATGAAACTGATGATGAATGGTACAACATCATGAAGGAAGTATCTTGGCTTCTTGGATATGAAGTATCTGATTATATGAATGACAAGTCTATTGCAAAAGTTGTTGAAGCATTACGTGTATACAATGAAGGTAAAGAAGATGGTGGTCAGTCATGTTTTGACTATCTGAAAGATTGCCATTGGAGACGAAATAAATAGCAAAATAAATATCGAAGTAGTTTGAAATTTTATTTGTAATTTCTATATTTATAATGTTAAAATAATTATGAATATGATGAATATAAATAAAATTTCTTTCGATAAAGCAGTTGTAAATCTCTTGAATGGAGATACTTATCTTTTCAATTGCAAGTTTGGTGATACTTCAACTGTTTTCACTATAGATGATGATGCTCTTACTGTTAATCTTGCATTCTCAAAGAAAGATGAGAATGGTGAATATAAGATTCTTGGTAACAAAGAAGTATCAATCTACGGTGTTGGAGGTACTCCTATATTTGACTTTGATGATGTAGAACGTATCATTGATGTTTACGATGATGGTGTAAATGAGTTCTTCAATTATGATACAGACAATGCTTATCTTGAAGATTTGGATTGTGAAGAAGTATATTAATTTAAAATGTACTATAAGATATGAGTAAAACAATTAATAGCAAGCAGATGAAATTCAGTTTAAAGCCAATTCCAAAAGTAAATCAGACTTGCATGTTCTTTGATGATGGTAAGATTTCATATAGTAGAATGTATCAAGCAACAGTAAAGCAAGTAATGGTATATGATGATGCTCCTGATAAAGTCAAGAAGGCTTTTGAACGTGAATCCAAAACTCATGATTGGATTTGGAATAAGACAACTGATTATATTGTTGCTTGTGAAATTAAAGATTATGACAACCGAAGTCTAATTTGGTTTGCTAGAACAGTAGATGGTGGATGGTTCAGTATGGATGTTGATAGAGCATGGCAAAGTGGTCGCTTGGATATTGATGGTGAACTTGAAGATTATCTAGTAAGTTTGTTTGATTAAAAGAATTAAAATATAAATATAAATACAAATATAAAATTAAATTATAAAAATTATGGAACAGTCAAGTAATTCACAGTTTGCAGTACTTTCAAATGGTTTGATTATTAAGTTTTCAAATATTGTAGGAATTCAGCCTAATGCATCTAATAAGAATGAGTTCTATGTACATACAGTAACATCACAATATTATAAGATTAATGCGATTGATTATAATTATCTTAAGCTAATTCTTTCCGAAGAACCAAAAATGTTTAGTGTATTTACTAGTGGTTTGATTGTAAGAAATGATTATGTAATCGGTATTCAGGCAACTGATAAAGATGGTGAGTATTATGTACATACTACAACACCACAGTATTACAAAATCAATAAGTCTGATTACAGTCAGTTTATTGGTGACAACTTTACATTAAATACTTCTGATCCAGTAGAAACTCTTTAATATAGAATATTCATGGAAAAAGAAATGAATGCAAAAACCCTGGATGATCTCGTAAAGGATATTACAAGAGAATATCCAGGGTTTGTTGTTCCAGATAGAGGATTCTGGCCAGAACATGTACCAATGATAGAGTATTCAAGAGAAAAAGATGAATATTCATGGGATTGTGACAATAGAAATTGTAAAGGTGAAGTATTTGGAATTCTAGATGAGAGATTCAAAACATCAGATTCTACATTTGGGCATACTACTTTAGGTGATTTGAAATCTATTATAGATGAAGCAATAGAAAAGTATGGTTCAGATACAGAAGTAAGGTTTGATGAACATGAATACAAAGCATATAACTGTAATACTACTTACAATGTTAATGTAAATATCATTAAAAAGAAGTATGAAAGTAATGATGAGTATTACAAACACATTACTAATGCTCTTGATGAATATAAAGAGAAAGTTAGAAAAGAAAAGCAATTGAAGAAAGACATTGCTGAATTGAGTTTGATGTTGAATACTGACACTTTACGTACTGCTAACATTGAAAATTCAGATTTATATACCTTAGAAAAAATTCTATCAAAATTGAGAGATGAGTAGTAAATTCAATAAATATATATTTTATATTGATTCAACTAGACAAACAGTGAACTTTGATTCATTGGATGAAGTTAATGAATATGTTTGTGATATGACTGGAGTATCACAAGATCAAGTTGTCATTGTTGATGATGTTGAAGAGAAAGGTCATTCAAATGTATCAGTTAAGGATAAGTTTGGTGATCAGATGAGAGTAGTAGGTTTTGTTTATGGTTCTAGATGGTAAATTGTTATGATTAGCTTAAATTTTCAACAGTTGGATGAAGAGACCATGTGTGCTCTTTATTCTATAGATTTTGATTCTGGTACTCCATTGGAGTCAATGTTGAATGATATTCAAGAGTTAGAACAGGATGGAAAATGCCATAGTGTAGGTACTGTACAAATTTACAATCATCATGAGTTGTATGATGAACCTATTGTAGAAGTAAAGTATGTAGGTGGTGTTATTTCTGATGATGAATGGAAGAAAATTCCTATTCATATTCTCAATAAACCAGTAGAATCTGCTTATATGTTTGCTACTACAATGAAGGATGGCAATTATCATATTACTATTACAGTTAAGTAAGATGCTATGGAGTTCAAGAAAGTAAAAGTTTCTAAGAGATGTAATGTTACTATAGAGGAAGATAGATTTGCAATTAATGATCTTGATGGTACAGAAAGATTGGTAGATGATGCAGATACTTATTATGCATTCAACAAAGCAGTATATTGGGCAGACAATCTCAGAAAGTTTGTTGCAAAAACATTTGAAGATAAATATATTACTAGTTTAGGTATCAAGAAAGGTGATATGGTTGTTGTTTCATCCAACATGGAATATGATACTGATACAAAAGAATTTAAGATAAGTGCTAATGCTCCTGTAAGTATTGGGTATTATATGGGGTTTGAAGTTACTGGATTTTCTTGGAATGATAAGATTCCAAAGTTCGGTATCAATATTGATAAAAATTGGCATCGTGGTTGTCAAATTTTAGCTGGTGGTATAGATGCTGGAGTTGGATTTATTCCTTTAGTTAAAGATCATGATACCGAAGAATTCCATATTCCAGAAAATAACAAGTGGCTCCATACTACTATAAGATTGGCAACAACAGAAGAAAGAAAAGAACATGAAGAAAAGTTAGATGAGATTAAAAAGGCTTTATCTTAAATTTTAATAATATTTAACATTTGTATGTTTGAATAATACGTGGTATTTTTACTATTTTAATTGTATTGAAAATACATGTAAAAGTAAAAAGTGCCACGTATTAAAGTAACTATAAATAAAGCAAATACAAAGCGTATTGTTGACTTTGTAAAAGCATTGAAAAAGAAATATCCTGTATTTGGACCTTGGTTAGGTATAGAAGAAGATAATTTCCTTGCAGATTGGATTCAATTAATGAAGGATGAAATCAGAGCTATAAGGGATTGTCATGAAAAGGATATAATTTGTACTTATATAGATGAAGCTATGAGAGTAGCTCCATTTATTTCTAGAACAGATGCAACTACATTATATCTTGCTGCTAAGAAAAAAGCAAGAGCAAGTTTAGTAAAGCAGTATACTGATAAGACTTTTGACAACAATATAGACAGATACTTCAACGAAGTAAAGAAGCAATATATAGAGCATCCTCAAAATGAATGTGATGATTTAGTATTTTGTGATGAGAACAGAGAAATATTCTTGAAGAATAATTTGAAGTTAGTTGTAAATTGTGCTAAACGTTATCAGAATCTTGGTATGCCATTTGATGATTTGATTCAAGCTGGTAATGAAGGATTGATAGCAGCATTTGACAGATTTGATACATCTAAAGCAAATTTGAGAAATTCTATCAAACAAAAGATAAAGTTGGAATGTGATGAGAATAGCCCTATATGTTATGAAAAAGCTAAGAGCATAATAAAAGAAGGATTTACTTATGATAAGCTTCTTGATGAAACATTAAGTAAATTACCTGTTGATGGATTTAACAATACATCAGAATTTTATGCTTGGGTTGATAAGAATGTAAAGACTGCAGTATTTGCTTCTGTTGCATTTCAATGGATTCGCGCAAGCATATTAGTAGATATATCAAGACAAGGTCAGGTTGTAAGAGTACCTAATGCCGGTAAAGGAACAAAATTAGCTGATATAATAAGATTGGATGGAATCAATCCTTATACAGATGATTGTTATCATGACAATGATATAAGCAAGATGGCTAATGATGAATTCATCATTGAAGACAATAAGTTAGATGAAGAAGAACGTATATCTAGTTTGAGAAATGCCATAGATGAATTGTTGGAACCATTATCACCTACAGCAAAAAGGATGATGAAGAAACGATATGGTGTTGGTATGCCTTATAGTATGTCAGTATCAGAATTAGCAGAAAATGAAGGTGTTTCTCTATCAACTGTCAAGATGACTTTGAAAGATGCAACTGATAAGATATTAGAAAACATGACTCCAGAAAAGAAAGAAATCATTATGAATATGATGAATGGTAGTAACTAAATAATTCATATAAAATCATGTATTGGAAGTTTTATAATTTATTCAAAATAGATTGGGAAAATCCATTAGAAATATGGAAGAAGTATGGAAGAAAATACTTCATAAAGCCAAAGATGAAATTTAGATTTTGGCAAAAGTATCATGGTGTAGATCCAATGAATATATTAGAAATATATGGAGTTGGATTAGGTTGGAAAAGCAAATATGGGATACTTGAATATGAAGAAGACCCATATATAGAAATTACTTTATTCAAACATATTTCACTTCATATTGATTTTATAGCACCAAAATATGATGGAGAAGTATTTGATGTTTGTTATTGGGAAGGTATTCTTTCAATGATGAATAATGTCAATAGCATAACAGGAGAATTGAAGAAGCCAGAAGAAGATGCATTATATGATTCTTATGTAGAAAATCAATGGGTTAGTCATTATAATAAAGAAAATAAAGAATATCAAGTACAAAAAACTATTAAACCATTTTTGAAACCATTAGGTAAGCATATATTGGATATAAAGATAAGAGAAGCACAAGTAAAAGAAGCAAGAGAGAATGGAACATTGAATAGTGGTTATTGGTAAGATCTACTGATAAACAAATGACAAACCGTTCATTCCACCATCAACTTTTACTATTCTGTTCTTTTCTTTTACATATATGATACAGATATTTGATGGTTGTTCAATTTTATATACTATTCCACTGACATGAAAATTTGGAAATAGATCACATGTGGCTATCATTTCAACATTCTTTCCTAATATCATAGGTTGTAATGCTGAAAGAGGTAGCCCTTGTATTTTTTTATAACTATTCTTATAGTTTTGATTCATTTTATTTGAAATTCTTTAAAGAAATTCTATATTTATTATGTAAAAATTAAAATTATTAAAATTATTAAGAACTGAAGATATGATGGAGTTTATTGGTTTTATTGGTTGTGTATTGTTACTCTTTGTATTTGGTTGGTTTTTTAAAGTACTTGTTGAATCAATTATCTGGAATATTAAAGATATCTTTGGTCCTGTAGTTAATGATATCGTAACATCAATTAAGAAATAAATGGAAAATACTTGGAAAAAATTATTAGGTTCTAAATGGGATAAGTTGTTGAAACTGAAAAGAGAATCAACAGATCCTTATGTAAAAGATTTCAGATGTCCAGAATGCAACACATTAGATACTGATCATGTAATTGGTTGGTGTGATAGTGGAGATCTTGGATTGATGATGATAAATGAATGTCCTAAATGTGGTACAAAATACCGTTTTCATGGTACTACTACAGGAAGATGGAATCTTGATACATTTATTGGTGATTTGTATACTCATTTATCTGTACAGAAATAAAATTATTTTAAGATGAATAATAAATTATTACAATGGATTAGAGCAAATTTGCTTGGAATTTTTGGATGTATGTATCTTCCAAAGAAAGATGCAAAGAACAATTTGATAGTGTGTGACATATCATTTTTAGTTATCTATACAGTTGTTGCTATTACATCAGTAGTTTTCTTTACAACTATTATCTGTCATAGTAACATACCTAGTTTAGAAAAGATGTGTGAAACAGAAAGATTCTGGTGGGCATTTTATCAATGTACAAATATCTGTGTAATATTCTATTTTATTGTAAATATATTCAGATGGGTATTCAAGTCTGAAAACAGATATAACTATGAAGATATAACAGGAAATACAATAATTGAAAACTTCTACTGTGCTCCATTCATTTCTTATAGTAAGTTTACACAATATTATAATGAGAATGAAAGAAGAAACAGAAATAAGCAGAATGTATTGAATAAACATGCTGAAGAAGATTTGCAATCAGATATTAATAAATTAATTTATAAATTAAGTAAATAAAAATGGAAATGGTAACAAATGTAATTTTAGGTGTTGTAATTGTAGTTGTAACTTTCTTGGTAGTATGCTATCTTAGTGGACGAAAGAAAGCTAATTACAAGAAGAGTTCTGGTGAGAAACTAGCATGTACTCTTCAGAAGAAGTTTTCACATTATATGGATGATCTGAATCGTAAGTTGCGGACACCAGAAGATATCCAGCAAGAAATGCTTGATGCATTAGATGATTACAAAGCTGCTAAGGTTGATGAAGTAAAGAAAGTAATTGTAAATCTTACAAATACAGAATCAAATATCAACAGCAATATTACTAAGTTACAGAATGCAAAGCAGAATATTGTATCATCTATCTTAAAGATGAAGGAAAATCCTGATTCAGATCCTAATGTTGGTGGTCAGATGGTAATGCAGGTAGAACAGCTTGATAAGTCAATTGCAGCATCTCAGAAGTCATTGGATAATTTGAGGAATCAGGTGATGGGTGTCAATGCAACAATGGCTAAGCTTAGCAACAAGATTGAGATGAAGCGAGCAGAGGTACTTACATTGATTTCAACTTATATTGCTAATTCATGTTCTAAGGCAGTTAAGTTTGATATTGACTTGAGTGATTTGATGGGTGACTATACTAATGAAATGACAGTGATGGAGCGAACAAGTAAGATTGATGAGATTGCAGAAGCCAAGGTAACTGATGTTCCTGATGATACTAATGTTCTTGCTCCACAGGAGTACATTGACAAGTACAAGAATTTCAAGTAAACAACTTAATATTACATAGACTATGAGATATATCAATAAAAAAGTAAACTGGAAGAATGAATATGGATTTTCATTTGAATGCTATATCGGTGAAAAGAGTCATATCACTCAGTTCATGGTAGAACATAAAATGTTCCCTGGAAACAAAATAGTTGCTTATACCAATATGCGACCAATGAATAAAGGATGGAATTCTCCTAACTCATTGGATATTAAGGTGACAATTTCTAATGGTGGACATGTTGTTGATCAGTTTGTTGTTGACCAAGGTACATTCTGTAAAATCATGTCAAATGTTTATTATGACAGAATTTCGAAGATGTTGAATTGATAATAAGGATAGAGGATGGTATTTATTTACCATCCTTTGTTCATATAAATAATTTGAAATTTTTCATTTTATTTCTATTTTAATAATGTACAAAAATTATTAATAAAATGAGAAAATATTTAGTAAATTATCGTGTAGATTATAATCATTGTTGTGAATTTACAGCCATCTATGAAGTAGAATCTATGATGACTCAAGAAGATGTTGAAGCTTTTGAAGAAGCTAAGACAAAATGGCATGGAAAAACTGCAACAATGGTAAGCTTCAACGAACTTGGTTATGCTAAGCCAAAGAAAGAACCATTACCGAGATTAGTTGCATTTGTTCTATATGATACAGAATATCACGAGAAAGTTCTAGTATATACAAACGAAGATGAAGTAGAAAAGTATTATGTAGACGAGAATACTGGTGAGAAGTTCATTGTATTGATTGATCCTAGAACAGGTAAGAAACGTGAATACTATTGTGCTGAAAATGGTATCTTCTTTGGTAATGAAGATATTCATAAAGTATGTCCAATCAGTTGGTTGACAAAATACAAGAGATGGTACTTATTCAGTATGGAGTATGAACATTACAAGCATACTAATACTTATGAACTACATGATTAAAATATAAAAATATATAAAGGAAGGAAAATGATCGAGAAAGAAAAATTCGATGAATTGCAGAAAAAGCAAGATGATCTACGGTTAAAAAGAAACAATCTAGCTGATGAACAACAGAAGATTCAGAAGCAGATAGATGAAATTGAAATTCAAAAATATGATGCTGAACGTTTTGTTGGAAAGATCATCATTACAAAGAAGATGATAGGTGCAGTATATGTTTCTACTAATTATATGATAGTTGATAGAGTAGAAAGATTGTTCAAAGGACCACGTTTTTATGGTAAGTCTATTGAAATCTGTTTTTCTGATTCAGCATCTATTGGTAATAGTATTTGTATGTATGAAAGATCAGAATATTCAGGTATTGCTTGGTCTGGAGTAGATGCTATAGATGATACTACTACACCAGAACAGTTGAAAACAACTATCAATAAGCTTTTGAATGCATTTGATTATGGTGATAAACTAAATAAATTGAAAGAAAAACATGGGTGATCCACAGTATTTTGACCAAAAAACATATTGGAGTATAAAATGGTATAATTTGATGATTGTCAATATTGTCATTCTATTGTTTTATTCTGTAATATTACCAATACCATATACAGCATATATTGTTCTGTTCTTTGTTGTAAGTTGGTTGTTTTATGTAATTAAGTATCTCGAATTGAGAGAAGAGAAAAAGAAAGAGAAGAAAGATGAGTTGGAAAGAATTGATAAATAACGGAATTAAGAAAATTGACAGATGGTCATCAAATATTTTTGTATTGGTTCTTGCAATAGCTGTCTTGTTTATATGGGCAACAAAAGTATTTATTGAATTCTTTCCATTCATTCTGATAATATCATTGCCATTCTTGATTTTGTTTGATATTTGGATTGGATTCTTCTATATCTATTATATAGGAATATTTCTGCTATGTGCATATCGAGCATATTATGAATTGGATAACCAACGAACTTGGTGATTATCCAATTCTTATAAATCTATTTTTACTTAAATTGAGTATATAAATTTCAGATAACTTATATGGAGAAGAAAGATGTCAACATAATGGTCGGTCGTACTCAGCCATTTACACTTGGTCATCAATCAATATTGGAAGCATTATATAAAGAAAATGAGTATCCAACTGTGTTGTGTCTTATCCATAACACTAAATTTGATTCTAAACATCCATTCTCTGATGACTTAATAAAGAAAGAAATAGATACTTGTTTGAATGGTAAAGATTTCTATCAAGATATTATTTGGGTAAAGAATGCTGCCATAGATAAGATAGGAGAAGAATTAGTTAAAGGGGGTTATTCTGCTCATCTTTGGGGTTGTGGTACTGATAGAGAAAAGATGTACAAATCTATGGCTAGCAATAAGAAATATTTAAAAGACTTCCCTGATGACTTTGAAGTATTTGTTGTAGAAAGAGACGAAACAAGTTCAGCAATAGATGGTATATCAGCAACTAAAGTTAGACAAGCTATCAAAGATGATGATAAAGCGGCTTTTGTAAAGATGATGCCAGATGGTGCTCAGAAGTTATTTGATGAATTTAAAGAAGAACTTAGCAAAGTGAATGAGGATGCAATTTGTTCACTTGGAAGCTATGTAAAAAATGACAATTTATTTGATATTAATTAATAAACACTATGATAGGATTATCCCAATATGTTAATGAATCTACAGAAGTAAATTTAAGTGATTTCAATAAAGAAATTGAAAGTCTAAATAGTAAATTTACTAAATATACATTTAAATTATTTGATAAGAATGGTGAACATTTATTTGTTCATGACAAGAATTCTAAAGATTGGTATTCACCATTGCCTGATAAATTTGTATTAGATAAATGGACTATTAAAGATATTGTCAGAACTGCTCCTAAATTATCTGAAGTAATTTACGTAGCTGTAAAGACTTATGAACTTAAAGACAATCAATCAAGAATCAACGGTACTATAAAGTATTGTGCACGCCCAGTATTGACAAATCAAGGTATGTTTTTCAATTCTGATAAAGAATGTAAAAAATTCATTAAAGCGGTTAAATCAGATTTGTTACCAGAAAATAGAGAAGCTAAGAAATATAAATTGACTTCTATGAGTTTGAAATCATTTGTAGATTTTTTGAATGATGAAACTAATAAAGGTGAATATTACAGTTATGAACACTTAGATACTCAATTTGCTAAATGGGAATCATAAGACAATCATAAATTGAATAGGAAAGGCAGATCTTAAGATCTGCCTTTTTTGTTGAAATCAACACTATCAATATTCTATATTATATATAATATTTAATCCTTAAAGTATAAATGAACATGATAGAAAATCTAAGAAATCTAGATAATAAGTTTGTAGATAAGAATATTCCATACGTTACAATTAGTGCAGTAAATGGGTATATCAGTCCTAAGTTTGACCAAGAAGCTATAGCAAAGAAATGTGAAGAAAAAGGTAAAACTATAAATTGTAAATGGACAGGATTGTCATATAAAGAGATATTAGATTTATGGGAACAGAAAGCTAATGTTTCTAGAACTTATGGAAAGAAATTAGATGCTTATACTGAATGTAAGCTTGAAGGAGATGAAAACACTATAGAAGAATTCATGCTTGATAATGATGTTGATGCAGATGAAAGAATGAAGGCACACATTAAGGCATTTGACCAGTTCTATGAAAGAATCATGAAGTCTGGTGATGTTGAATTTGTTGGTAGAGAAATAGAAGTTTGGAATAGAATTACTATCAATGACAATGATTTCTATGTGAAAGGCAGATTGGATGCATTATTCTACAACAAACGTACTGATACTTGGATCATCATAGATTGGAAGTCAAATGAATGCATATCAACCAAAGGAAACAAATGGACACCAACATTGCTTGGACCGGCTCAAACACTCCCTAATCTTGATTGGTATACTTACACTATGCAAGTATTCAACTATAAAGAAGCATTGTTACAGAATTATTTGCCTGAAGGTACAGAAGCTAGTCATGTTCAATGTATGATAGTGAATTTACCTAAAGCAGAATATGAGAATGCAGATGCAGCTCTTGGTAAGAATAAAGGTGAAATTTATAAAGCATATATGCCAGCATTCAAATATGATGAGAATTTCTTAAATAGAGTATTTGAGTTTGCTTATAAGAAAGATAAGTTAGAAAGAAGCATGAGAAAATTGAAAGAGAAAGAAGAATCAGAAACCAAAGTAGAGAAGCAAGAGGAATTTGATTTGTTTTAGATAAATACTATGAAGAATTTAGTTAATTTTATACAAGAAGAACAAGACAAACATATATTACCAATAGGAATGTTTTCTTGTTGCGAACCTTCTTATAAAGAATTAGAAAGGAGAAATGAATGGCTAGATTGGTTTTTTGAAGGATTAGAATGCCCTGATAATGTAATTGAAGCAGCAAAAGATTATAATAATGATCCTATATTAGAAATGCTCAATACTCATTCAATAGACAAGCTTATTGAAAAAATAAAATCAATATATAATGATATTGATATTCATAGAGTATATGGTACTGATGATACTAAATTAAATATTAAAGATGAACCTAAAGATGGGTTTTATATTGTAAAGAAAACAAAAGAAGAATTAGATAAGATAAATAATGATGATAAATTTATAAATATATTAGAATTCTTTAATTACTATATATCAGAAACTCAATACAATAAAAAATATGATGTATGGTTGACTTTATATAAACCAAGATATTCTAAGAAAATAAAAGATTTCGCTAAAAGAAATAATGGTATTGCTTATCATATTACAACAAAAGAAAAATATGAAAAAATAAATAAAGAAGGTCTTAAAGTAAAAAGCAATTCAAAATATAGATATTTTCCTAGTAGAATATATTTGATACTTCCTAATGTAAGTTCATCAAAAGAAAAGGATGAGATCATATTAAATACAATAAATAAATTAAATAAAAAAGATGATTATGTTATATTGCAAATATCTTTATGGAATTTAAATGGAAATTTTTATGAAGATGTTACTATGGGTACTAAAGAAGAACATTATATTTATACTTATGAAGATATACCAGTAAAATATATAAAAGATATAACTTATAGATATGAAAGTAATTGATAGTCAAACAGCAGAGATTTTAAGTTTAGGTGAAGCAACACTTGAGGAAGGTAAGAAGATTGTAGAAATTGCAGGCAGAACTTGCTACAAGTCATTGAATCTTATAACAGAAGGTAGTGCAGAAAAGTTTGTGTCTAGAATGATTGATTCGGAACATTTGTCAACATTGGAACATTGTACTATTTATCTTAAGTTGCCAAGAAGTAAGAGAGATGATGCATTGTTCTTTTCATTCAACAAATATAGTGAAACAAATAGTGACGGCAATTATTGTTATGTTACTACCAACTATAGAGTAATTGTTGAAAATGAAATGGAAGATGTACTTAAGTATCAGTGTGCTTATGAACCAATAAATCATATCAGACGTATTACAGTACGAATGATAACTAATCGTCAGATTGCAAATGAGTTTGAACGCCACCGTGTATTCAGTTTCAATCAAGAATCATCTCGTTACTGTAATTATGGTAAAGATAAGTTTGATAATGAACTTAAGTTCTTGAAACCAACATTTGGAAAGTTCTTGATTTCAAATGAGGTATATGATGAATGGGTAAAGCAGATAGAACGTGCAGAATACTCATACCTTAAGTTATGTAAGATGGGTTGCAATGCACAAGAAGCAGCTACTGTACTTCCTAATTCAACAGCTACAGAATTGGTGATGAGCGGTACAACAAAAGATTGGGAACATTTCTTTGATTTACGTATGAAAGGTCTTACTGGAAAACCACACCCATTAGCCTATGATTTAGCAAATAAGATATATTTGTTGTTCAAAGAGCAAGGAGTTAAGATCTATCCAGAAGATTAAAATATGGTACCATTAAAAGACTATATAAGAAAGTGTGAATCTAAAAGAGATATGTATTGTTGGTGGACTCAGATAATGGATTTCTTTCCTGAGTCCATTATACAATACATAGATTCTTTAGATAAATATCCATTTGGTAAAGGATATGCCTACATATATGAGACTTTAAAGTCACATGATGTTCAGAAATTAAAGTCTAAATTAGAAAAGGAATTCTCTGATGATATAATGGACATATCTATAGAAAATAAAGAAGGACAATATGGAACATTGTACGTTAAGTTTCATAATAATTATTTAGGTAGTATTTTAGGAAAAAAGTTCAAATCATTTAAGAAGTTAGTAGAGTTCTTTGGATATAATATGAATTTATTAGATGATGACTATTGGATGATAGATCCTGATACTCCAGAAAAATGCAATAAAGAAGTAGATGATTTGTTCAACTATAGATTTTTCCATGTTGCTCCTAAATGTTATGAAGAATCAATATTGAGAAATGGATTAAGAATAAAAGAAAAATCAAAAGATGGGTATCGTAAATACCCACAAAGAATACAATTGAAAGGAAGCAATCCAAAGGATAAACAAGAGTTGTTGAAGTTTGCTAAAGAATTAAAAGAACAAAGAAAAGAAGATCCTAATTGGAAAGAAGCAGTAATATTCATGGTTGATTTGAGGGATGCCAGATTTGATGTATATAGAGATCATGCATATTCTAAAGAAGAACATTGTTATTTCATATACAATAATGTACATCCATCTGATATAAGAAAATTATACGAAATTTAAAAGAAATGAAAAAAGACAATAAAATTATGGAACATAAACCTATAGGACGCATATTTTGTGGATATCCTGCTATAGGAAAAACAAGCATAGGAGGTAACAGCATTCAAATGGAAGATGGACGATGGGTTTCTATAGTAGATTTGGAAACTAGCTTGATGAAAGGAAATGATGGAAGACCAACCAATTGGGTAGAAATCTATGTAAACTATGTACAAGATTTAGTAATGCAAGGTATCAATGTGATGTGCAGTACTCATCGATTGGTTAGAGATGAACTAGAAAATAGAAATCTGATTTATACAAATGTGATGCCTAATCTGAACATCAAAGAATATTGGCTATGTAAATTACGTCAAAGATGGAAGGATAGTGGATTAGAGAAGGATAGTCTTGCTTATGAGAGAGCTATGGAACATTATGATAAGGATATTAAAGATTTGATGGACCATGACAGATATTGCATGATAGGTGTGGAAAGAAAATATGATTTGCAAGAAGTGCTTTGTAATTATATTAGGTACGGAAAATTACAATGGACTTTTAATTAATATTTTTAAATAAAATAAATTGAATATTTAAATGAAGAATTTATCTGAATTTATTTAATATTATAATTATTAAAATGAAATTATGGGTTAACCCATAATTTCATTATTTTATTTATAATATCCTATTCCCATCTAATTTCTATACCAGAATGACTCTTGTCTGGGTATGTAAATTGTTTAAGATCTGCTATATAATCATATCAATTACCTTCATAATCTAAATCACTTGTAAAATCATATAATTTCATTAAATGATATGATACGTTTATATCTACCGAAAAATTACCTTCACTAGTTGAACTTTCACCAACTATCTCATTTTCTCTATATGAATAATTAATCATAGAGAATTCAAATTCAATTGAAAAATTTAAATCATCTATTATTTCTCCTGGTATATATGATTGTAAAATTTTACCATCTTTATAAGATTTAACATTCCAAATTATGTCTACATTACTAGCATCTATTGGGTCATTAATATTTCTTTCATAGGTAACATTTATTAAATAATAATCAGGTTTAATCTGCTTTTTTATATCCAAACATCTTATCTACTCCTCCGTATCTCACTGCTAGATAAGCAATTGGATTATTTTCTGATAATATATATTCATCACCTTTTACCATTATTGTATATATACATATTGCATTTGAGGGTGTCGAAGATAAACTAAAAGTATCAGAGGTTATCGGACCAAAATCATCTCCTCTGTATACTCCTAATTCAGGTCCTAGACTTGATTCATATTTCTTCACATTTCCACTCTGAGTGTAGCATATTCCTGAAGGCATAAATTCTCTTTCAAATATATTTTATATAATATAAGTGACTAAAAGAAATCATGAATATATCAAAAAAACTTATACCCAATACCATCTTCACTTGAGATGAATTGGTAAGTGCTAAGTTGTTCATGACTAATTCATTATTTCTTTTTAAAGAAAGCGTCAGAGTGATATAATGAAATAGCTACAAATCAATTATCGTGTACTCTGACGCTTTTAAGTCACCACTGTGATATATTTTGTAAACATCATTAGTTTCTTACTGAATCTTATTTAATTCTTTACTATAATATTTATTAATATTTACTACCAATTCATCTCAAGTGAAGATGGTATTGGTGACTTAATTTTGAAGAAACATGATGTTCATGTCTAATATCTTATATATAAAAATAGATAATTGATAAGCAGAATTTCAAGGATGACAGTCATTATTTAAATACACTCAGAGTGGAAATGTGAAGAAATATGAGCAAGGTTTATTTTCATTTTCTCCAGATAGAGTTAAATTTGTTGATTTTGATAATCATTATGCAGAACCTTTTATACCATGGATATTTACTCCAGATAATCATCCACAGGGAGTTAGTTTGGAAGAAGGTACTGTAAGGTATGAAGTTGGACTTCGTGATCCTGATATAACTCTTGAAAATTATTTAACTTATACTCCACCAGATGGATATGAATTAGTATCAGAAGATCATAAATATGATACTGGGGTTAAAGAATATTATGTATCAAATTATTTTTATTGTGAACCATTTACAGTATATTATGGTACGGCAGGTAAAACTTTTAGTGATTTAGGTTTAAGTGCAAGTAAATATTTTTATTATAAAAAGAAAGATAAACCTACTCAAACAACCAATATACGTTATCCAGTAACATTGAGTATAAATGGGTCGATGGTTCATTGTTCTTGTGAGAGAGTAACTGGGATACCTGGTACTGATAATGGAAATTTTACATTAGGAGTTAATATTGCATTTAGAGGTAATAATGAAAGTTCAGATAGTATTAATTTTGAATGGAAAATGAAAGATGGTATAAATGAAACTAAAAGCACCAGCGTTTGGAGTCCTACTTATTCAGGATCAGGATTTACAACTAGAAATAATTGGGAAGTTACTAATTCAGATGGTAGTATAACTGATTATATATTTGACTTACAAGTTAGAGAATAAAATAAACAATACTGGCTCTGTCTTAAGACAGAGCCTTATTTTATTTCAATTTATTCAATCTATTTAATTCGGTATTTAGCACCTATGATAGCATTAGCCGCAGCAAATGAACCAGTCATCTTCATCATTCTATCTTTCCAAGTGAATACAATACCTTCTGTAGAATTCAATTTGTTTCCAAGTTTCTGAAGTCTTAACAATTGATCCCTAAGCTTATCTTTGTCTTCTTGGGTACCTTTCTCATCAACAAGCTTCTTAGTTGCTTCTATTTCATTCTTTAAATTGATTATTGCTTTGTCTTTGACCCCATCATTTATCAAACCAGATGTAAGTTCAATTACCTTATTTGACATATCTAAGAACAGGTCATCAATAGGTTCAATAACATCTTTAACATATTTCTTATAATCTTTCTTATCTATAGTAACAATTTCATCAACATGTTCTGGATAGCTCTTCTTCAATATTCTTATGTTTATACTTTTATCTGAATTGAACCATCTGTCGAAGAATGCATCCTTTTCAGTCATCCATTCTGGTGCTATACTTTCAAAACGTTTCTTTTTCCAATCTTCTATGGTA
>NFZC01007729.1_pt1 | contig 23165 bp, 38 predicted proteins | sample 1095391 | NCBI WGS metagenome assembly NFZC01 (sample SAMN03609890, study PRJNA323583) | gut metagenome | isolation source: feces | host: Rattus norvegicus | place: Denmark: Riget | collected 2013
TCAGCCTTATTTCCATGCTGATAATACATTTGATAAATAGGTCTTATGGGTAAATTGTATTTAGCTAGACAATTCCTAGTATAAACCTTACTATTTATTCTCTTTGTGGCATAAATATATGGTTCAAAATTTGGTTTCTCTAGCAAGGGTAAATTTTCCCAAAACTCCTTATTATAGCGAAGACTTACTACGTTTCGTGTAATTACGTGTTCAACTAAATCAGATTCTCTTGGAAATAGAGCTTTGTAAGCTCCCCAAAAGTCAAAGATAGTATCATCCAAGTCTAGTGCTATTCTCAATGGATTACATGAATTCATTTATCTCAGATACTTCTCCTAAATATATTCCATGTTTGTCGGCAAGTTCCTCACAGAAGTCATCATAATCCAGAAGATCATCTAAATCGTCGTACTTATTTATATACATACTCTTTATCTTTTCTTCACAATCCTCGTAGCTTCTAGCTACTACCTTACCAATTCTACAGACTTCGTCTGTATGCCATGGAAATAAATATGTGTTCATAACTCGATTACTTCAATAACATTTAATCGCTTCTTAATTAAAAGTTCAAGGTCTTCTCTATCCACGTAGACAAAGTGACTCTTCTTCAAATCAGATAATGTGGAGTCAAATTCTAGAGAAAATGCTTCCTCAGTTCTCCAATTCTTCTTAGCTGTCCTCAAATAGAGAGCATACTCGTCATCAAAGTCATTAACTACACAGTTCTTAATCGTAGGAATTGGACCTTTAACTATTAACTTTTTCATTTCTTAAGCAATTCATAAAAATATTCTATAGGTATTACAGCTACTTGACCCACGCTAGGTGCCCCGTTCTTTCCTGCCTTCTTCCAACATATACAGAACGGTTTAGATTTATCACTACAAGCGTCCCTAATGTCAAAATAGTTTGGCATATTTTGGGTAAACTTGGCTTGGATATTAACTGGAAGTTCATTGTTCATATCAACAATATCTATTTTGTCAGCATCAGCCAGTTTGTTCTGGCTTCTACTAGATACACATCCTTCATATCCAACATCTCTCAATTTATGAATTATTTCTAACTCATATTGAGAACCTTTTTGTTTACTTTTCTTCGCTTGCTTACTTCTTCTAACTGCAGGATCTGCCCATTCAAAGGTAATTCCATCTTTCGATTTAGCTCCAGAGCCAGGTTTATTAGCCCTAGCTTTAATAGAGTTTATCTCTAAGCCAGTTACTTCTGAGGCTTCTTCTATAGTTTCGAAGGTTTTCTTTTCTCCATTTTTAAATGTAGCTGTAACACTTGTATTAGTCTACTTTTTCATTCCGTTTATTCTATTTATTTTTTCATTAACTTTACATCTCTAGGGTTTCTCTAGTCAATAACGAGTTGCTCATTTATAAAGTCCAATAAGTCTTGTGTATTTACACACGCTCCGGCTGGAAGCTCACACCTATATATTGTCTGTCTAGGAAATTTGGATATTAGTGCTTCTTCGTCTCCAGAAATAAAGTTTTCTCCAGTATCATTAATTACTACGTAAAATACCATTTCTTTTAAATTTGTCAATAGTTAACTTAATCAACTCCTGAGTAGCTTTTCTTCCATAGTCCCTATAGTAATCACTTATATCCTTAGCTCCTGTGTTTCTGGGAATCATTGATACGATTAATTCTGGATGTTGTTTCCTAATCTTATTAGTAAAACGAACTCCAGTTAGGTCATTATCATATAGCAACACAATGTATTTGAATCTCTGCTTTAATTCTTCTAAAACTTTGTCAGAAACAAACTGAGTCTCAGAGTTGGGAGCTATAGCAGGTATTCCTAAAGAATAAAGAGTCATTACATCTTTCATAGATTTTGTAATTATTACTAGTTTACCACTCTTAACTAATTGTTTATAGCCTTGAATGGTTTTAGTAGGAACATTGCCTATGAATCTAAACTCCTTTCGTTTTGGCATATAAATACGCCATTGCTCAATGTTTTCTTTCTTTCCAAAATAGTAACCATAGATAGGACTATGTTGGGCAGATTGTGCATATATATTTCCGTTAAGAAATACAGTATTACAACTGTAGACCTTGAATTTATACAGAATATCTTTAGTAATACCAAAACTTCCCCACCACTTCAACTCAGATTCTGAGAAATCCTTGGCTTCTATTTGAATAAAGGTTTGTTTTTCCTCTTCAAACTTCGGCTGGATTTTCACTGCAACTTTCTTTACAGAAGAGTCCTTAGTATATCCAAAGTCTTTAGCTATAATCTTTAAAGCAGTGTGGTAGTTACAATTATACTTTTCCATAACTACTCCTTCAAATGTCAGACACTTTCCAGAAGCAAAGTCTTTAAAATACAAGTTTCCAGATTTTCCTCTAAAGAAACTGCAGGTGACGTGACTGTCACTACGCAAAGGAGACTTAAACAATCCTTTCTTAACTGGGATGCCCAGATAATAAGTCATGTAAGTCTCCTCATTGTTCTTAGATAGAAGAAATTCCTTAGTAATTTTTGGTTCAAAAGTATAATTAAACATAGTCACTAAGGAATTTATGAATTACTCTACTAACAAATCATTGCAGTAAGTTGTCAAGATCGAAGTCATTTTCTGGTGCAGCATCTACACCAGCAACATCTGCGATCGGATCTTCTGACTTCATTTCAGTAGGTTTAGCTTTCAGATACTTCTGACGTTCTCCCTCCTCATAATCAGAGAAGAACAGCTTGTCACCAATATAGTTATCAGAGATGAACGACTCACCTTGTTTGTTAATACCTACGATACGAGGTATATCAGCAACTACTTTACCATCACGGTTTCTACCAATCAACTTCAACTTAGTCTCTGTACCTTTAACTTTTTCAGTTATAGTAATCAGAGCCTTAGCTACATCATCGAAGCTCTTAAATTTAGAGCTAGCTGCTTGCATCTTTTCAAATCCTGCAGGATTGAGAACCTGTGCAGTCTGCTTAACTACAGCCATCAAAGTCTCGAAGTTGGAAGGCATAATAACCTTTCCACCATTCTTACTATCAAACTCACGTCTCTCATCATCACCAGCTTTAGGGAAGAATTGAGTCACAGAGAAGTAACCCTCTTCGTTCTCAAAGTTGATTGCTAGAACTTTATAATGAGCCGTTGGATCCTTTTTACCATCAAATTCTTTGATTTCACATCCCATGAATTTTACATCATGGATGTTCCAAGGAGTTAAAGGACGACGTGTGTTTCTTACTGCTGAGTCTGCTGATATACCAAAATTAAATGCCATAATTAATTCAAATTAAAATCAAATTTTTCTAAGTCTTTGTCATCTTCGTCTATGTTTATATTATCTAATGATTCTATATCGAGTTCATTCTCGATATCAATTATCTCATCAGGTACAGAGTTTTCTTCTTGTACCTTATCTCCTACTAGATAATAAATTCCTTTATCCTCTGTAGGCTCTAGTTTAAAGGTAGTACCATAAGCTGAGAGCTTTTCATTAGCTGCACCCCTATAACTTACAGTATTACTCTTTGTTAATTTGTTTCCACTTTTAGTTCCGAAAGCGGCATCAGTTCCAATAATAGGAACTGCTTTCTTATCCTTCTTCTTATACTTGATGTCTACTCGACAATCTGCACAAACCTGTAACAGGTCTACAGCTCCCTGAGTTAATATTAACTTGTTGGAATCAAGCGTAATAATAGGATCTGGATTAGCATCTACCTTGGCTGTAGAAGCCTTAGTAGATGTCTTGGTAGCACTTTTCGTTGCCTTAGTGTCAACAGAAATTTCTTCTTTCCCAATATAGGTGATTTCACCAGTTTGTTCATTCACCTCGTAGTGAAACAGTATGTCTAACTTCATTACTCTCCTTCATTATAAGCATCAATAACATGGATAATCTCATTCAAATCATTATCAATCTCTAGGTCTTCAAACATACCAAAGGATGTCTTAGCCACACAAGTACCATCATTATTAGTGATTAACTTGTACTCCATTCTACCAGAATCTCCCTCACTTACCTTAGTGAAGAAAATATAAGTAAACAGACCTTCCAGTGTTACCTTTTCAGACAACAACTTTCCAACAGTTTTAATGACAAACTTAGGATTTACATTGTCTCCAACATTCTCCGAGTGTGTCAAGAAAATCATCTTACAATCCTCTCTCATCTTTTCTGAATATCTCAGAATTTCCATAGCGTGTTGAGCTAGCTCACTAAATTTGGTATAACCAACTTCTGTTGCTCTATCAACGAACTCATAAGAGAGAACATATTGGAAGTCATCGATAATTACCTGTTTAATTTGAGGCATCATCTTGTCAATAATTTGAAGAATTTTCAGAATTTGATCCCATTTGGAACTAACGTAATAGTTACCACTTACGTTCTTTCCCTCTATTTTAATAGGGATATACTTCTTTTTCCATGCTCTAAAGGGGAGCGGTTTCGTTTTGTATATTACGAATAGGGTTGTCATCCCTAACATATACCTAAAGTTTTCACTCTAGACTAGACTATATCTTTAGAATAAAATATTTACCTTTACATCGTCTACGTTTACCATTATTTTTAAATTCTGATAAACTTAAATGAGAACGCAAAGTTCCAACATCAATAGATTCTTCTATAGCACACTCATTTATAGATGGATATTCCTTTATAATATTTCCATCCTCTGTAATTTGTAGTACTGGTTTCTTTGTTTTCTAATTTTTACCCTTCATTGATCGAGTGTCAAATTTATCAAAAGACTCTCCTTTAAATCGGAAAACTAGATTACCTGTAGTTTTTCTAGTACCATTACATACTTGAGATACTTTAGCACTATTTACTCCAAGTTGTAATTCACATTCTTTTTGGGATTTATAGGTATTTAGATAGTTTCCTTGTTTATCGTAAACATCAATAGCCTTCTCGAATAAAGCTTTTTGTTCGTCGGAAACAATTCTGCCTAATTGTCCATCCCCACCCTTAGTAGCATTTGTTAACCTACAACCTTTTTTAGCATACAAAGCAATGTACTTAATTTCCATCTGCTTTATTTCTCTAGGGTCGTCTGTTTCATCTACTAATTCAATTTTGGGTCTAGAATTGAGACTTAACAACTTATTAATCCATCTGTTTTTATGAGTGTGCTATTGGGTAGTATCATGTTTAGCTTCTGTAACATGGCTACTTAACCTATCTGACAATGTTTTATTAGTCCAACCTATATAACGAACATAATTTTGTTCATCTTCTGGGCTAATAGTTGGGTCTACTAATCGGTAAATTTTGTATTTTAGCATAATATTAGTTAATTATTGATTTATGCTAATTTACATATTCTATTTGGCATTTCCAAACAGAGGTGACAAATTCTCCGTTTGTACTCCGCAACAACGCGGATAGTCGTTGAACCTTATTCTGGCTACCCTATAACCAGAATCTTGGCTGCTGATTGCCTATTATATTAATACTTAGACGTCCTCTCGGATTGTCATATATCATCCTTTAAATTTTTTCTGAATTTCTTCAACATTCACACTTATTCTTACGAATTATGTTGTAGTTTTAAAGGCTTTAAGGTATTCCAGCAGTTAACCAAATAAGGGCAAATTATTCACCCGTAGTACTTATAATAAAAGTCTCTTCGGGATTAAGATTTCTTAAACTTGTACTCTTTCCAGTACCTGATTCACCTACGATAGCAATTGTTTCAGCAGCCATTATTCTAATGCAAAATTAAAGTTTTCATTTGAATCATCTAATTCTGTAATATCATCTAGCTCCTGTTCTACTATAGAACTACTATCTTCTAATATATAATTCGGATTTGTATACCTTTCATAATCATAAATTTCATCGGGCTTTGGAAGCTCGTGGAACATATTAATCCAGCCGAAGAAGTTCACTCCAACCTCAACATCACAATCACCATATCGGTTCTTAAGTACCATTATACTTCTAAAATAAGAATTTAGATACTCAATATTATAATGTTTATAAGTTTTCAATCCATCCCTGTGCGGATTATACAATGCAATCATGATATTACAATCCTGCACAGTATTACCAGAGTCTTTAGCATCATGAATAGTAAACGCACTCTTTCCCTGCTTAAACCTTTCAATATTTCCTTGCTCTCTATTAGCTTGTTGTATTACTACAGGACTAACGCCACACTTATCTCTAAAGAAGAGAAGATAGCTAGAAAGTAAGTCTATGTCAGGTTTAGTACCAACTAGACCAATATGGTCTACTACAATATTATAGATAAGATTAGGATTATTAGGCTTATATAGAAGTCTTGTCTCACTTTCAGAAAAAGTTCCCATTTCTTCTAACCTAGTTTTCAAGATAGCATACACCTTTTTTGGAGACACTTTCTTGTCATAGATTTCCAGCTTTTTACTAATCTTATCTACCCAGGGCATACATTGCTTAACTAGGTCATAATGTTCCTCTGACAAAATATATTCCTTTTCTCTTGAAAGAATCTTCTTAAAAGATAATTGTATTCCATACGTTTCGAAGATGTATATGGATAATAGCTTAATATATAAGGCTACTTCTCCCATCTCTAGACTAAAATATAATACCTTAAAATCATCATCATCAAGATGTTCCATTAGTGGTCTATAAACATAAGCATAAAGGGCAAATGAAGTTTTACCTGCACCAGAGTTAGATAGAATCAGTGTGTAGGTTTCCCTAGTAACTCCATCAATAATACTCTCTAGTTTAGGAAGCTTCATAGATATACCATGATTTAACCCCAATCTACCTCTATCAATTTCATAAAGAAGTTTCTCAGAAATCATAGTAATCTCATGGAATCATAATTAACTCCGCCTTCATCTTTTAGTGCTTCAAGTTCTTCCCACTTATGGTCTATTACAAAGTTGGCAATAGTGGTACATAGAATATTGTGCTCTCTAGCCCACTTTACTAGCTCTATAATTTGATTGTGAATTTCTGGCTTCCATCTGATAGTCCTACCATAAAACCTATAGAAGTCTTCGATGGTGTCAAATTTCTTGGACACACTTCTAAGACCTACTTGTGAATTATTAACTATCCCGAATTGAGGGTAGGTATCCCATAATTCCTTACCTAGCTCAAATGAGCATTTGTAGAAATCTTTAACCACATTTTTGTTTAGTGGAATATCTAAGGGATTAAATACACTTCCTTTTTCAGGAATTTTATAGGATTTATGAATAATTCCAGCATTGCGAAGTCCAGTTAATAGTTCTATTGTAAAACCACGAGCACATACTCTAGAGGAGAAATACTCATGGACAATTTCTGGTTCGTCGCCTTCTTGGGCAATAAGAATAATTTCTAACAACAACAACTCGCTCGGATTTATACTATATTTCTCACAAAACAGAAGCTGTTGTTTCAATTCAAGATTTCTCACGTGTACAAATTAATAGATTTTCTACTAATCTATACACTAAGTCTAGTTTACCTGTTAAGGTGTTAAAACTTAGTTACGTGATAAACTTTAGTCCTCAACCTTTTCGTTGGCGGTTTCAAGAAGTACTGCATAATCCTTCTTTAATTCCTTCAACTCAGATGTCAGTTTACTAACTTTAGTTTCTAGCGACTTACATTTCTTAGTAAGCGCAGATTTCATCTCATTATACTCTTTCTTAGTGTAATAAGTTTCCATAATTTAAAAACGATAAGTAAAATTTTGTATTTTCTTCTTATAAGGCTCATAGGGTTCTCCCCTTAGAACTTTCATAAGATTCTCTTCATCAATAGTTATATAATTCACTCCTTCGTGTGATTTCTTGTACCATTCACACTCTACAGTGTTTTCAATAACAATTGTGAACATTTCGGCATACTTAGTAGGTTCTTCCTTTCGTATTACCCTACCAGTTCTCTGCTTACTCTTTATAGGACTGGAATCTAAACCAAGAACAATACCAACAGATAAACCCTTACAGTCTAAACCCTCATTAGCTAGCTGGACGCTATTAAGCACTCCAGAACTAAGTGTGGAAAATTCTTCTATGGTTATTCTGTTTTTCTTTTTACTTTCTCTTCCAGTATAAACGTATCCTATACCTATGCTTTCAGCCATTTTCACATTAGCTGAAAAGGTAATGATTTTCTTATCAGACCTATACTTGATTATCTCCTTGGCTATTTCTAGCTTCTTAGCATGATTGTATATGAACTTTTTCCTATTCTGCAAAGCTCTCATGAACGCCGTAGCATGAAAAGTAATTTCCTTGAAAACTTCTTTCCTATCCAGCTTGCTGTTTCGGTTACATAGTTCGTCCCTATACTTAGCCCTATTGACAAATCCGTTTGGACCTAACATACTCATAACTAAGTCAAAATCAAAGTTAAAATATTCAAAATGTTGAACAAACTCCTTGTTATATTTTCTATACAAGTCTATATCGTCCACCGTTATTATAACTTGATATTCTGAAAAGTTTGATACCCAACCATTGGCTTTGGCTACTTCTATAGAGATATTATCAATCTCTGGACAGTATTTTTCTATGATACTGTGCTTTCCATCGAGTCTCTCTATAGTAGCAGTTAAGCCAAGAATAAGTTTATATTTTACCTTAGTAAATACAGAAGAGAAAGTATCAGCAGGACATCTGTGAATTTCATCCAGAATTAGGAGGTCACAATCATACCCATTCTTTGCCATGGAATTGATAATTCCAACTTCGACATTCAATCCATATCCCAAACTGTCTAGGATTCCAGACCATTGTTCTTGCAAAGTAGAATTTGGAACGACTACTAATACCTTGATAGAAGGATACTTAGAAATAAGTTTTCCTATAATAATAGTAGCAACCCTAGTCTTTCCATATCCAGTACAAGCAACTATTGTACCTCTTCCTTTGGACTTAATCCACTTTTTGACGGACTCCTCCTGCCGCTCATCACGAGTGACAGGAGTAAAAAGGTCCTTCATTAGTCTATATTTCTAGTGATGTCCCAACCTTTAAGTTCGGCAACTTTCTTAATTTCTTCCATTTTGTCCTTCCACTGTTTGGCTTGACTTTCACATTGATTCTGGAAGCGATAAAGAACCTTGCTCGACAACAGTCTCAACTGATCACTAGTTAAGTTTGCATATTTATCTCGTTTTAGTCTACACATCGATCTAAACTCAGCATAACTTAATCCAGTATCACAGATTTTAAGAGCAATAGAAGGATTCAAACGAAGTTCCTTACTTACCACCAAAAGTCTATTGACAGCTTTACCTGTTACAGGGTCTTTACGATACAAGTCCTTTTGCATTTCTTGCTGTGTAAACCAAAGTCCCATCTTGACAATGAAATTCAACGTCAAATGAGAGTTATCAAACAATCCCAAAGAATCCAGACAAGCGTCCATAACTAAACTTACAGGTACTTCTCTAAACTCTACAGGGATACCATTAAGAATATTTCCAATAGGATAAACTTTAATAGCCTCATTGGTCAAAATCTCTTTATTATTCTTGATGGTAATTCTCAGGTCTTCCAAACAGCGGGTGTTTGTGTATTGTTTCTCAGCTCTAAGCCATCTAATAAGAAGCTCTGCTCGACATCTCTGTATTTGATCGGACACTATATCTAGTAATGTTAAACGACCTGGATTCTTGGTATCCGAGTTGTACAACATTTGTTCACAGTGGTTATAGAAGCGTTTCAGCTGGTCATAATCAGCATCCACTAACTTTATTTCCTCCTGGACTCCATTTACTTTAGGTCCTTTCCATACATAGCTATTAACATCGTTTGCTTTATCATTCAAAGCCTCTCTCAGCTTATCTCCTAATACAGTCATAAATTATTCTTTAAAAATACTTCATAGTTCATCTAATTTTAATGTTAATCTAATAATATTTGTCCATATTCTAGAGACGGTTTTTCATGAATAAATTTCAGGAAAATTATATTCGTCTCCTTATATGGAACGAAATCTGTACCATCGTACCATTTATCGATGCCTTCTTCTACATATCTTAGAGATACATATCCAACATCACCTAATTTCATAGAACACTGGTTCCAATTCGGAAATCGAACACACATTATGTCTTTGTAATCTAGATTATCATATTCTAGACGTTCAAAGACATAATTTGCATAACCCATTCCGTCCTCACATTCAGCTACAAACTTAACATGGTAAGTTACTTCTTTGGTTTCCACACCTCAAAGGTATTAATATCCTCGAACTTCCTGCAACCATAAGAGGCAAAGTCCCCTTGTAGTTTGTCCATATTTGGCAAACAGGGATAGTTCTTACACCTAGTACAGCTACGTTCAGGATGTTTATAGTGAAAACCATCTTTGTCCTTAAACATTACTTCAGTAATAGGCATAATAATATTAATACACATGAGCCAGCAGCCCCATATTTGATTACGTTCTGCTTCTTCTTTAAAGACTTATTAAGACCTTCAATTGATCTATTTTTATCTTCAATTATGTTTCCATAATACAGTAACTGGACTCTGCGAACAGAATCCGTTTTCTCCCAACTTTTGTTTATAAGTCCTAAATTAGTTATTTGACTCTTCAATAAAGGAACAGTTTCGGACAATTTCTGATGTTCAGCAAATATCAGATTAGTTGTCTTTAACTGTTCGCTGGTTATTGTAACGGTCGATGTATTCTGAGAAAAAGCACAAATTGATGCTATCAGAACTAGACATAATAGTAGACACTTTCTCATCATACTCCTTGTCTATATATTTAATTTTCTCAACAATGGAATCATTAACTATATAAATGCTGTCCCTAATGATAGAATCCTTCACAATCTCTTGCACATTAGGAGTGCTAGGATTACTATCTCTCTTAGGGACAGACAAATATATAATTATTAATCCCATTATGATAATTAAAATATAGCAAAACTTAGTCTTGTTCATTTATCTCAATACCTGCAGCCTTAGCTTCCTCTACGAGCTTAACGCATCCGACTACATCCACACCTTCCTTCATTGCCAGTTTCACAACAAGTTTCTCATTGTCAGAGAGACCTTCCACTTTAGCTTTTAGAGCTTGCTTTTTGTCAAAACGAGCTTTCATCTGATTGTAACCCTTGATAATTCTTTCTGGATTTTCTTTAAGGAAATTAACCTCTTGTTTCAAGAAAGCCTTCACCAAGGTCTTACTAGCTACTCCTCTATCTCTAGTATAGATAGTAGGACATTTAGGGTCGTGCAAAGCTTTATTGTAGGCATTAGCTTTACCTCTCTCCTTGTCAAACGTATCAGTCGGGTGACACACACTGATACCAACAGATATGACTCTGCAAACTTCTGCGTAATCCGGGTCATAGGTATCCATATAAGAATCGTCGCCTACCCAACCTACTGCAAGTTTGCAACCATCCTCACTCTCTTCTGGAGATTGGCTCAAAGCACACGCTACAATTTTGTGTTCCTCACCCTTAAAGTCTACAAACGAGTCAATCAAATACTCAGCTACATCCTGTTTCATTTTCTACAATTTTAAAACCGTTATTAATTAAATATTCTTCTGGAGCAAACTGTAATTCGAAAAATCTATGCAATGAATAGTTTTTTCTCTTTACAGAGATTAAATTTTTCTTTTTAAGTGTAATAGGCTTATCAGAAGCATAATACTTTTCTTCCATGAGGGCTGCTCCCCATCCCCACATTTGATAAACCGAACTACAGTAGATAAACTTGTCGTGCGTATGCACAATCTGTCTATCTTTCTCGTAAGTCTTCCGTAAGGTCGTCATAAAATACTTGAATAGTCCTAAAGATAAACTTATTCTTTGCTGAATTATAACATTCGTTCCAGCTACGATTTTTGTAGTGGTCCAGAATTTCAGAAGCTCTTACATTATAATATATATTTCTGCAAAAGCTTTCGTCCTCATCACATTCAGCAGAATTTATTGTATAATTTCCGATGCCAATAGCGTAATGATAGTGACTTCCAGAAATTTCACTAAATCTATCTTCTAACTCATAATCTTCGTATATTATTACTCTAAACTTGAACTTGTCCTTACTAAGAAGTTTTGCCAGGCAATACGCTACATAGCAGCACCCTCCAGCATTAATATCGTACTCTTCATCTAGAAACCTACAAAGTTTATTCAGCCTCTCCGCTAGAATTTCTTGTACTTCCGTAGATTTGGAGTTCAATCTCCTCCTTTGCTTTTTTAAACTCATCCAAGTACTTACCTAAAGTTACAACTTCATCTTTTCCGAATTTTCTTCTGACTGCATAGTGGATACATCTCTCCACTGCAGATTCTAGCAGGAATCCATATCCTACTACCTTGAACTCTTTTCTCGGATTTTTACCACCAATATCACATAACAACTCCAAGTCGAAACGAGGAGATGAATCGTTAATTGGGGTTAACCTGTAAAATGGACTTTCAATTACCATCTCTTTTTAAATTACTATCCGCATACATCTATCACTGTTAAATTATTATTACTAGGCTTATATCCGTAATCACAATATGAATTAGTTATTATAACATGATCAAAATTGTTACACAACTTTACCAAGCCTTCGATATTTACAGCATGACAAACTATAATCTCGAATTTAGAGTCTGGATATCTCTCTTTAAGAACTTTAAGCTCTCCAAGGAATGTTCCTCCAGCATCACACAAATCATCAATAAAAGTAAAGGTCGAATAATAACAATTAACCTCTCTTCCAATGGAAAACTCCTTAATCTTACCAGTTTCCAAATCTCTCACTTTGTTGAATACAATATGTCCCCAATTATTAGAGAGAATTTTGTACCTTTGGTAAGCTCCAGCATCTGGGAATACAATATTAGATTGAACATCCAGATGTGATTCAAAGTTAAACTTTTGAGGACAGCATCTAGTTCCTAACAATCCCTTAGTTCTTTCCGAATGAGGTTCCAAAATCATAATATAACGATAGTTCATAGTATTCAAGATACTACAAACCACTTTTAGAGAAAATGGTCGGTTAAAGTCCATTACTCTATCCATACGCATGGACATTAGATAGGTAATAAACAAATCCCACTCAATCTCTTGTCTATCAAGAATGTCTCCGACTTGAGTTAGAATAAATAATTCTTCAGCAGAAGTAATTCTACATATAACCTTTACTGAATCTTTCCTATCAAATTCGTCAGGAAAACTTATCTGAGGTTCTCCGTCAGGAAATCTAGTGAGGTTATACTTAATCTCACTCTTGTCCAAGTTAATTAAGTTTAATAATTTCATCTACAACATATTTTAAAATTTCGTAACTTTCTTCTAAGCCTGCTCTATCATCCAGTAAAATATTATAATAGGGCTTTTTAGAATTTGGGAATAGTCTACTACTTGTAAAGGGAGGTATGATCATACCATTGATAAGATTCCCTACCCTCATTTGAACACACTCCACTTGTTTCTCTATAATTTTATTTTCATCTTCTTCAGTGGAAAATAGAACCATTTCAAAACCTAGCATAGTACAATGTCTCAATAAGTTGACGACACAACTATAATCTCCTCCATTATTATGGTAGTCAAAAATAGTGTTGTCATAATCGAAAGCGACTATTAGCTTTCCGTATTTCTTATACTCTTCTAATAGTCGTTTCTTGCAAGCCTCTTTCCCAAAGGGATGATTAAAGTCCATTGTCAATTCTTTGTCTGATTTCTTCAAGAGAATATTCTTTCTTCAAGATACCATCTTCAAAGACAGTCTCTAAGCATCCCTCTTTTTCCTCCTCGATTGAGACCTGGTCGGTAGCAGTATACTTCCCATCCAGACCTTTATAGACAGCAATCAAACCTTTCAAAGAGTTCTTAGTACCATCATCAGTTTTAGGATGTTTGAAGATTTCTTTCAACTCGCCATTTACTACGCAAGCAGTAGCCTTAATAGCAAACCCAAGACTATCTCTACTTGCATACTGATAGGAATATGAACCTACTCCCAGAACGAGATTACAAGCCGCCATATGAGCGTTTTCTAATCTCAAGTAGATTTGCTTTTGACGTTCTAGAGTAATAGAATCTCCATAAAGCAGACCAACCTTAGTGCTAGGATAGCGGTAATCCTTTGAAGTAGTATTCCATCCGAAGATTTTACCAAGCATATAATATGCCCCATAATATTGACCTTCGGACACTTCAACATACTCTGCATCGTCGTTAAACGGAGCATAGCAGCAATAATACTTACCTTCTTTCATTCTGGTATTGAAGTGAGGATTAGTTCTCAACCCGCAGATTATATCTACTGGGTCTCCACTATCAGGACGGATTACTACTCTACCATCACGAGCCATAATGTCTTTCTTCAGCTTAGGCAAGAAATTTTCAATTACATTCCAGAAATCCCAAGTATCAGATACAATAGAAACAAACCCAGAAGGATACAAATCATTAATTAGACGTTTGAAAGTGCCTAGCTCATCTTCCTCCCCTCCAGCACACATTACAGAGTGTTCTGTTGCTGGAACTGTAGCAGCAATCAATTCCTTGTCTGAATTAGCTCCATAATATTCTTCTAGGGCAGCAATAGCTGGAATAGTCTCACTTCCCACAAAAGAAGTCATATGCGCCATACCAGATATGATTGCAGCTTCCATTCCTGCCATACCTCGCATTGAGAAATCATGACAGCAAAAACCAAGATTTACATCTGTTGGAAAACCAGTCTTGCAAGCATGACAATGTAGCTCTTTCTTATAGAGCCTAGCTCTAGTAGCAGATGTGCACGGCATCCACAAGGTACAGCTGATAATAGTCTCTAAGTAGTTAGTTAACCAAAAGAACTCGGGTAGGGTATTTGTAATGGTCATCATGGGAACCCGAATAGGGCACACAGAACCTTCAGGAAGAGCCTTTATGCGAATTGGTAGATACCCAAGGTCATATAAAGCTTCAATATGTCTGTACCCAACGGATTCAATACCAACAAAGTTGTTTACTCTACGATAGAACATCTCTACAGCTTCCTTCTTTGGTAGATTAAAGAAGTTTTTCTCAAACTGTTTAATGAGATATTCTTTGATTAGGTATTGAATACCAAATACTACTGAACCTTCGGTTGCTTCTGGGAAGTATTTATTACTTCTAGGAGTCCAGTTACTATAAACTTGTTCAGTACCTTCGGGATACATTCTGTGATGGCCCAATTTGTAACCATCTGTAGCATTAATTATTTCCATTCTAATATTTTATATTTAATAATCAATCTTTGATAAATATTTAATATTACCTCCAGCACTCAAATGCCTAAAGCATTTAGTTATGAAATCCTTGGTTTCAGGATGTATAGCCCTAGGTGAACTTAGAAATTTAATCCACCAGCTGTACTCACTCCCGTAGGTAAAATCTTTATTATAGGTTCTCCCAGCAGCCAGATAATCACAGACTAATTCCAAAGCATATTTTCTTGGCATTTTCGCTGGAACTCCTCCTTCATCTAAACTATGAACCCAATATTCATAGTGATGTGGATTTCTTCCTCGATGATGTAGGAAGGTTTCAGAATATCCGTGTATGTTTTTCTCATTAGCTAGAGGACTAATAGTATCGTCCCAGTACTTTATTGACCTACTAAATTCAGTGTAGCTAAACTTAGACCAGTCATGTACTATTCCCTGCCAATAAAGACCTAACTGGAAACAATAGTGTGCTACCCAGTATTTATGCTTAATAATCCTAATTAGATGTTTAAATATTCGTGTCATGTATTGAGTTTGATAAAAACTTAATAAAAGAAACGTCTACCTCGTAATATTTATCGCCGAGAAACTTAAGCATATATATAATCCAGCTTACTATAGAAAGCGAGACCGCTACAGGAGGAAGACATAGGCTCACTAGGGCTATAACTACAGTCCAACCAGGCACAGATATTCTTCTCCATCTTCTCCACCTTCCAGAACCTAAATAATCTAGTTCATAGGTATGATAAAGTGTATAGTATAGGAGCGCATAGAGCACAACTCCTACACAATCACTTATCAACATAATCTTTACGTCCATACTTAATTAGTATTTCTGGACCACAGAATAATGTATTCCCTATATCCCTTATCATTATACCATAATAAGACATTATTCTCTGTAATATCTACATACGGGTCGTAATAAATAAAGGCGATTATCAAGACTATTGCTAATATAATAGCTAACATAGATTATCGAGTTTTAACGGAACCAGGTCTAGTGGTTGCAGCTTGGAAATCTTTTCCCTGCTTATCCCACCATGCCTGTTTATCCTTTAACCATTTTACTTTTTTCTTGTATTTCATTGTTCTGTTACGATTACGATTCTGTTAAATTCTCTATCTCCAAACTCAGTAGTGCTTCCGCAGCCTTTAACTATAAGCTTATCCTCTGGAGCGCCATAACTGATAAGGGCCTTCTTCATAGATTCTGCTCTAGCTACAGCTAAGTTGTCATTAAAATCTACTGGACCTTCTTCAGAAGCATATCCCTCAATCATATATGACTTACCACTATTTGAAATATAAGCTGCTAACTCCGATACTGCAACATTAGAAGTTGTAGAGATTTCAGAAGAGTTCTGTAAAAACTGAATTTTAGGTGTAAGAAGTTCTACCTTAGTAACTACTATAGTATCAGTCTTAATTATTTCTACTGGTTTACGAGATTCCAATTCGCTATTCTTAGCCCTCAACTCGTTAATGGCAGCATTAAGACTTTCTACTTCAGCGCCACTATATAGTTTCATCATAGGAAAGTTTCCTTTATTAGACTTAAATCGGTAAGTAGCTCCTACATAAACATTTACTTCATGATTTAGAGGAGTAGTCTTTGGAAGTAGCATATACTCTGGAGTAACATTTAGTGCCCAACTATCAGTAATATTAAAGTTGCATCTAATTGCACCTCTTGCAGATACATTATTATAAACATCACCATAAGTATGATACCAACCAGCACCTATCAGTAATACAGGCTCAAATAAACGTCTAGAGCCTTCGTATCCACAAATAAGATTAGTTAGATTAGTAGTTACATTAGCTGTAAGGTTATGGGAATCGAAGAACGTTTTACTGCCTTGATTCATACCTGCCATCATATCTAACTCTAGTCCGAAGATAGGAGTAATTTCTTTACCCACCGCAATATTTACTAATACATCATGAGGTTCAGCCCAACTTCTTGAGTTGTCCCAAATTGTAGTACCTACATTACCAGAAACATACCAGTTATCTTTCAAACTTCCAGTTTCAACAACTTGTGCGCTAGCAAACACGCACATTAAACACAAACAAATAATACTAAAAATTTTCTTCATAATTCTATTAATTAAATTAATCCCACCAAGACCTCATACGTTCAAACTTTAGTTTGTTGTATAAGTACCAGGCTTTTTCTCTTCTCAGATAATCTTTAAGGATTGGGGTATTCCAATCGAGATCAGCAGCTTTAGGCCAGAATCGTTTCCAGTTCTTAGTGTTTATGTGCCTATCTACGAATCCTTTAGACCCAAGTCTGTAATCACAATGATAGGCAGAATCTATCTCTAGAACAATATCTAAAAGTCCTAGCGCAAGTTTTAGATTCTTTTCAACAACTTCATTACCTTCAGCAATTCTAGATACCTTGAAGTATTCATACATTCTAATTAAAGCTTGTTTCTCTAGGGAGAGAACAAAACCATAATCAAACGGATAGAACTTCATAGCCTCTTTAATGAGTCTCTTGTTTTTGTTCTTTCTTAGTTTCATATTCTTGACTTGCTTTAACTGCTAATTTATCTGCTAAATTGTTCATTTCAGAAAAGAAATCGGAATTTGAAGTGTGTCCCTTAACCCAACAAAATTTTATGTCAGGACAAAACTGGCTTGCCTTAGCAAAAACTTTGTCATATAAGTTCCACAACTCTACATTCTTTTTTCTTTTCCATCCTTTTGTAGCACATCCTATGACATACTGAGAATCTGAATAGATGGTAAGAGATTCTATCTTACGACTTACTGCATTAAGAGCATATATTACAGCTAACAACTCACATTTGTTGTTAGTAGTATTTGGAATCATCTTGCTAAATTCATAGGATTTTTTCCCATCAATTACGAATACAACTCCTACTCCTCCTGTGTTTCTAGATGAACTAAAAGCTCCATCGGTAAAGACCTCTAAATTACTCATTCTGAGTATTAGTCCTGAGATTAGTTCCTAGTAGTATTGCTATCTTTAGCAGGTCGTCTTGATTATCACAAAATATATTATCTAAAATATAGTTTGCATAATCACTTATTCTAACTCTCTTTCCTACAGCTCCATACTTCTCATTAAGCCACTTAATTTGTGGAATGAAGTCTTCCAAATTATCCCCAAGATGCCTCAAGGCTTTTCTAATAGAGACTGGAAACCACATTTTTTCTTTTATCCAATCTAAGTGACAATAACCAAAAGCAAAAGCTCTACTCAAATCCTTCTGAATGAACTCATCTAGCTCGAAATTTCTCTCATGCCTTCCTAATTCCTCAAAATCATCTTTTAAATCTAAACAGAACACTTCATTGAACTCAATCATCACTCCAAGATTCTATAACACCAATCAACTCTAGCATACCATATCTACACATAGCCTTAAATGGCCCAGTAGATATAGAAACAAATGTTGATTTACTGTTTCTATAATTTCTTATTACTTTCGTAAGTAAGTCTCTAGCTAGTGCTCTTAGGTCAGAAATAGATGGAACTCTATACTCTCCAGGACTTATATACATCCTCCAAGGAGACTTTCCTACACATTTCCCATCATCGTCATATGTTCTATGACTCTTGTCCCAACTCATATATTCTAGAACCTTGTCAAAGTCAAAGTTCTCCATGATGTAGTTATACTGAACATCAAGAGGTGGGGCATCACTGAAATTTCTTGTCTTCTTTACTTTCATTTTTATAACATTCAACGAGACGTTGCAGATTGGGAAGTTTGTCAGGTCTAACACTGACAATTAAACCTCCTTTCCGCAGATTGTAACTCAATTTGATTCCGCAATAATTAAGAATTTCAATAAACTCTTTCAATGCGTTACCTTTCAATACATTTCTATAGACTAGCTTCTGACCATCTTGATAACCTTCACGGTAGTATTCATTCGCAACATCAGAAATAAGCCATCGTCTAATGGGTGAAACCTTTTCTAGGAGTTCACTAACTCTAGTTGCGATGAAATCCATACTTACTGAATACTATCGTTAGATACTATAGAATCGACAGCAGTTGTGTCTACAACATTCTCAACGACTACAACAGAGTCTTCTGCAACTACAGTTGCCGGTTGAGTCTTGTGTGTGCAAGCTGACATAGCAGCAACTAACACAAAAAGCAATAGTAACTTCTTCATTTTCAATAATTTTAATTAGTTAAACATTTTATCTATCAAAAAAAAAGAGTGGTTCCAGTATCTGTGCTTCTCAGATACTTTCCCCACTCCTATCACTCCGAAGAGCTTGTACCGTTATTAGGTCGGCCAACCTCCCTCTTCATCTTGTTGAGAATTTGGGATAATAGTCACCAAGTTTAAAGATTACTTGTAACTGAAGCAAATGCTGAAACCCTTAACAGGGCTTCGTAACTCCTCCAACAACTTGGTTGGTGAGCTATAGTAGGAAGCTAACACGCAGGCAAAGATGAAATCAAAGTCGAAGACCCGAACTTACTAGCAAAGACAAAAACAAAGACTCTCAATTAGAGAGTAATAATAGGTTTTGTAAGTCCGGCCAGTTGGCATTAAATCCTGAGGATTTAATAATAATTTCATACTTTTATATTCTATAATAGGTTTTGTTAGCTTCCTACTATGTTAATTATTCACATTGCTTCTTAATCTCGTTGAATATTTCTAAGAGATTACTAGGCAATACGATATTTAGTTTAGAGATTCTTTCCTTTTCAGAAATTTTCCAACTAGAAAACTGACTATCTATATCAGCAAGAGTAAGACTATATGTATCAAACTCTTTCTTATATTCAGCTAGTTTTCTTTTATATTCATCTTCTTTTTCAGAATTAAGCTTGTTTACAGATTCTTTAATCTCTGCTTTCATAGCGTTTAATTCCTTCTCATAAGAGCGATAAATATTTTGGAGTTCCATAAACATTAGCTCAATTTTCTCGATTGGAATTGATGGCTTCTGATAGTAAAGAAGTAAGTCTTTTCCTGAACCTTCCTTATAAATAGGATTATTAAGAGCAGAATGAGCATCTTTACGAGCTTTACTAAAAGCTCCTGAGGGATGAATATATTTCCCATAAGTAGAAGCAAATGCTTCATACTTTAGATACTTGTTTCTCTTATTTTTATCCCAAGAATTAATGACATCTTCTTCCGTTATAGCCTCTGTTTTAGCGGGATAATTAGGAGCTTCTGGAATTTCTATTCCTTTTTCTTTTGCCCATTTATCTCGTTCATAATTAGAAATATTGGATAGCATTTTATCCTTTTTCTTAATAGCTTCTCTAACCCAAGCGCAGAAACTATTCATATTAGCAATCCTTTCTAAATCAGACTTGATAAAATCAACAGATTTTATTCCAAGAGTCATTAGTTTTGGATCTCCAACTCCATCAATAGGAGATACAGAGACTTCACAGAACCTAACACTATTTAGTCTTTCAGTAAATTCCTGGAGAGATTCTTTAGCTATATTACAATAGTAATTAGCATTTGTTGAGGTCAGTCCCTCGTTTCCAAAAAATACACTTTCTTCCATATTGTTTAATTTTATTAATTATTCTTTCTTTTAAAGTTGGTTGACTATAATAGTTTATAAGTTTATCAAAAGCTTTAACCCTACTTTCTACATCATATAAGTCCCACCAATAACTATCCTTACGATAATTAGCATTGCAAAATTTCCTATTATATTTAGGGATATAATCTGAAATATCACAATACTCTAAGAATGGCCTATATCCATACTTCTTAAGTACCTTTTCTAAATAGAAACACATACCATAGTTATGTCTTCTACCAATTAGATATAGGTCCTTAGCTTCTTTTAAAACCTTTACTATTAATTCTCTTTTCATATAAATCTTATGTATTATTTTTATTAGTAGCCCAACTCAGAGTCGAACTGAGATAGGAATTTCTTCCCGCTAGAGCTTAAATCTAGTGCGTCTAACCAATTTCGCCATTGGGCCATCATAACAATAAAATTTGGTAAAGCGTATTGCCACGCAGTAATTTTCAAGTACAATAATTTGCAGTGCAGGTCTAATTTGTACTCCTCTTTAGTATCTCTTTGACGATGAGACCTCTTTGCCAAATTTTGAAACTATATGTGAAAATTTCTATACTAGAATACAGTCCAAATTGTTAAATTCAAAGTTAAAAACTGTTAACTTACTTAAATTGTAGACAGGTATTAATAAACTTATCAACATCAGTTCCACAATCAATATAGTTTGGGGTAACTTTTTCAAAGTATCTTAGATTAGCTTCTATACCAATTAACCCAAGCTCTTCAAAATCGTAACCCTCTCCATGAACATCAAAGGATAAGCCAGGTCTAAATACTAACCAGGCTGTCCCTTCAAACTCACAACAAATACAAACTGTTAATCCACTTTCTCTCAGTTTATCTAAGATTTGCGGATTAACAGTCTTTAATACTACACACTTACTCGAGTTCGGCGAGTCTCCGTTTGATTTCATCTTCGGACAAGCTTTCTAACTTCTCAGATTGTTTCTTGGCTAACAGTTCTGTTAGGCGAGCCTTCTCGACAGCTTTATTCTTAGCTGCTTCTCTGTCAGCTTTCTCTTTTAGCTTATCGGTTATAATCTCCTTCACAATATTGAACTTCAATTCAAGTTCTGTATTGCTAGGAGTATCATTAGTTATGAAAGACTTTCTTGGACTTTTAGCTAGTTCCTCATCATAAGAAACGGCTAATTTATCCAATACTGGCAGGCTCAAGTCCCACAAATCTTCAACACTCAGATTACCTTTACTTGTTGCGAAACGCAACTTCATTCTCGATGCTTGTTTAAACATAATTAGAAAACGATTTTAAATGATTTATTATCAACTTTTACAACAACATCATTGTGTGATGTGCTAGAAAACCCCAATCCACTTAATTGGTCATCACTGTACTCAGCTTTCGCTCTAGAACCTAGTGCTTCAAATACTCTTTTGTGTTCTTTTTCGAGGTCAGCTCTCAAATATTCATTAAAGAAACCTCTAACAGGGTCTGGATTCTTGCATCCGTTTATCATAAAGAACAGATGTTTGTTTCCTATTGCGTTACCTTCCCAGTGGTTAGGAGAGAACATAATGCAAGAAACCTTCTGGAATTTCATCGTATCAATTCCCCACTCGTTTGTGGATTTGAAAGATGTAGAACATTCTTTAATAGTAGGAGCTAGAGAGATATTTCCTTGTCTATCTACGCTGATACGAGCAACCTCAACAAATTCATTATTTGGAACTCTACTTTCGTAATTGAACTTGTGAAGCTCTCCATTAATTTCAATTTCCATCTCAAAGCCGAAGTCTATATTCTCTCTTTTACAGAAGTTATGCACTCTTACTACATAATCTCCAGGTCTGAGTCTACTAGGGTTTGTCCATATGATGTTCTCGACAGCATCTCTAGTTTTTCCAGAACCTGCGTTCATATCAACATCAAGAGTTCCTCCAGTAGCCCCGGTTTTGCTTCCATAATAGATTTCTCTTCCACTAGGCTCAGTTACATGAAGGTCAAGATCATCATAGTTGAACCAATGTAGAGAGCATCTCATGAAGCCATCTACATTTCCACCAGCAGCCTTTACCTTCTCCTTGAAAGAATCGGCTACAGAACCATTATAAACCCAAGCAAAGTTGTTATTCCACTTGAACAACTGTCCAGCATCCGGATTTTCAGGAGCAGTCAGAGTAACAAAGTTAGGAATATGTCTGTTCTCTACCAAGATGGAAATCTCCTTAGCTCCTGGAAGTATATTCTTGACAAAGGCATCAGCAGAAACCTCTTGGGCTTTGGTAAACTCTTTTGGATTTACTGTAGAAGTTTCGGAGAGCATATCAAACATTCCTCCCTTCATCTTTGCTCTAGTATCTCTATTTACGAATAGAACATCATTCACAGAAATATCTTCCACATGAGCATGACGACGAGGAAGTGCATCGGTAAGACCCAGCTCTTCTACTTTCTTCTGAGCAGCTTC
>NFZC01011602.1_pt1 | contig 22924 bp, 29 predicted proteins | sample 1095391 | NCBI WGS metagenome assembly NFZC01 (sample SAMN03609890, study PRJNA323583) | gut metagenome | isolation source: feces | host: Rattus norvegicus | place: Denmark: Riget | collected 2013
TTGACCACTCCTGCGACTATTGCCCATACGCTGTCGTTCCTGTCTCCACTTTCGTCTGTCGCAGAAGATTGACCTCGGTCAGGAAAGTGGTAAGAGCGAAAAAATCTGCCAAGTCCATACGTTGCAGAAGCATTGTTATCAGACCGTGCAGTTCTGATGGTGTATAAGTATCAATGATTTCCTGTGCGAGGGCTTCCTTTTTGGTAACGGTCTTGCTCTTGCGGCTGAATAACCGTCTAAACCACCCTTTTTGCTCTGTATGTGGGTCGTTCGTCTTGTCGTTGATATGACGTGCGCCCAATATCATAATAGCGGCTATATCGCCCAAAGGACGGCAATCCTTTGCCACTGCAAGGCATTCAGAAACAATGCTCTTGTCATCAAGTTTACGTTGGGGTAAACGTGAAACAGCCTCCGACACGAGTATAAGGGTCGCTATGCTCGGTGGGGCTGCTTCATATTCTTTTCCTCCTATTTTCACTTTCGCTGCTCTTTGGAGGATGGTGTCAGCAGCCTTTTCTTCAAGTGTTTTAGCCATAATTCTATTAATTAAAAATGTTTGTTGCAGGGGAGGGAATCGAACCCCCGACCTCCACCTGATGAGGGTGGCGAACTACCGCTGCTCTACCCTGCGATTTTTACTAAGACAGGGGAACTGTAACATCGTCAGATGAAGCCCCCCTGTCCGCAAGTATAGCCGTCTGTTTTTACAATGAATACGGCAGGTTATTTAGCCTGAATGAGCCGTCTTCATTCAGACGGAAAGCCCACAAGCTTATCATCCTTAGGAAGCGGACTTGGTGTATTCCTTTACGGTCTTTCCAGTCTTCGGTTTCAGGCAGCGTGCAATATATTTGAGCATCTTACCTGTAGCGGTTTCAAAACGCTCTTCAACACGAACCGAAGAACGCTCAATGAGGAAGCCTTCTGTGGTTTCATCCTCGGGAGTGTATCGCCATGCGTGCTCTCCTGTGATTACTCCATCGTTATCAGTAAAAGGTCGAGTGACACCTTTCTTTACGAAAAGTTCAAACTCCAACTGATAGGTGGTCTTACCTGTGCGGCTGTCAACAACGTCGCCACCTTCCTCTGTTGCCGTGGTTTCCTGTCCTGCTGTCGGTGTCAGTTTCAACGTTCCCTCTTTGGGGGTGTCGATAGCAGTCCATTTGGGTGATTCTGCGGGTGCTCCGTCCACGCACGGAGTGGTTTCAAGCAAACCTTTACCCCAAGATAAAATTGCCATAATGAAACGTATTAAAATTTGTACTAATTGTTCTTTTGAACGACAGGCTGAATGACGAGTATATCTCCGTCTTCTGTGGTCAGGATAGGTTCGTAACCTTTATCCTGACCATCATCAGCGGCATCTATCATTGCTGGCTGCGGTGTCATCAGCGGTGCATAGTCATCTCCATAATACTGATAGTATAATTTGATGACCACAAAATGCTGATTGATTTCAGGGTCGGCTTCTGTGTAAATGGTCTGTTGCAATCCGAACCGATAACAGGACACCTCTGCTGTCAGACTGTCAACCCAAGCCTGTGCAAGGGCTTCCACTTCTTCGCATCGCTGTCCGTCCTCTGTCAGCACCCCATTATCGTAAGCGTCAATGTCAGGAACATAGATGTTGACAGTAACCACACCTGTCTGTATCTCGGTCGGTGTTCCTGTGGTAAAGATGACCTCCGCATCCTCCTGCTTGCTGTCTCGAGGGCGTTGACCATTCCGATAGACCTCGCCCGAAATCATCGTGTAAAGGGTGCTGTCTCGGAGCAATCTAAATATGTCACCTTGAACCTGTTTTGATGTCTTTGCCATAATCAGATGTTTTTAGAGTTTCAGTTTTGAAAGCATTTTGGGAACGAGTTGTTCAGCCAACAATTCTGCACTGTCAAGCACATCTTTGCCTTTGGCTGTCACATATTGAGCGTAGTTCTTTCCTGCAACCACAATCAGGCATATACCCTGTGGGAACTGACTGACCAAGGAACAGGCATATTCATAGCCCTCTTTCGCTCCGCTTTCTCCATTCTTCACTGTATCGAAGTCGCTGCTGTTTACGATGTTTCCATCAACTGAAATCACATAGCCAACCGAACTTCGGAGGTTTCCTGTGATGTCACGGTATGACTTTGATTTGCGAGCAGCAATCAGACAACGCTCGCCTACATATTGCATAGTGCGGACAAGTGCATATTCAATACGCTTTATCTGCTCTGCCATGTAAGCGTCAATCTCTTGCTGTGGTGTTGTCTGTCTTATGGGCATAACTGTCAGTTATTTTATTGAAATTCGCTGTATTTCGGGTTCTAATCTCTGATTGGTATAAGTTATCATCAGAAAGATTTTAAGCCCTCTAACGGCTCTATTTAATCAAATCCATATTCTAATCTCGCAAACAGCGTCCAAAGGTTCGATTTGGATAATTGAAAACTCCCCAATAACCTTGCCTTGGCTGTCTTTCAGCCTGACCTGCTCCCCATCAAAAGGCTGCTCGTCAATCAACACCGAATAAGATGCCGAAGTGATGGGGTTGCCTTGTTTAGAAAGGGCGAGGGCATTATACTTGTTGGTCAGCGTCTGACAAGGTATAGGGTCGCTCCAAACGACATCAGACGAGCGTCTTGCATAGCCTGTTTCAGGGTCTATACCTCCGCACGTCTTCTGCTTTACCTCTATCGTACCATTTGGAATAATCATAGTCGTGAACCTTTATATCCGTAAATCGGTTTTGCCGTTGCGCTGTCATCAGCACCAAACTCCTTATACAAAGCGTTGGCTTCGTTGCGGAACTGCTGCCTTTGCTCCTCTGTGAATGAATAAGACTGCCCACCCTGTGAAACGTTGGGTGCGCTCGCCAACCATTTCAGGACATCAGCCTTGGCAAGGTTATATGCCGTGCCTGTCAGCCTTTCCTGCGTGGCTTCATCATTGAGGGCGCAACCCCTCCGAACAGCAATCTGTTCGATTGTCCTGTTCGGGAGGGGATATAGCGTAACGCTTTTGATTGCGTCAAGAATTGTCGTCATACGCACTATCGCTTAAATGAGAGTTACCATTCGGTTGCGTCTGTCTTAATGTAGATGTTACGATAAGCAGTATCGAAGACAGGAACTGCATCAGCCTGTCCGATAGTTACCTCTGACTGTGGCTCTGCTGTACCATACTTTTTGATAATGGTATGCGCACGCTCGACACGGATGATGTTATCGTTGTTCTCTTGGAGAATGTCGTATTGAGTTGTTCCCAACTTTTCAGTCTCGGAGAGAATCATGCGGTTGTTCTCAAATGGGTTGCCTGATGTCTGTGTGCCATCAGCAAACTCGCGAGTGATGGTTTGGTCAATCACTCGCAACTGAATACCATTGAGCCAAGCCTGCTTTGCAAGCATTTGGTTTACCTGTGTCAGGTCAGGGGTCTGCGAGATACCTACAGCGTTGGCGAGAAAAGAAGCGCAAGCCTTGATGATTTGTTCAGAAGAGCAAATCTTATACAGTTCGTCAAGGTTGATGAACGCAAATTTGGGGTTCAGGTTCATAGCCTTGGCTTCCTTGATGATTTTTGCAAGGTCGCCTATGATGTCAGCTTTGGATGCGTCAGCCCAAGAGGTGGCGACAGTCTTCTTCTGTTCATCGTAAACGTCATAGTCAAGGTCGAACTCATTGGCATAGGTTGCGTTGTTTGTTGTTGTAAACGCAAGTTTACCTGCGTTGGAAGCCAACTTCCATGCAATGAACTCCAACTCTGACTGCACACCGTTGAAGCAGAAGTCAACGTCTTCGCCCCAATACTGAACAAGTTTGGTAGCGTCTGCATCCTGTGCATAGGCGAGAGCGGTCTGATAGTCCTTGATTTCGGCACGTGTCAGGTCACGAGAAATGCTGATGAAAGGAATATCGCCCTTTGCGCTCTCGAAGATTGGTCTGCGCTTGCGGACAATAGTACCGTTGTCAGTGTGGAGGTCAGCAGCCACATTCGCCTTACTCAATTGGTTGGTAAGTGTGCGCCAAATGAAGCCATTGACTTTCTTGACAGGGAAGTATGTGCCGAAAAGGAAAGGCTTTGCATCAGCCGTGTTCAGACGAGCCTGTACCATCTGTGCGGTCAAGCCCACAATCATTGTATTTACTATTGTTGCCATGATGTCTGATAATTAGTAGTTGATGATACCTTTGAGTTTTTCAGAAATGAAATCAGGCAGTGGGTTGCCCTGTGTTACACCGATGACCCAAGCGTCAACATTGAGGTTGCTCTTAGGGTCAATAGGTTTGCCTGTTCCTGCGAGAGAGAACGGAGCATATTTCAACTCCGATGTAGTTGTTGTTGACGCAGCCTTTGCTTCAACAATGAAATCTCCGATGGCGATAGCACCAAGTGCTGCGTCAATAGTGATTTTGTCATTGTCCTTGCCACTGTTATCAATAGCAGTGATTTTGGAAGCCTTGTCTCCAATTTTGGTCAGGATGAAATCGCCAACCTTAAACTGACCGCCTTTCTTCACTGTGATGGTCTTGCCTGATTCAGCAACCTGTGCTGTAACCTGTGCGACCTTTACCACGTGACAGATACCGTCCTTTGGTGCGCTAAGCACCGCTCCCTCTTGGAGGAAGTCAGAGCCAAGTTCGGTAACGTTTACCGATACTCCACCTCTGATGTCTGCGGTCTTGTGCATGAACACCCTTGGAGTTTTGGTGTCCTTGCGTCTTGAAACTGTCATACTCATAGCGTAAGAGTTTTAGAAGTGAAACATTAGAACGGCTGACCCTCGCCCTTTACGCTGCCGTCACGGTGGGCGATAGCGTCCTGTTGCTCTTTGGTCAGTTCGTTCCCCTGATTACCACCGCTGTTTGCAGTGGGGCGACCGAATACAGCCCCTTTTGAGTTGATGTCATTAGCAATGCCCTCAACCTCGGTTGTGACCTCTGATACAAGCGTATTGAACTGTTCATCTGACAGGCTGTCAAGAGTGATACGTTCGTAAGGCTTTCGGAGTTGTTCGGGCAACTTTGCAATGATTGTTGAAAGTTGCTGTTTGCGGCTGTCAGTGGTGCGTTGACCCTCCATTTTGGCGATACGGTCTGTCAGAGCCTTGTTTTGCTCTATCAACTGTTTCGCCCATTCAGGAGTTTCAGTCGCTCCCGCTGTTGGTTGCGTGGGCTGTCCCCCTGTCGGCTGACCGCCCTGCTGTTGAACTGTGACAGGTGTAACCTTTTCGCCATCCTTCAGCCCATACTTGCTTTCATAGTTCTGAACAGCCGTCTGTTGGGCTTCCGTGGCTCTGTGGTCTGCATAACTGTCAATTACCTGTTGGAGAGTTACCCCCTCGACTGAGGTTGCAACCTGTTCCTGTGATGTTACAGTCTTCGCCAATTTGTTGGCTATCCTGCTTAATACTGCATCGCTGACCCCCTGAAATTTGGCTTTCAGCGCATTAAGAATTAATTGAAACATAGTCCTATGATATTGAAATTAACTAATCAGTTTGGGTGCAAAGTTACAAAATAAATTTTGAAAGTGATTACATAAAAATCACAAATAACCAAATATATTTGAAAGTTTAACTAAACATTAATACTTTGGGGTTTGTAAGTTAAATAATCTTAAATACTACCCAAAATAAACTATTCGGTTAACAATTTCTCGAAAAAATGTGTTATATGTAAAATACTTCACTTAACTTTGTAACAGAAATTAAAAAACAGACAGAATATGGCAGCACTTGCATACACAACAAAGCAAATTAACAGCAACTTCAAAATCAAGGTTGCAGGTTATAACAACGACACCAAGAAACTCAATACATTGGTTGGGGTCAGTGGTCTTGTAAACCTTATCGGTGTGGAACTCGCTAACAAGTTTGTCAAGCGAGCCTTTGAGAACTCACGTTGGGAAGACAAAACCGTGTGCAAGCTGCGCAGAGGTCTGAAAATAACATTCTATAACTTCTAAATAAAAGTGATTACAATGGAAACAGTTTTAACAGCAACGATTGACTATTCAATCATTCAGGGAGCGTTTTACGCAGGTTTTGAACCGTCATCTGATGACCTGTCAGACGCACAGTTATTCATCGAAGCAGAAGAGTTTTTGTTTAACATTCAATTTCAATAACAATTAAAACAGAAGAATTATGGCAACAACAGCAACAACAGACCTACAGATGGGTCTCAACCAAGTGGTAATGAACAAAGTTCAGAGAATGATTGACGGCAAAGCCGTGGGTGTTCAAGAAACAATGTCTCGTCTCATTGAGGAGGGCAAAATAGCACAGGACTATATCGCCCCCATCGGAGTGAACCTGAAAGCGCAGGAACACGAACCTGTTATCACGTTCTCGGGCGACAGCCGTCTGATGATGAATATGCCCGATGGTCAGTTCTCACTTCACGACAACGCTATTGCACAGTTGGCTGACCGTATGGGCATACCACAGCGTTATCTGCGCAATCTTGCATCAGGCGAGCCGTGGGCAATAATGCTCGCAGCCCACGTTCTCAATCAGCACAGCGATTGGACGCAACGAAGCAGGGTATTGGTTCGCACGGTCGGTCATCAGGTGCGAGGTGTCCTGTCTGACAGTTATCGCAGACTGAACTCTGTGGAAATCCTGACAGCCTTTGTGCAGGAAGCAGCGGGGCAGGGAGCAGTCATCAGTGATGCCTATATGAACGACACCAAGGTATGGGCAGAAACCATCCTGCCGACACCAATCACGGTGCCAACCAAGAATAATGGCGATGTCATCATCTTTGCAGGGGCACGCTTTTCGACCTCTGATTATGGAGACGGAGCGGTTGATATGCGAGCCTTCATGCTCAACGGAGCGTGCCTGAATGGTATGGTTAGGGAGAGCGTAATGAAGCAGGTTCACCTCGGCAGCAAACTGCCTGACAATCTCGCCCTGTCACAACAAACGTATGAACTCGACACCAAGACCACTGTATCAGCCGTGCAAGACCTGACGAGGGGCTTGTTCTCTGCCGACACCATCAAGCGCAAGGCATACGAGATTCAGGGGGCAAGCGAGATGGAGGTTGATTTCGACCGTGAACTGAAAAAGTTGACAGGCAACGGTTGGCTTTTGAAGCAGGAGAGCAAAGAGGTAGAGAAGATCCTGATGCGAAACAATCCTGATGACGGTGTTCAGGGAGGGGCAACCCTGTGGAAACTGACCCAAGCAATCACGGCACACGCTCGCGAACTTAGCCCTGAAAGAAGCCGTGAATTACACGAAATTTCAGGCGAACTCCTTGGTCGTGTAAAAGTAAACGCATAATATTCACTCCGACCCACAGAGAGCCTATAACAACCCTCTGTGGGTCATAATACAGTTTAGACAATGACAAACAAAGATTTCAGTTTTAAGCAAGAAGGTTGCGATGGTGCACTGATTTGGGAGAACAGTAAGACAATCAAGCGTTATCAGCAACTATGCAATGAGCGGTCAGCGATAGATACCGCTAAGTTCGACATCTTTTGGGCTTTCTCAAACCAACAGTTTGCAGACGGTCTGAAAAGTATTCGCCCACTCAAAGATGGCGAGAAGTTGGTGCGTATAGGCGCAGGTGGTTTTGGCACCCGTGACGGTGTGGATAGGTATCTGAAATGCCTGCACGAATATGATGACCGCATCAAGGAGGATTGCGACCCACAGGAGGTTTACTGTTGGGAGTATAATAATCACGAAAGTTTCCTGTCTTGGGACGGAGATATGGGGGCGATACAGGTCATCATTGATATTTGGGGTGTTGATGTGGCAAAGACCATCAAACGGCTGTCAGTAACTTATTCAATCGAAGAACTATCTAAATAACAGGAATTATGGAAAAACAGAATAAACAGAACGAAAACGTAGAACTTTATCAGGAAGTGTTGAACACCCTCCAACAGCGGACAAGCGACCCAAACGAGATAATGACTGCACTTATGCGAGCCACGCTGATTGTATTGAAATCCTGTCAGACCTTTTATGGCGACAGGGATATGGTCAGACAGACAGCCAAGGACGGTTTCGACAAGGTTTTGGCAGAGTTGTAACAATAAAATGGTTGCACGCACGTTTTATATATATGAAGCAAAATGAAGCAATGCTTCAAGTTTCGCAAGCAAAACGAAGCAGAATAGAAGAGAATAGAATAGAAGAGAATAGAATAGAAGATAGTTTGGTTATAGGAATAACCAATAAATAACTCTCTAACGAGAGTGGGATAACTCGCCCTGTCAGTTATCTTTTGGATATGCGCCCTGTCATCAGGTCAGGCGACCCCAAGACTGACTGACAGGCGAACACCAAAAAGAACGTGGGCGAGCAACCGCAACGAAAAGGATATAATTGAAACAGATATGACGGTAACGACAATCTATAGGGTGGCATTCAATGAGCCACCGATACAGGGCGATGACAGGAGGGAGTTTTTCTTTTCCTCCCTGTCTGCAATTTATGAAACGTTCACTGATGAACAGGTCGGGTGTAAGGTAACGAGGTTATGGAACTTGGGAGTATCGCAGGGCAACCCCTATAATGGTAAACTTTGCAAGATAACAAAAGAGCCTTTGACCTCCAAAACGCAAATAAGCCCCTCTAAGGGTTCAAAATGTGAACAGTGATAACTTATAGCATGGGTCGGTATTGAACCCAAAATTCGCGAAATTTCGTACAAATAACTCACTTGCTTTTCGTAACTTTGAACTCAAGAACAAGACAGTATGACAGACAAAGAATTTGAACGATTACTCGATGATATCGCAGGAGAAAGAGCCAACACCTCCACACAACACCCTGACCCTCGTTTTACAGAGAGACAGGATGGTGCAACCCCAAATGGTGGAGACTATTCAGTGGCATATTATTATGATAAAGACGGCAACCCCTGTACAAAGGAAAATGCTGTTGCAGTCAATATTATCGAGTTTTTGAATAACGGTCAGAGAGTAAACGAGACTTATGGTCTCTTAGGAAAATGACCTGACATACGCTGTGCCATTTGTCGAATGAACGCAGCCCTATTCGGGAAGCATTGTTTGAAGAATTCGTGGTCTGTAATGTATGCTTTCATACACTCTGCAAAATCTTCACAGTCATTCGTCATAGCATATTTTGAAACCCTGTTTCTGACAGGCAAACTCTTGAAAATTTCATCGTCTTTGGCAACCGCTTCAAGCCAAGCCTTAGACGATGAAAATCTATATTTGCCACCGTCAAGAATGTGACCCGCTTCATGTGCCATGTATCCTCTAAAATCGTCAATGTCTTTTGGGGTCATAAAAAACGTTGTGCGTCCTCCATCCGTAGCCATTGACCTGTGATTTGGATTTTTGTATTTTACTCTCCAATAGGGGTCAGCAGGGCAAGGAATGTCAAGGAATGTAACTCTCTTAATGCCGTGACGGAGGTAAGGAGGAAAATTGCTTATTGCTTCGCTCGCCTTTTTTGCGTTGAATAAGTTTTGTTCTGCTCCTATTGGATAAGCGAACTCTCGCCCTGTCTTGTCTTTGAATACAATCAGGTCATTCAGGGTTTCTGATATTTTAACCGTCTTGCCGTCAACAATATAAGTTACCTCTTTATGTATGACAGTGTTATACTCAATCCGAGAAACAACCCAGTCATCGCCAACCATACCAAATGAGCGTAGGTCTTGAATTGTAAGGTTTGCGCACTCCTGTTTGATTTGGTTTACCAACATCCCTTTCTGAACATCTGTCATAGGTTTGCCCGACATCAGCCTGTCATACAGAGAATCGAAACGGTCAGACAGATACTTGAAGTTTGGCGCATATCTCCAAAAGTGGTCTGTCATCATCATATCTGCAATTTTAGTGTTTGGCTGCGCATGTTGCATGATGTTCATAACATAGCCACTGTTGTCTGTCATAAAATAGGGAAGTTGCTGTGCTTTGATAATTCGTGTTGAGTTGTCTTTGACCCAATCAGAAAAGCCCTTCGGCACATCGGTAACAGTGTTCACGCTGTCAGGGCTGACCTCGCCCCCCTGAATGATGCGGTTGTTATCCTCTGCAACCTCGTCCTCTGTTTTGAGTATTGGGGTTGCATGGCAACGGCAATGTGGGTGCCATCCTGTCCATTTGAAGTTTTTCGGGTATCTTCCTTTGAGGTCATCGCAGATGTCTCGCACAGGATGGTTTGTGTCGGATGGCTCAATGAGTATGCCGACAACGAAATCCATCTGTTGCCACCTCAAATGGTCGGCTGTCCTGTAAGCGATATTGCATTCAGTGACAGCCAACCTTCGAGCGTTCTTATAGGACGAGCGATATACCCCTTGCCCAGGATGAAAGGCAGCAGCGTTCTTTGACAGTTGCAGCTCTCCGTGTTCATCCCTGACCCTGCGGAACAGTTTATCGGGGTATTTGAGGAACAGGCGCAAATCTTGGCTTATCTCGTCCGCTGACTTACCGCCCCTGATACCGACATCAAGCCCCAACTCAATTTCCTCTTTGAATTGGTTGGTATAATTCCACACTCTGTCAGACAGGCGAAGCCCTGCCGTCTTTCTTTTCAGGAAAGCGTCTCGGGCTGTCTCATTGGTTGACAGGTATCGATTCTCTTGCTCTTTGGTCAGATGACCGAAAGCCTTGCCGAACACCTGTTTGCAAAGTTCATTGTTCTTGTTGTTGGCAAGCGTCCACTCTGACTGAATGCCGTTGACAATGACAGACTGTAAGCCGTTTCTTAGGCTCTCTAACAGGCTTTCAATGCGTTTGCGTGTTACAGGGTAATCGCTGAAAGAAAACAGTCTGTCGGGGTTGAAATCAGTCACCAAAGCCCCAATCGCTGCTGCTTCCTTGACGGCTGACAGGTAAACGGCTTCTATCTGTTGTGCATACCGTGACAGGTTGCTATAATGCGCCCTGTCGTGTTTGTTCATCTTTGCCATCGTCCTTACGTTTGATGAAGTATTCACATTGCAGGTCAGACAGGAATATGCAATATCTCCCTCCGTCCTGTTTATATTTGCAACGGCACAGAATCAGATGACCGTCCAACGCTTTGCTGTGCCAATCATAACTGTTGGCGCAATCACGGCAACGGTAAAGCGTGGCTTGCTCTGTCTGTTTCTGTGCCTGTCTCTTAGTCTGTCTTGCCATACTCTGATGATGATTTATAGAGCAGGTTCGGGCTGCATAATATCAACCAATTTCTGCGCCTGTATTTCCTGTAACGTTTTATCCACATCGTCTGAATGACCGTACATTTCGATACTCTCTCGCTGCGATATGATAGGCTCGCCACCATTGGCAGTAATGAGGTTCGTGATAGTGTCCTTTTCGTCCGTGATAGTGAACGGTGTGATGACCATATCCACTTTCAGGCTGTCAATGTCAGCAGCGTAAGCGTTCCCAAGCATAATCTTCAAGAAAGCCTTGATTACGTTCATTTCACGGTCAAAGAACTCAATGAGCCGTCCGCTCTCGTCCTTGACTTTCAACTGTGCGTCAATGAACATCTGCTTTCGGCTTTCACCTGACAGGGCTTGCTGCGACATCTTCTCATACGACCAATCAGGGAGTTGGAGTTGGGTAAAGAACATAGAGCGCAACTGCTCGACATAGAATTTGAGGTTCTCAACCGCCTGTTGCCAAGTGATGTATTGAGCCGTGCTGCCCTTGGGGTATTGCATAATGCTTCGGAACTCCCTGTTGGGGCTTTTCTCATCGCCATAGTTGATGGCTTCATCAGCAAAGACAACGAACAGGGGCTTGCTGTTTTCACGCAGGTAATTTCCGTTCCGTGACAGCGACCATTCAATTTCATAGACGGTCTTTGAGGTGTCCTCCCATATAGGCATTGGTCGCCAAGCATAGATACAGGGTATTTTGAGCAGGGTAATATCCTCATTCTCTACCTCTTGCCACTGTCCGTTAGCGTCTGACCACTTGATATGCTTGGTGGCTGTATAGGTATCAAAGTAACGGATTGTCTTGCGCCCCACCTTACGGCTGTAACCCACGCTCATGGCTATCATATCTCCGTATTCGTCAAACAGGGGGTAAAGGTCATCGCCAAGCATCGGGCTGAAATTACGGCAGCGCAGTTTCAGTCGGCTGTTGAAACCATATTGGTTGTTAGGGCTTTCAACGGCAAACCACAGGGTCATTACCTCGCACCCTGCGAAAAGCATATTCAAACGCTCCGTGTTCACGCTGTCAATACGGTTGCGGTCATAGATTGCTTCAAGATATTGGGCAATCTCTTTCTGTCTGTCATTTTCGGGTTTGTAAACTCTCTTGACAGGAATACCGCAGCATAACTCTGTCATTCGTTTGGTGGCGAGCCGTTGGAGGTCGCACGTTATGCGAGTGACAGGCTGAACCCCTTCTGCCGTCACCTCGTCAGGGTAAATAGCCTTGTTCATAACAGGGTGCTTACGAGGGTCAAACTCCTGTAATAGCCCCTTTGTACCGCCCCATACAGGAACGTTGATTGATTTGTCTTTCAGTGCGGATATGATTTGCTCCGCTGACCCACCTGATTGCAGGATTTCTTCAATTGTCATCGTTGGATTGAATTTTTATTGTTGAACATTTATCTTCGTACTATTTTCGCCAACCTATCGAGGTCAATGCGTTGCTTGCTGCGTATCGGATAGAACGTGTTGGCGAGCGCATCAAAGAGGTCAGGGCTTCGCCCGATACGCTTCTTGATGTCATCTTTGGGTTCTATCAATATCCTGCCGTCTGACCTGAAAGACCACTTTATTTCGGTGGCTTCCTCGTCAAAGCGTGCATCGGGAGGAAGCATAGCACCTGTGTCGTTCTTGGGGTTGAGCCAATCACGGACAGCCCAGAACAGCCAAGCACGCATATTGACGAACTTATACTGTCCTGTGATGTCTGACAGGTCACGGTCGTTAGCCCCTTTTGCTCCCTCGCTATACTTGCAACTGATGATATATTGCTTTTCGTCAAGTTCGAGACAGCGAGAGTAAACACCTGCGCCCTCTCCGATGGTATCAATGCTGACGTACATCTTGGGGTCAAACTTGCGCCTGTTGACGATGTTTCCTGCCACCTTCATGTGGTCAGCCTGACCGCCCGAATTATGGATGTCGAACGGAGCGACCCAACAACCCTTGCGTTCGCAGAAACAGGTGCTGTCTCGTCCCATACCTGCCACATCGACACCAAGCATTCGTGGCTCTGATGACAGGGGTTCTTTGCCTGATGCCTGTCGCCATCTTTCGTGGGCGAGGTCAAGCCACTGTTGCGGTATCAGAACATCATCAGCCACTTTCGGGAACTTACCCAATACTTTCTTTCTGAACAGGTCTTCGGGACGATACCACCGCCCCTCAAAGAAGAAGTCATCTAACTCTTCCTGTCTTTCGTCCTCTGATATTGGGGTACACCAGTTTTCGACCTTATCCAACACCCACTCATAGTCAACCTGTCCTGCGATGACTATGCGCTTCTCTTTCACGTTGGGGGCTGTCAGGCTGTTTAATTGGAACTTTTCCCAACGGTCGCCCTTTTGAGAGCGTGCGGCATAGCCCACAGGGGTATTTGGGTTGAACACCAAAAGAATACGGCTGTCGCCCTGCAGGTTACCCTCAATAGCCGAAAAGGTATCGTCTCCGATACCTGTTGCTTCCGTGACAACGAACATCGTATGCACAGCGTGGAAACCCGACCAAGCTTCGTGATTGTGTTCATCAGCTTTGAAGCCTGTCAAGAACCATTCGTCATTGTCTGTTCTGATGTTGTATGAGTTCAATCTGCCAGGAAGAACAATACCCCTGCGCTTCGCCCTGTTGTAAAGTCGGCTGATTTCGGGCATCATAATGTTCAGCACCTGTCGGTCTGTTGGGGCTGTCAGCGCAACCTTTGTGTTCTCGGCTAACTCTATCTCTCCGTTGGCATTCCTGCGCCACCGTGGGGTCAGATACAGGAAACACATAGCAGCACAGGCAGCAACAAAATCCTTTCCTCTCGCTGTGCCTGATGCAACGGACGTGCGTCTGTTGAACTGAACAGAGCGCAGGATTGCTTGCTGTTCGCTGTCAAGAGTAACCCCAAAGGCTTCTTGTACGAAACGAGCCCAATCAGCCCTCCACGCTGTCATCAGGTCAAGACCACGTTGTTTTACTATGTTGTTTTTTCTTGCCATCAATTATCGGAAACTCATTTTAAGCCCCTCTGTTGGCTTTCCTCTGTGTCGGATTATAAATTATTCATCTGCGCCAATAAAACGCAACAGAGAGCGTAATTTTGGGCAAATTCGGGGTGTTTGTGAGTTGTTTGCTGTTGTTATATTATCAGTTTATTATTGATTGTATGTTTTATCCGTAGTTAGACCCACTAAAGTAACTTTGTCTTACACTTAGTGTTAGACTAAGTTACTATATAGGGTCTATGTAAATTCTTGGCTCACAGACTGTTGTTCGGCTTCATCTAACAGACCGCTCTCAACCAAAAACGAGGAAAACGACACGTCCCCTGTGATGTCTTTCTTTTCAGGCGCATACAGACCAAGCAGTTTCCTGCGTTCCATCAGTTGCTGTCTGATTTCGGATATATAGGCAGGGTTGCCAAGACCGATATAGTCTGTCTTGGTCTCTTCCACACCGTATGTCTCAATCGTGCCGTTGGACTTCTTCTTATCCTTTGAGGGCGCACCTTTTCGGGTATTGGTGGTTCGGGTGTAGTCCTCCTTTGACTTTTCCCATTGCGACCATAATTCTCGCACCGTGTCATCAATGCGAGTGAGTTCCAACTGCAACGCATCGTCCATGTCTTCGATACGGCTTTCTCGCCACTCTGACAGAAGCGTTTGAACATCAGCGTGGATGGTCTGCAAGGAATATGCTTTCAGGTCAAGACGCTTCATTACCTCTGCTTGGATTTGACGGTACGAATGACCCCTCTTATACATTTGCGCAACGATTTCAAGCCTCGCGAGTTTCAGTTGCGACTGTTTCTTTCTCTGTGGTTTGCTCATCGTAATTGGTATAATTGTTTGAACCTAATGCACACTTTCTCTGCTATTGCCCTGCTCGGGTAGTGCTTGCTCCCGAAACAGTCATTGACGAACCATCGGAACAGTTTCCTGTCATAGGTCAGGCGACCGATGTAATATCCGCACCTGTCACACAACACCTGCACCTCGTCTGTGTTCTGACCGCCCCAACGATTATACTTCTTATGGTCAAAGTCAAAATCCATAACATAGTTACGGTCAAACTTTGCCTTGGCTTCCATACATCGCTGAACATAGGCTGCGTTATGCCTGACCAATCCAAAGGCTCTGCGGAACAGATACAGGTCAGCACACTTATAGCACGAACCGCAACAGTCATCAGGCACACAATCAGAGCCGTATTTTTTCACGTTTGCCTTGTGTATCATCGGCTTTCGATAGTCAGGTGTGATACAGGTCGAAAGCAGGTCTATCAGGCTTTTGTCGCGCCTGTAAACTGTGTAAAATGACTGTGTGTTATCGTGAATATATGTCAGATAGCGATAGTTGGGTATAATCTTCTGACAGAAGCGGTTGAATGCTTTGAGCATATCGAAGCTGTCAGACAGGTCGTAATCAAGGCTTCCGTGGGTGCTGTTTTCCTCAAAGATGTTGCCAAGCCCAAAGGCTGTGGCTCCGTGCTTCGTTCCAAGGTCTATCAGCAGGCAGAGAATAAGGATATTCTTCAAGGGGTGTTCGTTGTATTCCTTGTTACCGCTGATATTGACCTTGACCTCCATAATCGGATAGCCTATTGCCTGTGCCACTGCAAAAGCGTGTCGCCTTTCAGACGGCAGACTTTTGTTCACTCCTGCGACATAGACGAGCGTGGGGCTGTAACCCTCCTCCTCCGCTCTGATGGCTGTCGCAAGACAATCCTTGCCCCCACTGAAAGCGATGAAAGCCTTGTTACCGCCACCCTCTGACAGCCGTCCGAACACGGATTTGCAGGTCTCTCGGAAGTTGTCAGGGGTGATGGTAAGCAGAGGTTGTTTCGCCTTTTCGTTGACGATATTCAGAACACGACCGAAAGCCCTGTCAACCGTGAGGGTAGTCGGCAAGGCTTTCACGCTGTATAATTCGTAAAATGGCTTGAAAAACGAAGTCAGCGTGTAGTCGGTCGGTATGTTATTCAGAAACTGCATTTCCTCTATACTCCATTGTGATGTTGTTCTTGCCCTTGGGCTGACCTGTCTCTCGCTCAACCTCAACGAATCCCATGTGCTTATAGAACTCAATGGCATTGGTGTTGTAATCCAATACATAGAGTTGAAGCGTGGGCTGCTTCTTGATGGCGATAGCCTTTTCAATCAGCTTGCGCCCAAGACCCTTGCGGTTGCTGATGATTTCGTAGATCCGTGACAGGGGTTTCTTTTTGAGGTCTTGCATCCACAGATAGCCGATAATCTCGCCTGTCTGTTCGTCTCGCTCAATATGAATGTCACCGTCTTTCAGGCACTCCTTGATGTGGGGGTAACGCTCGTAAGCAACAAGTCCCTTGCTCATATAGGGGGTTCTGAAATGATTGATTTCCGATAACAGGTCATCCCATTCGTCCTTTTCCTGCGAGGGCTGTGTGCCGTCATCAGACAAGGGAGCAGCGTCTTCCTCCTTGGGCTGATAGTTATCTATGATTTCCTGTAAGGCTTTCTGCTCGTCCTCTGTAATTTCGATAGGCGCAAACTCATTCCTGACCTTGGCAGGGTCGCCCTTATAGAATACAAGGATATTTTGGTGCATCTTGGCAACCTTACGGCTCTCCATATACTTTTTGGCTCTCAAAGCCACGGAAGAGGACATTTCAATCAATATCAGTTCGTTATACAGGTGCGCCCCTGCTTCACGGAAGATGCGCTTTACATCGCCCCCGAAGTCATAGTAAGAGCCGTCCTTTTTGCTGCGAACATCGCCCAACACAACAACGGCAAAGCGGTTCTCTTTCAGACAGCCGAAAGCAGCCTTGAAAGCGTTGTCAAGGATAGCGATAAATTCCTCATACGTTCCTTGGTTGCTTGCGTCATTGGGTAGGTCAGAGTAAACCTCCAAGTCAAAATAGGGAGGACAGGAGAAAAGCAGGTCTTGGCTTTCAGGCTCAAAGTGGTTGGCGACATTCTGACCGTCATCGCACACATAACTAATGGGCAGACCCCTGTCAGCAATGACCTCGTTGTTGATGTCCACTTGTTCCTGTCTCAACTCAACACCCTTGAACTCATATCCGCACGTTCCGAACACAAGCCCCTTTTGGGTATCACCTGCGAAGCAGTCGAATATCTTTGCGCCCTTATACGGAGTGAACCACTTGCACAGGATTTCGGCAAGCACAGGGTCAAAGAGCGACACCCCTGTTGACAGCACCTTTTGGCTTTCGTGCTGTTTGACTTCATCATGAACATACTTGTCAAGGTATTCACGGAACGATATGCCGAGGGTCTTGCGGTGTTCGGCTGTGCGAGTGTACAGGTCTTTATACTGCATTTCGATACTCTGAATGAGTTTGCCTTGCCTGCTCTGACCCATATCTCCGATGACCCCTCTCCACATCTTCTTGCGTGCCTGCCAATAGCCCTGTCTGCTGTCAAGGATTGAGAAAGGAGGAATGATGAACGTATCATTCAGGCTGTTACCCTCTGACTTTGGAATCTCCGAGTTTCCTGTTGACGTGCTGTCATCAGTTCCACCGAGCGGTTCATTCCATACGTCAACACCCCAATCGTTCAGGTCTTCGGAATCCCACTCATTGGCGAGAGCATCCATATCCCATTCGCCAAAGCCAACATTATCCTTGATGATGAACTCTCGCTGTTCGTCCTCTGTCAGTTCGGACGCTTTGAGGATGGGGGCTGTCGGGTTGTCTTGCCAACGTTCCCAATACTCAATGAGGGCAGACTGTTCGTGTGCTGTCTTCTTTTGAAAGTCCCTGATACCTGTCAGCCGTTCTTTCATTTCATCGGGCTGCATGTCAGCGATAGCCATCAGCGCACGATAACGCATATTTCCACCGAGTGCAACCATCGTGTTGTCAACAACAATAGGTCGCAACTCTAACATTTTTGGTAGTGCAAGAATTGAGTTTACAAGTTTCGTAAACTTGTCATCAGATATGATACGAGGGTTAGCACTGTTTACCTCGATTTGTGATAACTTTACAGTTTCTGTTTTCATCGTTATTTGATATTGAAATGATTTCTGTCGGTAAAGGTGGACACCCCCTCAGAAGAGTGCCCACCAATTCACTTTTTAGTGGCTGAACTACTTCTTAGTTCCACCGCCACAGCCTTTCTTCTTTCTTGCCATAGTTGTAACAATTTTTAGAGTTAAACAATAATTTACCGACCGATTATATCGTAATCACTTTCAGGGGAAAAATCTCCTGTGATTGCCGACTTTATCATTCTTAGTGTCGCCAACTTATACAGGTCATCAGGTGTCGTTCTTAGCACTTTCCAACCCATCAGCGTGGCAGTGTTGTACTTTTCCATATCCCCCAAGAAGCCCTGCGCCCTGATATGCCGACCATTCGTCCAAACACCGCCCTCAACTTCAAGGGCGACCTTGTGTTCGGGTATGGCATAATCGAACCGCCACATCCTCTTGGGATGAAAACGATACTCTTTGACGCATTCCACTTTGAGGTCGGTCTTGCAAATGGTAGTGAACACGTCAGTTATTTGTACCGATTTTGCTCTCTGTCGGCTTTTCTTTGCCGTCCTGTGTGATTTATCAGTTATCATCTTGAACGCTCTAATTTAGGCTCTAAATCGCTAAAATGGTTTATGACAGGGCGAGCAATTTAATACCCACCCTGTCATTGGTCTTGCGCCTGTCAGATGTCAGCCCTTAGAAAGGCAGGTCATCATCTTCGGGAGCATAGAATGTGTTGACAGGCATCTGTTCGGGGGCTGACCGCTCCAAGACGTGCAGACCGCCAACGATAGGTTGAGCCTTTCGCTCCTCCTCTGTCATCTTCTCATAGACCTCCTTATCGTGCGACACCTTGACGCAATGGGTGTCCTGATATCGGGGGTTCTGCATTTCGGTGGCTGTCAGATTCAGGTAACAGCCCTTCTGCCCGAGGAACAGTCCGCTGTCCTCAACAGGAATGCAAAGGCAACGCTTTGTGGCTGTCTTGCCCTTGATGTTTGTTGTGAAAGCCCCCTTGATTTTCAGGAGGTCAATCTTGATAGAATAATTCGCCATAACTAACTGTTTTTATAGGGCTTGCGACCCTGTGGTTTGATATATTTGCGTTTGTTGGCACTGTCAGAGTGTGGATTTGACCGTGTTCTGTGCCAATAAATCGCCCTGTAAGTTATTGAGCCACAGCATAATTGCGACAACTTATTTGTCGGCTTCGTTGCTGTCGCTCTTGTCTGTGTCACTGTCTCTTTCTTCATAACTTAGAACGATATGTGGGCTGTCAGTGTCATTTTCACGGTTGAACCGAACGTTATGCAGGAAAAATCCCTCTTTTGTCAGTTGCCTGTCGAGGGCAGCGAGCAAGGCTCTGACCTCGTCTGCTTTGGTTGACTGTTTCATCTCCTGTCCTCCTGTCAATAGCCACGCATAATGTTGCCGTTCTTGGTATCGCAATCCCCCTTGATGACCGAACAGGAAACGTTGCCATTCTTTGATGTCACGCTGCCCTCCACAGTCTGACAGGAAACGTTACCGTTTTTGGAAACCACCTCTCCGACATTTCCGTTTACCTGAATGTCTGCGTTCTCTGTCTCAATGTGCTGCACCGTGCCTGTAATCTCAATTTTGAGAACAGGGGGTTCAGTGTAATTGGCTTCGTAATCTTGGAGCGGTTTGCCGTTTACAAACACATTTCCGTTGCCGTCAATCTCCATTGAAGCATTGCCAATGATATGACTTTTACCGTTGATGATGATTTTACCGCTTCCTATGCGGTTGATAACTGTTTTTGAATGAATCATAACTATAAAATTTTATTGTTTATACCATATCCGAAAAGTGCGAAATCCCCCTTTGATGGGTCATCAGGGAACACCTGTCGGAATTTCTCTGTAATCTCTCTTGCTGTAACCATGTCCTCTTGTTTACGTTCGGTCAGCCCGAGAAGTAATGCCATTGAGTGAACGTGCGTATCGAGAGGGATAAGCAGGTTACGCTTACTGATGATGTCAGACCAACACCCAATATCCACAGGGCTTTTGTCTCTTACCATCCAACGCAGGAACATGCAAAGTCTTTTGCAAGCCGAATCATCAGTCTTAGGAATACCCTTTACCCCCTGAAACAGGTCAATAATTGCGCACAGTGGGCTTTTCTCTGTCTTTGTGATGACTTGCCCCATTGAGCGGCTTTCAACCCTGTAAACGCTCTCTAACCGCTGACAAAGGGCTGCAAAGTCTGACCACTTATAGAAACGATACAAGGTGCGGTCATCAGACAGGAACACCGCCCACCTTTTGCTCCTGATGTATTCAAGCGGTTGCCATTGCATAAGCAGGTGTAACTGTTCTGCTTTGGCAATTATTTGCTTCCTGTTGCCGTAAGCCAACCAAGATGTCACAAAGGCACTGATTTCGATGTCCTGTATGCTTGCCTTACAGTCATAAAGCGAATGTGGGAACTGCACAGGGTCGCTGCTGATGAATGCCGATGTCTCGTATTGGTCAGCCCAAGAGCGGAGTTTTTGAATAATTTGTTTGTTCATTGCTATATGTTGATGTTTATGAATTTTCGATTTTAGAAGGGACAGTCTTCAACAGGCTGCAGGTCATCCCAATCAAATGTGGCTGCTTCGTAAGCGTCCTGTTGCTTCTGTTTTGCGTCCTCTATGAGGTGATTGGTATTATCCCATTTTGGTTCCTGATTCGGTGTATAGTCTGTATAGCGACCATTATTCAGGTTATACTTGAACAGGGCTGTGCCAACCTCTCCGAGGTGTCTGAACTTGACTTTCTGAACAATGACCTCCACAGTGTTCTCAACCCTGTTTCTGTGGACAACGATACCGAAGTCCGTCTTGTTATAGAAGTGCGCAGAACCGCTGATGTCATACAGGGTCGGGGCTTCTATCACTCCGTCCTTATTCTTGGTCTGCTTCGTTGGATGCGCCATCAGGATAACGAGAACGTCATTCTGTTGTGCAAAATTGGTCAGCCTGTCTAACTGTCGGCTGATATACTTTGTTTCACTCATACCGTCACTTTCATCTTCGAGACGGTTGTAAGGGTCAATGACAAGGGCTTTGATACCCTTGCGCCTGACAAGGAACTTTGCCCTTTCAAGAATTGTTTCAAGTCTGTAATCATCTTTCGGGCTGATGAAGAAGAAATCTGTTTCAAGGTGTTGCTTGACCTGCTTATACTCTCCATAGGTCAAGGTCTCCTTATTGAACTTCTTTCCTGTGAATTTTTCAATCAGCTTGCTTGCATGATAGGCGAGAGGGGCATTTTCAGGAGAAAAGTATGCAAACCTCCATCCATACCGCATATTCAGCCTTTCGGCTATCTCGTCTATGAACTCTGACTTACCGCTGCCTGGAATACCTGTCACGGTCAGCAATCGTTTTGTCTCAAATGAACAGAGCCTGTCAAAGCATTCGTGCCCTATTGTAACACCCTTTTGCATGCCATGTTCAAAAAGTGCGTCAAGGCTTTCTTCAAAATCGCTAACCGTGAACACCCCCTCTAACTTGATTTCAGGGGCAGAAAGCACCACCTGTTTCAGGCTGTCAGCACCAAAAGCAATAAGATGTTCGTTAGCGTCCTTACAGCCCTGACCGTATTCAAGCACACGGCAACGCTCTGCCCCAAACCTGCGCAATAATTCGTCTCTCAATTCAACTCCCTTGGTGTCTGTATCTGATGCAATGAATATGGTTTCCTTGTCATCGAAATAATCCTCAATGAAGTCATCGAGATAATCGAGGTTTGCGTTCGCTCCATTCGGCACGCTGATGACGTTATGATAGCCAATCTCATAGAATGACAGTGCGTCCATCTCTCCCTCTGTGATGATACATTCTTTCTGCCCCTTGATGTTGTCAATCATATAGGGAATGAGTTGCGCCCCTGAACAGAGTTTGAAACACTTGTCTCCTGTGCGGAACTTTGTATTAATCAGTTCGCCATTCAGGAAATAATTGAACTGCACCGTGTTCCACTCCTTGTTTTTCTGTGGCATCCATTCCATCCCCTCTGTGACCTTACAGGCTGTCAGGGTGTCAACGCTTATGCCACGACTTTTGAACCAAGCGATAGCCTTGTCAGACAGGGGGGATGTTTGACGGGGGGCAGGTTTCTTATAGACAGGCTTCTGTTTGCGCAGACGGTGGGGGTTATACCACGGCTGTTTCTCCATCCATTTCTTCTTGCCTTCGGGGCTGTCATCATAATCGCTTTCGTTGATTGTTCCTGCCCATCCGCAATAATGACAGTTCCACAGACCCTTGTCAAGATCCACGGACAGGCTCTTATCTCGCTTGTCATGTCGGGTATCGTGGCATTGAGGACAGAATACCTTGATTTTGCCCCTCGTCCTGCCCGATGGAATCTGTATTCCGTAATCGCTATAATCTTTCATCTTTCAGCCCTTTCTTTGCCTGTTTATAGCCCTTCAAATAGCCCTCATTGAAAGCCCTGTAGCAAATATCAGCCTGTGATTCTGAACAGGGATGATACTTACACTTGCCACACTGTCTGCTTCTTCCGTTGGCTAACTTTGCCATACTGATGACTGATTTCTGTTTCATATCATTATCCATGTATTGCTTTCCGCTGACCACTGATACTTCTCTGATGGGCGAGGAGGGGCTGACAGCGGTATATTTGCCTTTCCCGACCCGTATGTGCGTCTTCCGTCTGATGTCAGGTATTCACCCACACCCAACTGATTTTGAACCCCTGTGCGTGATTTATTCGCCCCACGGTCATTTGAATAGTTGCCCTCCATGACCTTGACCCAATTTGT
>NFZC01011607.1_pt1 | contig 22554 bp, 28 predicted proteins | sample 1095391 | NCBI WGS metagenome assembly NFZC01 (sample SAMN03609890, study PRJNA323583) | gut metagenome | isolation source: feces | host: Rattus norvegicus | place: Denmark: Riget | collected 2013
GAGAAATACGGCACTTTCGGCAACCCCTGCAAGCTGTGGGAGGAGAAGATTGCCGAGATTATCCCGAATAAGGACGCGCGGAGCGTGTTTCAGCAGTGGTGTGGCGCACTTATCGCGGATAAGCAAGTTTACGCACTCCAGTATGTGCTTTTCCTCTTGGGACCGGGAGCTAACGGCAAGTCCGTTGTGTCGAATGTGATTGCCTCGGTGTTCGGCAAGGAGTATTTTTCGTGCTTTTCGTTCCGGCAGCTGTTCAAGGACAGCGACCGCAACGTGAATATCGCGGCACTCGCCAATAAGGTAGCCAACTTCATAGATGATATGGACGGCAAGGAGCTTTCGGGCGGCGACTTCAAGCGGTTTGCGAGCGGTGGCGAGTTCCAGGGACGTGTGCCTTACGACAAGAAACCTGTAAAGGTGATTGCACCGCCTCTACTGTGCTGTGCCAATACAATGCCCGAGACTGACGATGACAGCTATGGAGGCCAGCGCAGACGGCTGGTGGTGCATACGACCACACGGGCGTTCACGGGCGAGGACAGAGACACTTCGCTCACCTACAAACTGACGCGCCCCGAAGCTCTTATGTATATCTTCCATTGGATTGTGGAGGGCTACCGCATCTTCGCCAAGAACAAGGGCGATATAGTTATGGGCGATGACATGAAGAAGTCGCAGGAGATAATCATGGCAGGGAGCAACAATATGCGCCGATGGTGGGCTGAGAACGACTATGAGGCGGTCAAGGAGTACGACAAGGACTGTTGGCGAAGCCTTGCGGAGCTGTACGAGGAATACAAGGCTTTTGCCGAAGCCGAGGGTAGCAAACAGCACGCCCGTCCCGAATTGTCGGCTATGCTCTTGCAGAAAGGGTGCTTCAAACAGAGATTGCAGGTTGGTTATGGCTTTTGTCTGCGAAAATCTAAAGTGAATTTATAGATTATATTGCGTAATCAAAAGTTTGTTTGTATCTTTGCGGTGTGGAATCAACACAGGGCTGCTACCCCTGACGAGAAATATACTTAACATCCCCTTGCAAGTAGGCTCGCTTGTAGCAGAGGCGTGCCGAAAGCGGGGGGATTTTTGGTTATGAAAATCAACTACGTTTCCCTTTGCTCTGGCTATGGTGCGGAGTGCATCGCCTTTAAGCGATTAAAACGCGACTATCCCGATTTTGACTTTGACTGTCTTGCATGGTCCGAGATTGAGCCATCTGCTTGCAAAGCGCATGACGCAATCCATGAGGAATACCGAGGGCGAAATCTCGGTGACCTCACAAAGGTGGATTGGATGGCATGGCATGAAAGCATTGGCTCACCGCACATTGACTTACTTTTCGCATCTACCCCTTGCCAGTCCGTTTCTAACGCTGGAAAGAACGCAGGCATGAAGAAAGGCACTGACGCGGAATCCGCTCTAATTTGGGCGACCGAAAGCTGCATACGCGCCCTCAACCCCGACTTCATAATCTACGAGAACGTCAAGGGAATGGTAAGTAAACGTAACAAACCCGACTTCGACGAGTGGTGTGCGACCCTTAAATCCCTCGGCTATGTAGTTCAGTGGAAGATTCTGAATAGCCGCGATTTTGGTGTGGCGCAAAACCGAGAACGAGTTTTCCCGATAGCGATACGCAAGGATTTGCCAATGGCCGGACATTACAACTATCCGCAAGGCTTTCCTCTCACCAAATGCGTGGAAGACTACATGGAACCTGCGGAAGAAATCGGTGATGAGTATTTCATAAGTCAAGACCGCGTGACGAACAAAGTGCTTTCGGACATCCTCGACCAGCCCAACGTCCGCGCCGAAATGGAGAAACTTTATCATGAAGAATGGAAAGAAAGGCTCGGCAAATAGCATTCAATCTCAAATCGGGGGGGGGGTATTTCGCCATGCGTCCATGCCCACTACCACAAAGTCAGTTGGCGAGAGATAATAACCCATTGTCAGATTCCTCACTTCGGAGTAATAGTGATAGACAAACATTTGCAATATGAAAGAGATTTGGAAAGACGTTCCGGGTTACGAGGGGCTTTACCAAGTTAGCAACTTAGGGCGAATACGGTCATACGAAAAATATAAGAGAGCGGGGCGACATACCTCTGTTTATTATTGCCCAAGTAAGATTATAAAATCATTTTCGGCAGGGGTCGGGTATCAAAGAGTGAACCTGTTTAAGGATAGGAAAGGCAGACAGCTATCTGTGCATCGACTCGTAGCAATGGCGTTTATCCCTAATCCGGATAATCTTCCCCAAGTTAATCACAAAGATGAAGATAAAACAAACAATCGACTGGATAATCTGGAATGGTGTACGGCCAAGTATAATTCCAACTATGGCACACACCCATATCGCTTAACGGTTAAAGGGAGAAAAAAGCCAAAGAAATCAAAAGAGGTAGGACAATACGCCAAATCTGGAGAATTGATTGGAACATACCCATCAATATGTGAGGCTTCTCGCAAGGCGAAAGTTGACAGAGGAAGTATTAGTAATGCTATAAATGGACGATATTTGCAAGCAGGCGGCTATTATTGGCGATTGATAGACAAATGAAACAGATAGTTTTCAACCTTGTTAGCGGTGTCTGCGGCACTCTCCACGCGATTGGCGGCACGCATTGCCCGTCCAACATTCTACCCCCCCAATCGCGTCAGATTCGCTCAGACCGCGTTTATAAGTGTATTACCGCCCACTACCATAAAATATCCTCGCGAAATATCTTCCGGGGATTCCAAGAACAAGCATTTATAGTGATTCAAGATGAACAAAGTAATTCAGATAACAAACCTCGTCCAAGGTTGCAAGTTCAATAATCCGCAGCGCGGAAGAGTCTATTCCGTCAAGGGGATTTCGCCGACCCTCGACACCTGCGAGGGGGGCGACAGGCAACCCAAATTTTTAGTGATATGCAGACCAAACTAAGATACGTCCTCGGACGGAGCAATTTAACCTAATTTTTTTTATTATGCAAGAGATTTGGAAAGATATTCCCGGTTATGAGGGATTGTATCAAGTGAGCAATTTAGGAAGAGTGAAAAGTTTTGCAGTCATGGTTAGATACCCAACAAAGAATACAAAGCCACGAATACTTAAACTCATAACAGATAAATGGGGATATAAGAGGGTAAACCTCTACCTAAATAGACGGATGAAACAAATAGGTGTTCACCGACTTGTGGCACAATCATTCATTCCCAATCCTAATAATTACGCTGAAATAAATCACAAGGATGAAATCGTAGCGAACAACCGAGTTGAAAATCTTGAATGGTGCGATAGGGTATATAACATCCAATATGGCTCAAGAACCGAAAGAATGGCTAAAACACGAGGTAAGGCGGTTGCCCAAATAACCAAGGATGGAGAATTGGTTGCTACTTACTATTCCATTGGGGAGGCGGGTAGACAAACTGGATTAGACCATAGGGTTATATGTAGAGTTTGTAATGGAAAGGCTAAGTTGTATCATGGTTTTAGATGGGAGTTTTTATAATAGTGCCAACAGATTTACAAACCGCGAAACATGGATAGCAGAGATATGATGAAGTTTATCTACAAGATACCGCACGGATATTTCCCCGGGGGGGGCATACTTCAAATATGCTCCCACTGTCAACTCCTCCGCGTGGAGCGCAAACAACCTGCTTGTATGGATAACCCCAAAAGATATATCATCGGGCAGTCCCACGACAGCAAGGGCAATCTCGCAAACTACCACGTTGTCGCGTTGTGGCCGTGCGTTGTCTCAGGATGCTCCCGAAACAGACTGACAAGAATATTATGGATAGAGCCGAAGCGATAAAGTTCAAGCTGATGCCTGACGGACATATACGGGCGTTTCAATCTAATACTCCCGACCTCAGAGGGATAAGCGAGATGCAGATTTATACACCCAAACAATGCAGTCCGACGATAACCGTGGCGCACTGTCCGAAAATACTGATAACAGATGAATTGATATACATAGCCTTACATAATGTGAAATGGAGAAACGATACATAGTCGCCAAGCGCAGAAGCGAGCAGGGCAAACTGATACGCAGATAATACAAGAATGACATCGGAGTGCCGTATTCGCTGACCAAAGGGCATACACTCATGCTTGATGGTTATTCCAATGCCATAACGACATTTTGTGAGCTTGACAACCAAATTTTAGAACTTAAAGACAACGAAAATATGGATAAATTAGTTTACCACGAACACCCGACAAAGGAGCAGTTGCTTGAATACTTTTCACAGAGGATTCGGGTGAGGAAAATGACACCGAGGGAGGCATTCAGACTGCAAGATTGCTCGGATGAGGATATTGAAAAGATACAAGCCTATCCTTTCAAGACCTACGCCGAGCGTGAAGCGGCGATAGCAAAAGCCGATAAAAAGGAGCTGGTGCGAATAAAACGTGAAAGTGTCAGTAAGACACGGCAATACGCATTAGCCGGCAATTCTATAACAGTTGCCGTGCTTGTAAACATATTCAGAACTTTGTTCTTGGATAATCAACCATAGAATCAACAGCGAACCATAACACAGCCGAGCCTATTTGACAACGATAATGATTTGTTATTGCCCGATAAAATCTAAAGCCGAATTATAGAATTACTTGCGTAATCCACAATATAACACTATATTTGCACTTGTGAAGCGTGCGAGGCTTCGGAAAAGGAATTTAACGGCTCAGATGATTAACTCGGTTCTCGCACAGCCGGGCGAAAGTTTGAGCCTTTTGTTTGAAAAATGAGCATAATAAAGACCGTTGGCGATTTGCGCAAGGTAACAGCCAACCTCTCGGACGATTTCGAGATTGAAATGCGAATAAGGCGCAAATTATCTGACGAGGAAATAAAAGGGCTTGCAGAGAAATATGGCAGGATATACCCTTATCCATACGAAACGGAGTATGCCACTCTCGAATTTGACGATATAGGTTATTCGGATAGAGTGCTGTGTATAGGAGTTGAACGTAAAGAAGATTAACAATATGGAAATCAAGCAAGGCGACAAGGTAAAAGTGTCGAAAGATGCGCCGAAAGTGTATCTGAGCAGTGTGAACAATCTGTTCAAGTATCATGTGTGCAAAGTCGAAGAAGTAGACGGTGACAGCGCGATAATCCGCTATACCGATATTGGAATAGACCGTTGGCTCGCCATCCCCACCAAGTACCTCGTCAAGGTCGATGCGGAGGCGAAAGAGCCGAGGTTCAAGGTGGGCGACCGAGTAGAGGAGCTTGTAAGCCGTAAGAGCGGCAGGGTTCTCAGTATTGAGGGCGATTTTGTGGTAGTGGGTATTCCATACGATAAGGAGAAGCACTACTGGCATATTGACTCCGTGGAGCTTGTCGAGCCAACGGAACAGACGGAGGTGGAGGAATCTTTTGAAGACCAACTCCGTGATGTGCTTAATGGTGTGGCGCATCAAGATTACAGGCATCCGATACAGACGGCAATGATTAACCTTGACATAAATGATTGGGACGCATATACCGCCGACCTCGCGAAAGAGATAGCGTTGAAAGTCGCAAACAAGTACACCGACCCCAAAGAGACCGCCGAGTATGCCGTTTCGGTTGCCATAGCGGTTGCGGAGGGGCTGAAAAGGAAGTGAGGTATGATACACATTCAGAGACAGACGTGGGAACACATGACGCTCTATCTGCTGACAACAGATGGCGGGAGCGTTCAGCTTGAAATCTACGACAAACCGTGCGAGGATAATGTGCAGGCGTATATCTGCAAATTGTGGGTAGATGAGGAATATCGCCGCAAGGGTATCGGAACGGCATTGCTCAATACCGCCGAGGAATTGGCTCGTAGGGAGAATATGACCGCCGTCTATCTTGATTGGAACGGCAGGGTAACGCCCCGATGGACGCTTGATTGGTATTTCCGTAGGGAATACGACGATGTGGCTTTCGGTAAGGACAATGCTCTGATGAAACTGACATTGAAAGGCGAATAATGGAGACCAAAGGAGCGCGAGTCGTACAGAAAGGCGTGTAGGCACTACGGCGTTGAGGGTAATTGCCATAAGCAATCCCACGCAGAGCGTATCTATGGCTACGACTTTGCCGTGGATATTGCTTGCACTCCCGACTGCGACTGCCCGAGGATGAGAAGATTTGATAAACGGAAGAAAGATTGACTATGGGCGACAAAGATACAAATATGCTATTCGGCAACTGCGCGATATTCATAGGCAAGTCAGAGGTTGACATGAAGCCTCTGAAAGTGGTTGAGGATAGCATTGAATTGGATAGGCTGTCGGTGCGAGAAAAGATGTTGACAATGCCGCTACACATCAAGACGCAGAGTATCGAAAGCGAGTTTTCGATTGACTATGCCGCTCCGATTATAGGCTTCGATGAAGCCTTAGAACCAAGCAAATGTTCGCTTATGATACAGAGCAAGCCGATAATCAACAAACCTAAAAATCTCAAATACCCGAATAAGAAACGTGCGAGGCGTATATGGAAGAAGTGGAAGCGGAGGTTTGGCACAACGCCCGGCAAAAGCATCTACCTTTCAGATGTGGAGAGGAGTATCGAGGGCAATAATGTAATTTTTACAGCAAAACCGATAAAGAACGAATGATATGAGCATAAAGATTAAACAGCGTAAGCCATACCTCGTGAAAGAGGTTGGCGAGTGGAAGTTCACGTTCCACTACAAGGAGGGAAGCATCGAGCGGACTTTCCTTTCGATAACGAGTACGAGCGGCATTATGAATATACATTTGGGGGGTAATACTCACGCTTTTGGCTACCTCTTAGCCGCCGCGAAGCAGGAACGCATAGACCAGTTGCAGGGCTACATTGTATCTCTATTCATTCCTGCAATGGCTATGACGCAAGACCAAGAACTAACAAGCGGAGTGCAGAAAGCTATTGCGGAATGGCAGAAGCGCAAAGAAGCAGAGGGTGCGGAAAAAGCGAAAGCCGTTACCGATTCCGAGGAGATGGCGGCACAAGCCTTTATGGAGGACATTGTTTCCGAGCAGGGCATGAGCAAGAAAGAGCTGAAAGCGAAAAGAGAGGCGGATAAGGAATTGATGCACGAAATTCTGGACGAGGATAAGGAGTAATGGCTACGCAACCGCTCATAGAGGCTAAAGATGTGTCGAAGCTGATAACGCTCTTTGACCGAGTTTACAAACTCGGCGTGGAGGACGGCTATCAGCACTCGCATGACGAGGGGCTGTGTCGTGAGCATATCGAAACGACCAACTATCCCGGCAACTTCGGTCTGATACGCGACGGCTTTATATCCGATGAAATAGATTGGCAACTGACACTCCAGCGAGAGGCAAAAGCTATGAAGATTTACGAAGCTGTCCGCAAAATGTTTATCCGAATGGGAGCATGGGCGCGAAGCAATTACTATTCGTGTATACTCCCGATAGCGCAGGACTTCTACAATATGGGGGTCGAGGATTTTCTTGCCAATCCAAACGCCGACACAATCACTACGTTTATGGAGGAACGGCGTATATGGTGGGGAGGGAAGCGGGTTGATACCTACGGCTATGTAGAGAAGATACAAGGCTTCTGCGGTAAGCGTATGCGGAGCGAGGCTGCTGCGTTGGAGGGTCTTGTGGAGACACGGACGAGCAAGTATCAGCGCATAGGCGAACACGATTTGCGTAAGCGGGTATTGAGAGAAAAATGGTGGCTGCACTTCCGCAGAGCCGTGGCGGTTGTGAATACTAATAGGAATTGAGTATGGCAAAGAAATACGGGCTACCATATCAAGGTTCAAAGAGTAAATTGGCGGAGCGCATAGTGGCGTTGTTGCCTCCTGCAACACACCTCTATGACGTATTTGCTGGTGGATGTGCGCTGACTCATTGCGCCCTGCAATCGGGCAAGTGGCAGACGGTACATTTCAACGACATTAGCGATTCGGTAATATTGTTCAAAAAATGCCTTGAGGGCAACATCCCTGACGGTAGCGAGTGGATTAGCCGCGAGGAGTTTTATCGGCGCAAGGACACAGACCCCTATGTGCGACTGATATGGTCATTCGGCAACAACCAGCGCGATTATCTATACTCGCGTCAGATTGAGCCATACAAAAAGGCCGTCCACGAAATGATATATGCCAAGACACCGAGGGAGCGCCGATTGAAGTTCAAAGAGGTGTGCCGACTGATGCCGACCGTTACGGAACGTCAGTCAATCGACCATGAATCCTCGGAACGCGCTGCGGCTCTTAACTCCCTGAAAATGGGGGGGGCATCAGCCAACTCCAATCACAATATCAGTTCGAGAGGCTATCTATCGCCTCTCAAACAGCGAGCGGGCCGAAGGAGGGGCAATGTCGATGCCGCCCTTTTTAGGCGGGGAGTATGAGATGTCGATGAAAGATTACAGAGATGTCGAAATACTCCCGGACTCGGTTATCTACTGCGATATTCCCTACCGCAATACCCGCGAATACCGCAATGACACATTCTGCCACGAGGATTTTTATGAGTGGGCGTTGAAACAGACCGCTCCCCTATTCATATCGGAATATTGGATGCCCGAAGATAGATTTGTCTGCATAGCGGAGTTCGAGCGCGTAAGCACATTCTCGGCTACGAACAATTCATTGAGCCGAATCGAAAAGGTATTTGTACCGAAAGGTCAATTTGAAATGTATAAACAATTGATGGACAAATGAGCAGACCGATAAAGATACAGCACCCGACACCTCAGACGCGAAGTGTGGCGCAAGTCCCGATTCCCGTGGGACTTTATTGTAACCAAAAGCTGCAAACTGCAAAAATCGGCGATGAGGTGCAATTTCAGTGCGAGTGGAGAAAGGATAAGCGAGTAATCACCAACATCTGCCGCTTCCGCATCAACTCGCCCGAATTCACTTTTATGCTCCGCTCTATCTACGGTGAGAATATGACAATCGCCAAGCTGATGGAGCGTTGGGAGGCGTGTGCGATAGTTGAGGGGATAGGTGCCGCCGGTATCGACCATGAGAATTGCATCATTTTGGAGGTGTCTAATTTAGAATGAGTCTAAATAAGGAATGAGGGCGAACAGACCTAAATATGGCAATAAGCGCGTTGAGTGGCAAGGCATTGCCTTTGACAGCAAAAAGGAAATGCAGAGATACCTTGTGCTTAAAGAAGCGCAGGACAAGGGCATTATATCCGATTTGGAATTGCAACCGAAATGGGAGCTGATTCCGAAAATCACAGAGACCTATGTCAAGCACTTAAAGACAAAGGACAAGGTTTGTGAGCGGACGGCACAATTACCCATCACCTACACCGCAGACTTCGGGTATGTCAAGGACGGAGAGCGTATAATTGAAGATGTGAAGATAAGCCCGAAAATGTTGCCGAAAGAATTTGTCTTAAAGGTAAAGATGATGAGGGCTATTCACGGAATAAAAATAAGATGTGTGTATAAAGCGAATGAAGAGATTTAGATATGGCAATAGATAGTTTGATACCACGCCGTCCGCAATGTATTGAGAGTAAGCTGACGGTTTTAGAAAAGAACTGCATAGAGTATGCGGTGGCTTTCTCTGCAAGGAACGAAGAAGCGTTTTTGTTGTTCCACCCCGAATACATAACAAGCGATGGGAAACTCAGCAATGAGGGTAAGCGTCGATGCAAGGACTTTTTCAGTTACAGTAAGAACAAGGAATACCGTGATGCGTACGCCGCCTATCTGAAAGAGTTTTTGAGCAAGAAAGAGAGCGGCGTAAAATCTGAGACCTCGGCTATCATAGACGATGCACGAAAGGACAATGCTCGTGTCGCACTCTACAATAAGGTTATAAGGCTGATAGAGGGTGATGATGAGTTAGACCCCGACACACTGAAAATCGCCGTGGATATGGCGAAGAAGCTCTCTATCGTGGCGGATGATGTTGAAAATCAAGAAGTTAAGCCGGTAAGATTTTTGCCGGAACGCTGCTTTTCAGGCTGCCGTTACCGTCTTTTCGTAGAAAACGCGGTCAAAGGAGGCTCTGTCATTGACGAGTGCCAATTCTGTAAAGCTCTCGCCTACGCTACCGAGAACGGCTACAAAGACGATGCAACCAAGCGGCTAAACATTCCGAAAGAGATACTTGACGCAGAACCCGAGAATACGATAAAAACACTTGATATTCTGAGCGGAAAAGTAGATAACTGATATGACACAGATACACGAATTTGACTGCGAAATATATCCTCGCAAGTTGTGGGTGGCAGTTGGCGCACCATACGAAGTGATTAAGGATTTGTTTGAAGATGTCGCACCGATGGAAGAAAACGCCGATGCGCAGGTAGACCACACAAGACGTATCAAACCCGATGTCAAAGGCGGTCTGCTGATACGATTTGGAAACCGCAAGGCTATGACGGACGCAAACATAACGCACGAAGCCACACACGCAGCTTTGGAGATATTTCATTATGTCGGCGCATATCCCGACCCAAAAAATCAAGAGCCGTTTGCCTATTTGTGCGGATGGATAGCAAAATGTATCGGTGAGGTGAAATGTAACAAAACAAACCAATCAAAATAACTGACAATGAAACAGTATGAACTAAACGACCGCGTAGAATACTATGTCTATCGCGATGGCAAAAAGAAATTCCACAGAGTAGGCTACGTCAAGGCTTACCGTAAGGGTCTGTTCAAGACGCACTACATCGTCTGCACGGCTGACAAGATACGCGAGGTGGATGAGATTGAGCCGAAGCAGATTTTAGGCTTCGCGCCGAAGAAAGAGTATGTAACCAAATTAAATAATCAACCAAAACCAACAACCAACAATGACTTTTAAGGGCATCATTACCGCCGCAATGCCAGTGGCAAGCGGCACGAGCAAGAACGGCAAGGAGTGGCGCAGAGCGTCCTACATCTTGCAGTACGACAACTCAAACGAACAATATCCCAAGTCCGTGCTGTTTGATGTCATGGGCGATAAAATCGAACAACTGAACATCAAGCAGGGCGTGGAGTATGAAGTGGAGATCGATTTCAGCTGCCGCGAGTACAATGGGCGCACCTATATGTCGGCTTCATGTTGGAAAGCGACCCCGACACAGCAACCGCAGCAAGCTCCGGCGCAGCAGGGTTGGGAGCAGATGTATCAGCAGCCCCAGGCACAGCAAACGCAGTCAGCCCATACACAAGACGACGGACTCCCCTTTTAGTATGCCATGAGCGAGCAAGAAAATGACATACTGCACGCCGTAGCAGAAGAATATGGCGTGAGTGTAGAAGATATAATGTCAAATAGCCGTCGGAGCGATATATCCGAAGCGCGACAGATGTCGATGTGCCTTTTTGCCGAAACATCGGGATATGAGCCTGAACGCATTGGCAGTATATTCGGGCGTAACCGAACGACCGTAATTTACGCCATCTGCAAAATGCGCGACCTCGCAAGTGTAGATAAGCGAACACAGCGACATTTAGCCAATCTGCAAAACGTATTGGGGCATATCGCAAAAATTTCGTAAATTTGCATCAACAAACCGCCGAGGCTCCGGCATACTACGGCGGTGTTCTTCACACCAACCATGAGTTGAAAGTGAAACGAGGGCGCAGGGATTGACCTTGCGCCCTCTGCTAAAAATGGTTATGATTGATTTGGTTATCTCACGGATTTTTCGTAATTTTGTAGTGCTGATAAGATAATGGTAAACCATTCCGCCGAGCGTCGGTATCGCTCAATTTCGATTGGGCTTTTATTATGCCCTCTTTGACCGTATAATGCGGTGTCGAGTACGAAGATTAAATAGCTCTGCGGAGTTACCATGGTCTTATCAGCAAACGTACCCGGCACCGTTTTTTTGTGCCTATAACTAAACAAACAGAGATATGCCTAAGAAGCTGACACAAGAGGAGTTTATCCGCAGAGCCAATGAAATTCACAATGGGCGGTATGATTACAGCAAGGTTCAGTATGTGAACGGCACGACCCCTGTAATTATAATTTGTCCAGAACACGGTGAATTTTCTATTAAACCGCAGAAACATTTGGCAGGGCAAGGCTGTAAGCCATGTGGCTATATCCGCAATAGTCATACATTGCGCAAAGATACCGCATGGTTTATCGCGAAAGCCACGAAAGTGCACCACGGCAAATATGATTACTCCCGTGCGGTTTACAACGGTGCGGAAGAAGAAGTTGAAATTATATGCCCTATTCATGGGCTTTTCAAGCAGAGGGCTGTTAGCCATACGTCGGGTTACGGATGTAATAAATGTGCTATTGAGGAAGTACATAATCAGCAACGCAAACCAAGAGAACAATTCATAGCGGAGGTAAAGGCTATATTTGGGGATAGGTATGACTTCTCCAAAGTAGATTATAAACGGAATCGTCTTGCGGTTACTGTTATCTGCCCTAAACATGGGGCATGGCAGTCAAGACCGAATGATTTGCTACGCGGACATGGTTGCCCGAAGTGTGCAGATGAAGAAAATGCTATTGCAAGAATGTTGGATAGAACTGAATTTATAGAGCGTGCGGCCAAAATTCATAACGGATATTACGACTATTCAAAAGTCCACTATCTTGGGATGAGCCGAAAGGTCGAAATAATATGCCCCGTGCATGGGAGTTTTTGGCAAGTGCCAAATTCGCACTTACAGGGCAAAGGATGTGCTAAATGCAAGGCCGAGAAACAAAAATCATTGGTATGTGGCGTGGGTGTTAACGATATTTTAGACGGGCAGCGCGAATGTGCCTATAAGGTATGGTCTAATATGTTGCGCCGTTGCTATGACGAGAAGTGGCGACATCGTTATCCTGCATACGCAGATTGCACCGTATGTGAGGAATGGCACACATATTCCAATTTTAGAGAATGGTTCATCTCTCATTATTGTGATGGATATGTGATTGACAAGGATATTCTAAAACATGGGAATAAGGTATATTCTCCGCAAACGTGCCTATTAGTCCCGTGGGAAATAAATGCGCTGATAATATCAAAAAGAGCATCGAGAGGAAGATACCCTATCGGCGTTCACAAAGAGGGTAAGAAGTTTGTAGCGGCTGTAAGCAAACGAATCAAGGGCAAACATACGACTGCAATAGGTCGTTTCGATACCCCCGAAGAAGCGTTTTATGCTTATAAGCAAGCAAAAGAGGCGTACCTAAAAGAAATTGCCGAAGGCTACTACAAGCAAGGCAAGATAACCAAAGAGGTGTATCTTGCCTTACAAAGATATAAAGTTGAGATAACAGATTAGTCTTCCGTTATTGACTTGCCCTTTGCGGAGTTGTCAATTTTGGGTTTGTTGTCATTATCTTCCTCTTCGACTTCGATTGTTTCCTGCGGTTCGCCGTATTTCTCTTGCACCTCCGCTTTTGCGACAGCTGGGATTCGGGCCTTGATGTCAAGTTCCTCTTTCCACTCTTTTATAATCTGCTCGTAGTCCTCTACATGGCTGTTCCCTGCGTCAGACATTGCGGATTTGCGCGACTTGATGCGATATGCCACCATGTCAAGTTCGCGCTTCAACACCTCGCTATCGTTCTGCGGAATCCAAAAATCACAACCGCACGAAGTCCGCATGGTCGCAATCTTACCGTTGCCCTCAATCTTTGCCACAAGAGCCTTAAATACATCTATGAGGCTGACGAGCGAGGGATAAAGATGCACAAACTCGTTCTTGCACCAAATAATTGTATCGGTGAACAATAATTTGATTGCCGCGCTTGAAGGGTCTGCCGCACGGAATATTTCGGGTGTAATATCTACGCTCATCGTGGACTCGCGGATAGACCTCTGTTTGTTGGCTATGTCTATGGTTGCGATGTCAGAGAGGTTTGGAGGTGTCAAGAACTTTGCATCGGCGGCTTTAAGCTCCTCTACCGCGCCCTTCACGCCGATAATCTTGCCCGTCGAATCGGTGCGAGGCAGATTGTCTATGTCGGTCGCTTTGACAAACAGCGGAGCTTGCGAGTTAGCCCGCACACCATCGGCGACAAACGAGCAAGCCTTTTCAAGCGTGCCTATTTCCTGATTGGCAATACCCGAGGGAATGTCGGGCACTCTGAAATAGGTGCAAGGGTTAATACCTACGGGCGTTTGCGTCGGATTGTCGGCAAGGCAACGCCAGCCATCTTCGCTCGTTTTTGCTGAATCCCATTTAAGACCTTTGGCAAACCATCCCGAAAAGCGCATGAACCATGACATGTCCTTTTCGCTTTCCTTGTCGCCCTCAATCCATGTCTGTACACGTTCCGTAGTGAAAATATCCACGGCGCGTCTGCCGCGCAATGTGTAAAGACGGGCAAGTACGGGGTTGCGGTTCTCGTCATAGTCAGGGAAAAGAACATCTCCTTTGAGATAGCTGAAAACCTCATATCGTAACTGTCCGTTGTGGACGTACTGATAAATCGCGCCATCGCCCGTGAGGTAGCAGGACTTCACCAACTCCTGCCAAGCCGTATCAAGCCCCGCGCTGTCTTTCCATGAGTTGAGTTTTTCGCCGAGTTCGTGGTCTTTGTCCTCATGGCACACCCAAAAGCCGTTGCCCGCCATAAACGCCGCCTTTGAGGTGTTGATTCGCTTCTGCAAACCGAAACGCACCGTTTCCACAGGTTCAAAATCGACAATGTGCCATTCGTTTATCGGCTTACCCTCTTCGTCAAGAGCGGCATTGCCCTCATCGTCCAGCTTTTTGCGCACCTCGTAAATCGGTCTAAGGCTCATGTATTTGCTGTTAATGTCGTGCGCCAAGGGGTCATTCTCGCGGCAGAAATCCTCTTGTGTCAAGAGCATATAACAGCCATCGTCAAACGACATGGCGGGTTGCTGATAATACTGCGCCCCGACGGGCGTATGCTTATCAACGGCATCGGGATTTATCCTGCGCCGCCAATACTGTTTTTGTAACTTGTCTGAAATTCTCATATCTCGTATCTGTTGTTATCGGAATCCTCGCCACGGATTGACTATGCGCGGACGGTTTACCAAGTTGTAATAAGCGTTGTCGGGTACTCTTTTGGAGGGTTGCTTCCTCTCGCGGGTGTCGAGTTCAAATACCATGCGGAGCGACATTGCATCAAGTTCGCCGGGCGAGTATTTGAACCGCGCCTTGAACTCCTCCTTGGAGTTGTAGTAGGTCTTGCCGTTTTTCTTTGTGGTGATAAAGAGGTTCACGCCGTCGTAGAGCACGTCGATAAAGCGGCGTGTCTCGTTCTTAGTGCCGAACTTTACCTGCTTGTTGCGGTCAATCACGCAGGAAATGTCTCCGCGTTTGAGGGCGACTTCGAGCTTGCCTAAAAGCTGTGAGCGGCAGTTGAAAAACTCATCGCGGGTAATCGGGTTGCCGTGCTCGTCATACTCCTGCAAAGGGCGTTTGTTGGCGGTTACAGAGATTCCGTTGGTCAGACCTTGTAGAAAATATCCGAAGCCCGTACCGTCGTAGGCGAAGTGCTCCACCGAAACGCCGTAGCGATTAAGGTTAGACTTTATCCACCCGGCAAGCTCGGTAGGCTCGCCCGTGAAATACTCAATAGCTATCATCTGCAAGCCGCGCCAAATGATAAGCGGAGCTGAGTCACCCTTGCCGCCGCCCACGTCGAAAGTGGCGTACATATTCTCGTCCTCGTCCTTTGGATTTTCCCAAAGGCGGGTAATCATATCTTTAGAGACATTCAGCTCGTTATTCTCGATAGGACCGAAGTAGCCGCCTTTGAGGACTGCGCGTTGCGTTGCGCCCGTCTGCGCGAGGTTTGATATGGACTGGCCGCCCGTGGAAGATACGAGCATAAGGTTGTCGGCAGCTTCGCCCGTAAATGCGGTAAACGACTTCACCATGTCGGCAATGGTCAGTCCTGCTTCAATCTCTTTTTGTGTGAGCGTTATTCCTGCACGCTCCGCCACTTCCTCACGGGTATCGCCCCAAATATAATCATCAACCGTATCGCCGAGCTTGTAGTAATAGCGCGTTACGCCATTCATTTCGGGCTTAAAGTACCAATCACTACCGATATACCCGGCGTTGACAAGATTTTTGGTGAGATAATGGTCGGGGCCGGGAGGATTAAATGAGTATGTAGATTGTGGAACCATGCCCGAATCATCACGGTTACGAGACTGCCAGTAGTTGTATTCAAACTCCGACATGGCATCCGCCTCGTCAAACTGCTGCAATCCATTCTGATTCTTCTTCGCCAACTCTATGAATTGCGCTCGCTCGGCAGGATTATCGGTATTGAAGTTGGTATGCGCAAGGCGGTGTTGAGTCATCCATTGCGACCAATAGAACACGGGAATTTCGGCTGTATTGTAATTACATCCAGCAAATGCACCAAGCAGAATCTCGTTGTCGCGGAAGATTGAGCCGCCCTTCTTTGAATCTTGCAGCCGTTTTGAAATCATCGCCGAGGAAAAACCTTTCTTATCAATACCGTATAAGACCTTGAAAATCATCGAAAAGGTGTTGTGTGTCACGATGAAATCGTCAGTCACATATAGATGGTCGGGGTTGGAAACGAGTATGCACCTACATTGTTTCTTGCCTACATATTCAATGCTCTTTATCACACGCCTCATTTGTGTGCGTCCATTCCTATACCCTTTTAATAAACGCTCTCGTTTACGGTTAAGACCGACTATTTGATGATTGATGGGCGTATTGATGTTAAGCACATAGCAATCTCTGTCTTGCTTTTTTATTCCATCATAAACAAAGGATGTTTTCTTTACTATAATTGAACAACGGCCACCAAGCGAGCGAACCAACCACTGAACATCTTTTGCAAGTTGAGGACTGACTGTGTAGAATTGTATATGCCCAAACTTATCAATATGACCATCTGTGTCTATAAGACCTTGCATCAATTCAAGACGAGATTTAACGTCGGCGTGAAGATAAACGAGAGGGATAAATTTTTCCCAAGAGTAAGTTCCTTTTAGCCCAAGAACGGTCAGTTCGTCCCATAAGCCCTTTCTGCGCAAGCGATAGTCACAACTTTTGGGGTCTTTGACTTTAGTACATTTGTAACCGTCGTTTTCAATTCGCTCAATAACTTCACTATCATCAGAAGCCACCGTTATATTACATCCACGGCAACATCCGTCACCGAGAAGAACGCCCATCGTGTATGGCTTAATCGGTAATTTTTCGGATTGGAAATTTATCGGCAAACAGAAAGGTATAGCCGCTTTCTCTCCATTAGATATATGGGATATTATATCTTCAAGCGTATGCGTCTCATAATCTGAATATTTATAATGCGGTTTCTTAAACGCGACACTCCATAAGTGTTCCAGCCCACATTCTGTTGATGCGCCGTCATCAAAAGTTATACGGTATACATCTTTTAAGCCATGCTCAAATATGCGCAATACGTTTTGAGTGTTACCATCCCTGCTTGTTATGGTATCTCCTACCGAAAGAGACCCCATATCAACAAATCCGTAAGGCGTTAAAACTTTCGCGTCATACGGCTGCATCTTTCCCATGGTTGCAGCACCGCATAAGTATATGGTGTTCGATTCGCAAGCACAAAAACGCTCCTGCAACCCCGGTTGAGGTATGTAATCAACCTTATCGCGCAAGAGAAAACCTCCTACGCGAGTCCAACCCCTATCCTTTACGGTTGGCAATTTTCTTTCGACGCGCGGATAAGGCTGCGGGAACTTAATATTAGTATTAATCAATCTGAACATGGCTTGTCGTGTTGATTAGACATTCTCTTTAAGTAGTCCGCATTACGCAACCACCGATAGCCTTTGCAGATGCCACAACCACGATACAATGCCGCAAACAAAGCGCAAGGCTTTGCGTCGACAGCAGCAACCGCATCTGCCAACGTATCGTGTTTTGCTACAAATTTACCGTCGACTGTTAGTTGAATAAGTTTCCGCTCTTCGGGAAGCACACGGCGCACTTTTTTAGATTGCTTGCCGTTTGAGTATTTCCATACATAACCATACGCAGTATTGGTTATACCACGGCAAGCTGCTGAAATATTCCCTGAGTCGCCATTAAAAACTTTCGCAGCTTCGGTTGTGGAATAATAACGTGCAATAAACTTGCCATCAAGGGTGTATTGGTCTACCTCTCTTCTGCGTGGATTACTTTGGGACTGTCTGCGATTGCGGCTTCCATAGTTTATATTGTCACTATGTGAGCACCATTCGAGGTTGTCAGCACAGTTGTTTGAGCAATCTTCGTCAAGATGATTGACTTCCGTTTTTTCTTTAGGATTGTCGTTGGGGATGAACGCCATTGCGACAAGGCGGTGAACGAGATACGTCTTAGCTCTGCCATCGCAATTTAATTGGAGAAATAGGTATGGATTTGTATTGTTCTTCGCACGAGTTTTTTGCTTGAATGGGCTAAGGATTTTTCCTTTGATTTTAACGCCTTGAATAGTGGTTCTGTCAAGGCTTCTTACTCTCCCCATGTTGGAAACTTCGTGACTGTGTTCCCAACCTATAACCGTTCTCCAAACCTCGCCATCGAGATTTTCTATTTGTGTATTTGCACAATTATGGCTACCTTTGTCTGTCATAATCTTTGAGTTTAGTATGTTTTTATTAGCACTACAAATATACAAAAATTCTTTGATATGGCAAAGGAAGTTACTGCGTAAGTGGCTTCCTTTCTTTATTTTATGTGACATTCTTCCGTGCTTACCGAAGCCCATATTGGCTATCCACTTCCCGTTGACGAGAAGCGAAGCGCATTGTTCGATATTTCGGAGTAATCTGAACGCCATAGATGCTTAAAAACCGCGAAAGCCACCTGTCCCGATGGGGTCAAGTGGCTCTGCGGCTCTGAATTTGGTGCAAAGATAATAAAAATCTAAAGTATTACTTCATATTTCCGGTATAATAATTTGATATTTAAGTTTTGTGTTGTGAATAAAAAACGGAAACCGAAAACATATTTCGGCCTCCGTCTGATGTATGCAGTTGTTTTTTTTGATTGACATCAACTAATTCTCCGGGCTTTGCGGGGTTGAGGTTTCCTTTCTTTTCAATGTGCGCCGTGCATGTGCCTTGTTTGCCGTTCGGGCTTCGCGGAACAGCCTGAAAAGTTCGTTGATTATGAACTCGTCCGCATCAACGGTCAGATTGATTGTGATGTTGCAGCCGTTGTAGTCGTTTTGGTTCACAGTCCCTATCATGGAGGCCTGTAACACTTCTTTCATTGCTGCACCTCCTTTATGGTTTCGAGGAAGCCGCACACGAAGTTCACGGCTTCCTGCATTTTGAGGACGGTTTCTTTGGGGTCGGTCAAACTCTCTTTCCCAAGCCCCAAATCCACGAGGGACAGCGCATTGCATTTAAGTTCGTCGGCCATTACATTGACAGGGTAGCATTCAAGCCATTCTGTTGCCTTGGTGAAGTCATATCGTTTCATTGTATTATCTCCTTTGTCGTTTAGTTTCTTTTTCCAATATGTTTAATCGTGAAGTCAGTGCGCAGACGGCCATGCGCAGTGCGCGGTACTCGTGGCACAGGTTGAGGACGGCTGCTACCGTGGCGGGGTCGGAGCTGCCGAATTGCAGGTTATACACGCAGTTCACACCGAAAACGGTGCTTGCGGTGATGTCTCCGACAGACTGCATTATACCGTCCTTTGGGTTTAAGTCGCATGTGGGTTTCAGGAAGAGGTCTTTCATATCTCACCTCCTTTTCCTGATATTGACTTTACGGCGTTTCTTGCGTTGTACTCGCAGTCGTGCAGTGCGTGAATGAAACGCCGCCCTCGCTCGTTCCACACGGTGTACATAGACGACCCTATACTGCCGTCGGAGCGGGTATATGTCTGCGTTCGGGTAGCCGTGAGGTTCCACGATGAATACGGTTGCCGCAGCATCCACATCCCCGACTGGCGGAAAAGCACCCCTGCGTCCTTTAATCGTCGGTTTAGCTTGGGTGCGTCAAGTCCGAGTTCCTTTGCGATTTGGGTTGTGGTCAGCGTGTTCACGCTTTGAAGCGTGGAATCGTAGTAGTTTACTTTAGGAGCTTGCTCTTGAATTGTCGTGTTCTGTTGTTCGATGGTCTCCTGCTTGGATGCGTTGGATTGTGAAAGTTGCTCTATCTGTTTTGCTTGATTGGCTGCAAGTAATAAAGCCTCGCTGAATGATTGAGGGACAAGGAAGCCTCCGTTTTGCTTTTCGTTTTCGAGTTCCTCCCAGCGGTCGATGATTTTCTCACGGAGGACGGCGTTGTAGCCAGATGCAAGAATCAGACAGCCTTTCTTTGTGAGTTAGAAGCAAGGGATTTGTTTCTTACCACCAGTGGGGAGAATTTGCTCGTAATGCGACTCCACAAAATTGTGGGCTTGCACGCCTTGCTCCAATAATTTTCTGATGTCACGCAAGATAGCATCGTGACGTTTGCCGGTGACTTCGGCAATTTGCAGTGAACTCATGGATTGAGTTACTACTGCGAGTGTGGTTTCTTTCATTGTAAGGCAAATTATGAAAGATTAAACAATAAGTTAACTATACGAGAAAAGCATCGCCTTTCCCGATGCCTTACACCACGAGTGGTAGGATTTCCATTACAGATTTCCTCGGGGGTACGATGCTATGCTGTGCCGATAGGGTATAAAAATACCGCTAACGGTTATTGTAAGCGGTTAACCACTTACCACTCGTATGTAAGGAGAGGGCAAAGTTAAACACACTTTTTGAATTATGCAAATTTATTTCAAAGATATTTTATTGAGCATCAGAGTGTTCTATTGGCAAACTCGTTTATTTACAATTTATTGAAATGCAAAGGCTATAATTTGGGTTGAGGTTTTGAGGGGCAAAAATTAAGCCTGTAACTCCGCTATATACCCCTTGCGCCACTGCTTGCGCAGATACTCCATCACATCATCGTGGTTTTTGATGAAGCCGTCCTCTATGAGCGTAGCCACCAGCCGCTCCAACTCAAACAGCTTGCGTTGGTTGTCCTCCGTGCCGTTCTCGTTGCGCAGTGCGGTTTTGTGGTTGTTGAAGATGCACCAGTTCAACCCCTCGGCGGTCTGCTGCATCGCCTCTTTCATCTGTTCCGGTTCTACGATTTTTGAAATAGCCGACGCAAGACGCTTGTAAGCCTCACCCGCTTCGTTGCGGTAGAAAATCATTTGGTCTGCCACAAATTTAAGCACCTTGACCTTGAACGCCGGATTAAGCCACATGGCGAAATCGAGGAAAACAAGCGGGTGCATCCATACTTCGCCAGCCCTGCGTATTCCGTCACTGCCCGTTCTCGCCTTTGAAATTATAACCACCTGGCAATCACTTTGGTACGTTTTCCGACTTTCTGTTTCATCTGCTTTTACCGCTTCAACAAACTCTTTTGTTGTGGTGTTGTCAAGATAGTTTGCCATTTTCTTCTGCTTACGAGTATCATCCTCTTGAACTGCATCGTTCCATTGTTTTAGGAGGGAGGAAGCGTTAAAGAACCCGTCCCGTGTCCTTTGCTCCACTTTGAACTGCCCCATCGGGCGTATCATCACTTGGTTTGTCTTCATATATTTTATATCTTTGTATTCTATATAAAAAAACGGAATTATCCACTTTAGTCTTGTGTAATTGTATATCACAAAGATACGTTTTATTTGGATGGCAGGGCGTAAAACCCTGCTATTTTTATAATAAATCTTTCATTTTTGATTGCAAGATTTGTTTTGCCTCCTCTAATTCTTTTTGCCGTTTGGCCACATCATCATAACTCCTAACAATCTCGTTCTGTATGTCTATTGGGAAATATTCTACATAATAATTCAATAAATCCCGTTTTGAAATTGTAAGTTTTGACGTTCCGTCTGATAGTTCCCTTACTATTTGTTTTCTTATGGAATTAAGATAAATGCTATAAAAGCATACATTTATTGGATATTCCGAATTGAATTTAGGTGTAAGCACTAAACACAGATTACTTGCGATAAATTTCCCATTTACATAGTGACTTCTTCCCAATGACCCTGATGCCTGAACCGCATAAACTATTGCTTCACAGTCCATATCGTAAGAGCAGTGGCTTTTCCATTCTTCTGATGCGGTAACGAAATCATACTGACCATCAATGTTTTTCTCACTTGCCAAAGTACCCTTTTCCGCATCGAACAGTTCGCCTAATTTTATAAGTCGGTTGCCGTTGATGGTATTTTTTCTCCTAATACCATAACAATTAAGAATATCACCATCGTATAAAGCTCTCTTTTCGTAATCGGCATATACTTCGCCATCTCCCGAATGCTTAATACAGTCAATTACGTTGTTCCGTATTTTTTTCCACTTTCCATTTATGTCAATTCTTCCTTTATGTTGAACACTTACAAAACCGTCATCATCCATATTGTAGAAGATAACCTTATCGAGTTTGTTATGTGGGGTCTTTGTAAATCCAAAAATAGAAGTATTAACCGTTCTTCCTTGTTCCGAGAACAGATTATTTGGCATTTTTATTACAAAATCCAACTTTGCGATATGTAGTATGTCGTCAGTTAAGCCTCCTATATTCCGATTAAGAGTAGGTGTAGGCATAATTACTATCAATGTTCCATTGGATTCAATATAATCCAATGCTTGCTTTACAAACAATATCGGAAGATTATTTTCATAAGGGGG
>NFZC01013382.1_pt1 | contig 22461 bp, 20 predicted proteins | sample 1095391 | NCBI WGS metagenome assembly NFZC01 (sample SAMN03609890, study PRJNA323583) | gut metagenome | isolation source: feces | host: Rattus norvegicus | place: Denmark: Riget | collected 2013
CATGGATATCATGAATTAATACAATCACTTGAATCAAATAGATATCTTCTTACTGATATAGAAGTGTATCAAGAAAAATTTGATGCAAATGATTACAACATAGTTTATTTATTTACAGCTAAGAACAGAATAATAAAAGGTGGGATAACTAACCTAAATATAAATACGATACATAAAATAGATAAAGAAGTGTATCAAGATGATTATGATGAATTAATAAAAAGTTATGAAAAGAAGGAGGAGTAATTTAAAAAGTTATGGATAAATTAATTGAAATGGAGAAAGCTGAAGTTGATGTAGCTAAAGAAAATAGAAAAGCTTTAGAAGCTCAGTATAAATCTATGGATAATATTTGGGGACATAGCGGAGTAGCTAGAGAAGGAAAAAGAGCAGCAATGACTATGTTGTCAACTAAGACAGGAATGTATGCTTCTATTCCATTAGTATGTAAAGGTGGAGATTGTCCTTATCAAGAAACATGTACATTAAGAGAATATAACTTATGTAAAATAGGAGAGCCTTGTCCTAAAGAATGTGCAATGATAGAAGTTTATTATGCTAATTATTCAGAAGAATTTGATTTAGATCATTCATCATTTACAGATAAGATAATGGTTAAAGATTTAATAGACACAGAAATAAAATTAGAAAGATGCCAAGCTTTAATGAACAAAGAGCAGACGCAAATAAAACAAGAATTTGCTGGTTCAACAGAACAAGGTGAAGTTTTCTATAAAGATGAAATAAGTAAAGCCTTTGAGTTATATGAAAGAAACTTTAAGAAGAAAGAAAAAATATTAAATCTAATGATGGCAACAAGAGCAGCTACATCTAAACTTGGACAACAAGAAAGTAGTGTTAAAGATATTTTAAATGATGCTTTAAATGTAGAATTTACAGTTGAAGAAAGACCAGACGGATTATAAAGGAGATGATGTTTTATGGCTATAGCAGGAATAGCAGATGATATTATAAAAGGAATAAAGAAGTTTGGCGATGATGTAATTGAAGGTGCTAAAAATGGACCAGGTAAAGCAGCAAGAATAAAAAGAACTGTGACAACTTTAGACGGTAATAGAGTTAAATCAGCAGACATATTAAGAGAAGCCAAAAAATATGATGAAAGTATAATAAACAAAGCAAAAAACGGATTAGATTCTCTTTCAGATTTTGAAAAGAAAAGATATGAAACTTTAAAACCACATATAGATTCAAAGACTGGTGGAATTAAAAGATACAATGATGTAGCAATGAATGATTTAGAAAGATTAAAAAATGTAACTCCAGAGATGATTGAAAATGCAAGAAAAGGAAGAAGTGGGTTTATTTCTAATGATATGTTAAATATGGAAAAGCGAATTGAAGAAATGGCAAAAAACGGAACTTTAAAAGCACATATAGAAAATCAAATTGAAGAAGGTGGAGAGTCAATAGGAAAAACTATTGGAGATTTTACTGGTGGAGGATTATATGGTTCTTATTCAGCATATAAAAATATGGCAGATGGAAAGAAAAGTATAGTTGGTGCACTAAAAGAAGGACATAGTGTAGTTAATGATGCTGGCGAGAAAGTAATAAGTGGTAAAAAAGTTGCAGGTACAGCTACTACTGTAGCAGCGGCTGGAACTTTAGGAAATAGAGTGTTTAGAGATGAATATGGTGAACTTGATGTTCCAGTTGTTCCATTTATTTAAGTAAGTAGGTGATTTAATAATATGGGAATACTTAGAAAAATTGGATCATCAATTGCAAAAAACTATGAAAGAGCAGCGACAAAGATTATAGATACAGGTGTTGATGCAGTAAAAGCAACTGCACAAGTTGCATCTGATATGGCATCTGACATTGGAGAAAGTGCAAGAAATGTTAGAAGAGCAGTTGAATCATCTGCAACAAAATTTAATACTGTAAAAAATCCAATGCCTCCAAAACCTGCATCAACAAAAGGATTCGTAAATAAAGCAAGAAATGCAAAAGATTCTTTTGTGAATAATGTAGTATTATCACATAATACAAGACAAATAGGACCTATATCTATATCTACAAGAGGTGGATTAATGGATGAAGCAATATATCATGCAAGAGCTGTGCAGAGCTTAGGTATTGGAGCATGGGACTTTGCTACTAACGGTATTGGAGAAAGACATTATGGACAGCTATTAAAAAGATCAAATAATTCTTTACTTGGATACAAAACAACTAAGTTTGGTACAACAGTTGCCATGGGAGCTGCATTTGTAGCTGGAACACCTAGTGCAGTAAAAGAATATAATACATCTCGACAAGGAGAATTTGCTGGAGTATATCAAATGGGAGCAATACCAGGATTAGTACCTCAAGGACATGCATATGCTAATAATGCTGGAGCAACAGGAGATTTAGTATTAGCATTAAATAATAACAGATAAAGGAGGTGAAGTAAATGACAGAAGCAGATATAGACAAAGAGTTTGATGATATTATTGACTTGATTAATCGTGGAATAGATGTTGAAGAAAACGCATTTTATTTATCTAATTTTGACGATGCCGCATATGAGAGATATCGTAATAGAACTGGTGGTACAACCAGAAAAGGCATTAACAAAATGATAGAAGATGGAAAAGAATATCAACCATTTAAAGAAGCAATTGAAAGAGTGAAAAATGGTGAAACTCTTACTGAAAAAGACTTTGGAGATGGATTTGAAAAGAATGCAAGAAGGTATGCAAATGAAGTTAACTCAGACGCTTTCGAATATGCAAAAGACAGAGAAATGCTTGAAAATTTAGGCTTGTCTGACGATGAAGTATTAGACATATTAGATAATAAATATAAAAATGTAGATAGCTTTGACATTCTTGATATAAAAACAAATAAAGATGGAACAGTAAATTCTCAAGAGCTTTTTAACGATGCAAAAAACAATAATACTCGTACTGTAAGTAAAGATGAGTATTATAAAATATATAAAAACAATAAAAAGCGGATGAGAATTTACGAAAAAAAGAAGTATAAAAATAGGACTAAAAATAATGCTCAGTCTCCTTCAAAAACAAAAACTCAAAAATATAAAGACTTTAAATCTGACGTTGAAGAATATAGAAAAATAAAAAGTCAAAGAGAATCAACAGTTTCAAATTCAAAAAACAATGTAGATTTTGACAAAAGAAAACGAGACTTTGAACAAAGAAAAACAGTACTTGAAAGACGTATGAATAATCCAAACTTATCTGATCGGGAAAGAGTCAAAGCTCAAAATGAATTATATAGAATAGAAGAACTAGAGTCTTTAAAAAATGAAGCTAAAAAACGAAATTCGTCGAAAGAAACAAGAGAAGATTATTTAAAAGAGCGTGAAAGAATAGAAGAATTAAAGAAAAAAGCTAATGATCCAAATATATCTAAAAAGGAAAGAAAGAGAGCTAAAAGAGAACTATCAAAAGAATTAAATAATCCATTTTTATATGATGACGATCTTCCAGGAAGACAAGAGCTTGAACTCAGAGACAGAATAGAATCTGCAGATAAAGAAACTGTTGAAACATTTTTAGAACATGAACATAAAATAAATAAAAATGCAACAGATTATGAGCAATTTAAAAAAGACCTTGATTTTGTTGGAGAAGACTTTCTTGACATAGATGGAAATGAATTAGATTCAAAGAATAAGAAAATAAATACTACATTAAGAAAAGCAGAATTAAAATTAAAAGGTTTTATTAGTGGAGATTATTCTGATTACGAAGAGTATGTAGAAGCAGTTGAAAGACTAGAAAACATGGGAGCTAGAAATTTCAATATATATGAAGAAAGCGATGTCGACAATTTATTCAACACCAATGGACATTTAAACAACGCTGATGATTTAGATAACATAAAACCATCAAGAACTGTTTCAGCTAAAGACGCTTTTGATGACTGGCAAACTGGTAGAAAAAATGCTCGTGCTCGGGCAAGAGCGGCGGCAGGTTCTGGTTCAACGTCAAGAGGTATTGCTGCAGCTAAAGAAGCTGTATCAAGGAGTGCACCTAATGCTAAAAAATTATTTACTGCTCAAGGAGCTTTCGGAGTAGGATTAAACTTATTTAATACTGTTGCTACATATAAAGAAGAAAGAAAAGAAGGAAAAGGTGTAATAAGCTCAGCAGCAAGAGCTGGAGTTGACTTTGCATTAGGTGAAGTTTTAGGAATGAAATATATGGGTGTTATGGCAGCTCAAGCAGCTCCAAGAGCAATAGTAAAAGGAGTTGAAGGACTAGGTAAATTAACAAGAGAAAAAAACAATATGCAAAGACATGAAGCATTTGGATATGCATCATTCCAGGATACTCAACAGTTAGCAACAATGAGACAATCTGGAATGGAAATGGCGAAGATGGCAAATTATAACTTACAACAAACACTTATGGGGAATGAAGCAAAATATATGCATAGATAATAAGTATATATATAAATAAACATAAGGAGGTTGAATAAAATTTGGCGACTTTAACAAAAGCACAACAAATAAGATTAAAAGAAATAAATGATGATCCAGTATTATGGGCGCAAACATTTTTAAGAACATATGATGCCAGACTAGGTAAAGAAACAAGATGGACAGCTAGATGGTATCAAGTAGAAATGTTAAGAGATAGAACAACAAGAAGAGTTTACAGATGTGGAAGAAGAACAGTATAGATTGCTGCGTATATCAAGAAATTGGTATAGGACACAGGGTTAATTGCTTAGAAATTCCTAAAGCCCTATTGCCACAATAATATTGAAAAGTATTATGAAGGAGCGAAAGCAGAAACAAGTATAGGGATAAGCAGATGGAGAAATCCTAATTGCTTCTTTAATAATGGAAGGTTTAGCAGGCACTCTCCGTACAGGAGAAGCTTCAACGACTATCTGGAAAAAGCCAGAGTAAAACTGCAAGTGATTGGCAGAAGAAAAATCCTGCCCCGAAAGGGTGAAGATATAGTCTCGTCACATATTGAAAAATATGTGGTTACATTTATTTGTAACATTATATGAGTAGCGTCATGTAATAAAGGAAAACGGAAAAACAGAAGTTATGGTTGTAGACTCATTATATCATGCATTAACACATCAAAATTTCAGGGTGCTAATAGTAACACCATATGAAAACCAGGTACGACTTGCTTTTACAAGATTAAATGAATTAATAAATGCCTCTCCTTTAATTAAAGCAAGAATCACATCTAGTACCAAAAATCCATATAAAATAGATTTTGATAATAACTCAGGTATCTGGGGATTCACAACAGGTGCATCAACTGGATCAGGTGCTGCGTCTATAAGGGGACAAAGAGCCGATTTAATAGTGATGGACGAAGTTGACTATATGTCAGAAGCAGACTTTGATTCAGTAATGATGATAGCTGGGGAAAGAAGTGATATAAAAATAGTAATGTCATCAACACCAACAGGGAAACGTTCAAAATTCTATCAAGCATGTACAGATCCTAATATGCATTTTACAGAACATTATCATCCATCAATGCACAACCCTAACTGGAACTCTGAAATGGAAGCAGAGTTTAGAGCAACACTTTCAGATCAAGGTTATGTACATGAAGTCGAAGCAGAATTTGGTACTCAAGATACAGGTGTATTTGACAAAGTTAAATTAGATAAAGCAATGCAAATATATGATTATGCATACAATCAGCTTAACTATTATCAAGAAAATAATGTAAGACTAAGAAAAGAAACAGAACCTGAATATGAAGGTCCTGATATTCTTATGTATAGCTTAAGAAATAAAGCACCATATAATCCATTCAGAACAATGGGGGTAGAAGTTTGCCCCACTGCACGGTAACGTACAGTTAAAAACCTGGTTAATTGCTGGGAACTCCGAAGTGGACAATCAGCAGCCAAGATCCAAATAGGATAAGGTTCAACGACTAATTTGTACTCTCAAGCGAGGGGAAACGCCAGGCACTTTATTAATTATTAATAAAGTTGAAGATATAGTCTGACCTTACTGGAGACAGTAAGAAGGTACGAAGTAGCGAATCGTATCGTAACAAAGAATGAGACTTCGATAAATACCAAGCATCGTCTTCATTATTAGTTCTTGAATATAATGTAGAACTTAAGAAAATGATGGTTCTAAAAAGATATGAAATGCCAAGAGCAGAATATTCATATGATAATGCAGTAAATAAAATAATAGAATTAAATGAAATATATAATCCATCATTTATATATTGCGACCGTGGTTCTGGTGAATATTGCATTGAAAGATTACATATATATGGAGATGAACATCCAGAATCAGGACTTAAGAATAAAGTAAAAGGTTGGTCATTCTCAAATAAAGTAGATGTAATGAATCCTATAACAGGAGAAGTAGATAAAAAACCAATGAAACCATTTATGGTATCACAACTTCAGATAATGGTAGAAAGAGAGAGTTTAATCTTATCTCCATATGATGAAGTATTACATAAACAATTAATAGATTACGAAGTTGAAAAAATTGGTGCAAATGGAATACCAACATTTACATCTAAGGAAGAGCACTTTGTTGATGCGTTAGGATTAGCAAATTTAGCTATGGTAATAGAGTTTAAAGAATTAACTGGAATACTTGAAGATGTAAGAATGACATCTAAAGTTGAATTTTCAAAGAATACATTAACTCCACCATCATCAATCCTTGAAGGAGATATGCGTTCAGAGATGATGCCAGAAGTAAAAGAATTCTATGAAAACACAGATTTTAATGAATATTATTCAGAAAGACAGCATTGGATAAAAACAGATTTTAATGCTATGAGAGAAATGAATATAAGAAATTCAAATTCTAGTTTTGGAAGATTATCAAACCCAAGAAGTAGTTTTTCAAGAGGTGGATTTGGAAGATAAAGGTAGGTGAAAATAAAAATGTCAGATGAAGAATTAAATAAACAATCTTTAGGATATAGACCAGAGATAAAATATGAAGATGAATATTATTCTGAACCATCTAAAGATTATGATGTACCAGACAAAAGTGTCGATATAGATAATTCTATAAAAGACAATATAAATAACAATATAAATAAAGATGATTTATTTTTAGATATAATTCCTGAAGATATAGCTGATGTAATAAAAGAAACCTACGATATAGCTAAAGATATATGGTTAGATGAGTTATCTAATGAAGATTACAAAGAAATAAAATATGACAATACACAAATAACAGAAAAAGATAATGGACCAGATGCAGACGAAGATTCTATTACAGAAGATTCTTTCTGGGACGACGATTCAGATTATGACGATGAATATTATATATATGATGAAGAAACAATAGTAAGACAAGAATATAATAAGAATATGATGGATCTTTTAGATTATTATTTTGAATCATTGGCTGATGCAATGGGAACATATATTATGGGATATGTAATGGCATTAAACAAAAAAAGCTCAATTGACTCAGCTAATATAAGACAGAGTATATTAAATGCTGATAAGAAAATAAAAGTTTCAAAAGGAAATGAGCATTTATTAGATGTAGGATTCAGAACAGAACTTATGAGTGAATTAAAATTAAGTTTTATGAAAAGAATGTGTCCAGTAGATCAATCTATGATGATGTTCGCAAACTTTAAAACTATGACAGAATTAAGAAAAAAATATGCAAGAATGACTTATTTAGATACTAACAAAAGAGAAGATAATATGAGTGATGCATTATTATCTGCATGTAAAATGTTGTATTCAGAGAAATATGATAAATCATTTACTGAATTATATCGTTATCTAAAAGGTTCTGTTGAATTAACTAAAGATGTATTGCAAGAAGAACTTGGTTCCTTCAAAGCAAAACAAACAATAGCAGAAAAAGGAGGTTTTGAGAAAGACAATGCTTAATATAACACCAGTACATGACAACTTAATTGTCAAATTAGAAGAAATAAAATTAGAAGAAAAAACAGCTTCTGGAATAATACTTTCTAATGCTGGAAAATCTGAACAGATGTTAAGAAAGTCAGAAGGAGAGGTAATAGCTGTAGGAGAAGGAAGAAGACTTTCAGATGGAACGTTACTTCCAACAACAGCTAATGTTGGACAGAAAATATTATTTAATAAATTTGCTGGAACTGAAATAGAATCAGAAGAAGGTAAGTTTTTAATAATAAAAGAATCAGATATATTAGCGATACTTGACTAAAAGGAGCTGATTTAAAAATTGAATCTTTTAAATATATTCAGAGGAAAAGAGTTACAAGAAGTAGATCCTTCTAGAAAAGAAAAATCAAATAATAAACCAAGTGTAATACAGAATATATTAGTTAAAGCAGTTGGTTCTATATTTAGATTGCAAACTTATGATAGGGATTTATTTACTGGTTCTGAATATAATCTTAAAGAGATTAAAGAAGCTATTGATACAGACTCTTATGCAAAAATAGCTTTCCAAAAATACACTTCATTATTTTATAAATCAGGTTGGAAACTAAAGGCTGAAAATCAAGAAGCAATAGATTATGTATTAAAAAGATTTAAATATATGTCTATAGCTACAGGAAAACCAATCGACATTTTGTTCCAAGAAGTTTCAGATGATTTATACAAATACTCAAATGCATTTCTATTAAAATCAAGAGTTGATTCCTTACCTGGATTAAAAGCAAGTCCCGTAATGAGTAAAAAAATAGTAGGTGGATATTTTAGAATAGATCCTACATCAATAAAAATAAAAAGAGATAAAAACGGGAATATATTAAAATATCAACAAGGATATGGAGAAGAAAAGAAAGAATTTGCTCCAGAAGATGTAATACATTTCTATATGGATAAAGACGCAAATAATGCGTTTGGTACTCCAAGATTAGTTGCAGCTTTAGATGATATTAAGCTGTTAAGAAAATTAGAAGGTAATACAGTATCACTTGTTCATAGGCATGTACTACCAATGATACATGCAAAAATAGGATTGCCTCAACCAGGTATGCAAGGTACAGATCCAGAGATTACAAAATTCAAACAAGAGCTTCGGCATATGCCACTTGATGGAACTATAATAACAACAGAGAGAACAGAGTTTAAAGCAATTGGCGCAGAAGGAACAGCACTTAATGTTAAACCATATCTAGAATATTTTGAAAGTAGAGTATTTACTGCATTAGGAGTATCTTCTTCACAAATGGGTAGAGGTGGAGCAAAACAAGATGCTGAATCAATGGAGGCTCAGATACATGATACTGTTAAATATGTTCAAAGAATTATGTCTATATTTATTGAACAAAAAATAATACCAGAACTTCTATTAGAAGGTGGTTTTGATATATTTGATAGTAAAAATGATGTTAAATATAAGTTTGGAGAAATATCTCTTGAAACTCAGATCAAGAAAGAAAACCATGAAATGACTAAATATCAGTCAAATCTAATTCCACTTGAAGAAGCAAGACGTAATATAGGAATAAGAGATGCTATTGAAGATGAAGAAAGATTATATCAGAATTTAATATCTAAGACTTCAAGAATAGAAGAAATAGATAGAACAGCAGAGCATACAATGGAACTTGAAAAATTCAGACAAAAATCTGCTGAAAAAATGCAAGATAAACAATTACAATCTGCTGAAAAGCAACGGAAAGAAAATGCAAAGAATAATAATTCTAATAATTCTAGTGGAGGTTCATCTGCTAGTAATTCAACAAAAACATCTGGTTTATCGTCTAAAGGAACAAATAAAACAGGCGATAAAAAACCTAGATCAACAAAATCAACAAATCCAAATGGTACTGTAACAAGTCGAAATAGACCACAAAATCAACACGGTACACATTCAGTAAAAGTTAAAGAATCTTTAGGAATTTCCAAAAAAACAAAAAAAGAATTTAAAGACGTATTCAAAATATATAAAGAACTACGTAATGACATAAATAGAAAAGATAAAGATATGTTAATACAGTTATCTAAGACATCTATATCTGACCTTCTAAAGAAAGAAGTAGAAGCATATAAATCAAAAGGAATATATGATGCTACAGCAGAGGTTCAGAAAATAGAGCCAGTAAATATAAGATTAGTACCAAATGTTAAAGTAGACCTTATCGATATTGAAAAAGAGATAGATATCGTGCTTAAAGATTTGTTTAAAGATATGAATAAACGAATACGAGCTGGGGAAGAGCCAGAAAAAGTTGTTGACTCTCTTGAGTACAGATTAAGATTTTTAGTTGATTTTGTCATGCGAAAAACATATTGGTACGCATTTGCAAAAGCTGGAAATGTTTTAGGAATGAAAAAAGCTTATGTAATATTTAACAGCGAAGAAGATTCTGAAAACAGAAAAAAAGAAATAAACACTGCTTCTTTCAGTATAGATGATATACCTGCTTATCATTCTTTTTGTAACTGTAAGTTGACATATCAGAAAGAAAAGGCAGGTGAGTAAAAATTATTTATCTAAAAGAAACTGTAGAAGCTAAACCAATAATAGTTAAAGAGAATGACTCTACATTAAATTTACAAGAAAAAGCTAGTAATAAAAATCATGATATGCTTGATAACTCAATAATGGTTGATGTAGAAGCAATACATTCTATTTTAACAAAGAATTTTACTTTATATTCTCCAGAAGCTTTAAAAGAATCAGTCACTAGATGGACTCAGCCATACGAACGTCCTGTAATAATGCATCATAATGATGAAGATGGAACAATAATAGGACGAGTAAAGAATGCTAAGTTTACAAATAAAACTCCAGAAACAGGTAAACCTGGATTAATACTTTCACTTAATGTTTCTGAAAAAGAAGGTATAGAAGGCGTTAAATCAGGAAGATTATTAACTGTTTCTATAGGAGCAAATGCTAGCGATGTTAGATGTTCAGTTTGTGGAAAGAATATAGCAGAAGGTGATTGTAATCACCAAAGAGGTGAAATATATGATGGAAAATTATGTTATTGGAGAGTTGAAAAATTAGGCGATCCAAAAGAAATATCATATGTAATAGTTCCATCAGACAAATACGCAAAAAATGTAAACATATATTCTCCAGAAAAATTTAAGAGAAATAGTTTACTTGCAGAATCTGAAAGTGAAGAGGTGAATAGAGTGCTTTTTGATGATATAGAAAAAGCTATAGACAAAGCTATGCAAGAATCTGTAGAAGAATCTAAAGAAGACAAAAAAGATTTAGAAGAAAAAGAAATATCTGAAGAAGTAAAAGATGAACCTACAGATAAAAAAGAAGATGTAGTAGCTGAAGAACCAAAAGAAGAAAAAACTGAAGAATCAAAAGATGATTCAGAAGAAGAAATAAAAGAAGACAAAAAAGAAGAACCTGAAAAAACTGAAGATAAAAAAGAAGAAAAAGAAGATACAGATTTTGTATCAGTATTAAATAAACTTCAGGCAGAAGCTAGAGAGATGGAAAAAACTATAATAACTCTAAAAAGAGAGTTAGGTATAGAAAAAGATCTTAAAGAACAATTAGAAAAAGAATTAGATGCTTTAAGAGAAGAAAAAAGAACAAATCTAGTTGAAAAAAATAACACATTAAGAAAACAGCTTAACTTAGCTGAAATGGATGCTGAAGTTGCAAAATATTCTACAGTAGAAATGCTTGAAGCTTCTATAGCTAATTATGAAGAATTAGTAGAGTTAAATTCAGCAGATACAGTAATAAAAAATATAGAAAAAGTTGAATCTGATGTAATAGTATCTGAATCTGAAGATAAAATATCTCAAGAACAAGAAAAGAATTTAAAAGAAAAACAGAGTAATACATTAGATGAAACTACTTTTGAAGAAGCGTTAAACGCTTGGATAAAAAAATAAAAAAACAAAAAAATAAGAACAGGACGGTGATTGCTTAATGGCACTAAATCCATATACTCATAGCTCTAAAGAATTTTTACAGCCTGGAGCTAGAGGTGAAATGTTCCAGAATACTGGAATACCAGGTCATAGAACTGATGACAACAGAATAAATAGAACTAACAATGAATTAGAATTAGGGAGACACGACGTATTATCATCAAAATACGGACTTGATCCAAGACTTAAACCATTATTCAGATATGGTTGGGCATACGGATACAACCAGCTAGTTATACCAAAAGGTAGAATAGTTGCAGTAGATCCATACTTATCAGTACTTGATACAGATACTTTACACTTCCATAATGCATTAACACTAGCAAATGGTGGACAGAATGTAGTAATGGATGATGTTAATAAAACTTGGTCAGTAACAGAAGATACTATAGAAGTAGACAAAAAAACTGGATTTGTTAAATGTAATGAACATTTAGATAAAGTTTATAGACCAGCAAATACTCCAATAGGAATAATGGAAAGAAACGAATATACAAGAGATAAAGATGCTTACAATGGTATAATGCCAGCTCCAATAAGAACAGATGCTCAGGTAGATTTACCTTGGTTCTCATCTAAAGATAAAGCAGATAAAAACCCATGGGGAGCTATATACGGAGATATAAAACCTGGTGATTTATTAAAAGCAGATGAAAATGGTAGAGTAACAGTTTCTCCATTATCTGATCCAGATACATTCTTCGCAGATAACGAAGCAGATACTCTTAAAAAATATGAAAAAGAAAGAAAACAGGTAATAGGCCAGGTTCTTAAAACAGATAGATCTTTATTGCCAGAAGGTGCTGCTAGATTTGCTCAGTGGGCACTAGAAGATAGAAGAAAATTCCAAGACTTCAATCCATATACATATCCAATAACTGGTAGAGAAGGAGAAGATTTTGTAACTAATCCTCCAACAGCTTACCAGTCTAGTCTAGAATATCCAGGATATCCATTCGACAGAAACATATTCTCTCATGATTTACATATGTTAGCTTCTACAAGAAAAGAGTATGATCCAAGATTTGATGAAGCAATGAGACTTGATAGAGGTATACCAGGTTTAACTGATGGTTATAATGCAGTAATTAAAGCTTATGGTTCTGATAATGGAGAATCAGATGTAACTTTAGCTGGAGAACCACAGCTACCATTACCAAACGTATTAAATGAACAGACTAACCCTCATACTCAGGAAGTTCTTGTTAAATTACCAGAAACTAATTTAGAAAAAATAAAAATAAAATTAGGTGATGATTCAATTGTTGTAGAAAAAAATACAGCTGCTGGTCAGAAAGTTGGTACTAAATATACATTAACTTATATAGATTTACATGCTGGTATAATCGGTATAACTCAGACTGGAGATGGTACAGAACAAGAAGTAAGAGTAATGCTAGCTTACGTTAAACGTGGTATGGCAGGTGTACCAACTAATCTTGATTGGGATGGTTGTATAGGAAAAGTAACATTATTACTTCAGAAATAATAACAATTTAAATTGATAGATTAAATATATAAAATTAGAGGGGCTTAATTGCCTCTCTAAAATAAGAAACAGAATAAAGGGAGGAATTTTTTTAATGCCTAATATACATTTACAAGAAGCTTTAAATAGTTTAGAAACCTTAAGAGAAAAAGCTATAAAAGCTGAAGAATCAGGACAGAGAGTTTCTATAAATCCTAAAGCTATAGACGTAACAGAAAAAGTAGCAAGAAACTTATATGGAGATCATTCAGAAAGAATATCTTTACAGGAAGCAATGACTACTACAGATGCAATGAAATTAATACCTAAAGTAATAGAAGGTAAAATAAGAGAAGCAGCAGAACCAGAATATTTAGCTGCAAGATTCTTTAAAGAAATACAGGTTGACGAAGGTTCAGCAGCTGTTTATGTAATACCAACTGTTGGTGAATTAATAGCTCATGAAGTTGGAGAAGGTTCTACTTACCCAGAATCTAACTTAGATTACAATACACTAGAAAATGCTACTCTAGAAATCAAAGTTAAAAAATTCGGGGTTAAAGTATCAATCACAGAAGAAGCTTTAACTGACTCAACTTGGGATATACTAGGACAGCATACTCAGAAAATGGGTAGAGCAATGGCAAGAATAAAAGAAGAACAGGCATTTAATGCTTTCAAAACTCATGGACATGTAATATTCGATAATATGCAGAGAGATGTAGATCCATCAGCTGGTACTACAGGATTAGGAAAAGATGGAAATCCTAACGATACATTATCAGTAGAAGATTTACTAGATATGGCTCTTGCTATGATGGGAGAAGGATTTAATCCTACTGATATAATAATGCATCCATTAACTTGGGTAGTATTCGCAAGAAATGGAATGATAGGTAATGGATTAACTTATGGTGCATTTGGTGGTAATATGGTTCACCCTAATGGTGCTATACAGGGAACTCCAGCAGCATTTGGAATGACTAATTCAGGAGATGGACAGAAATTTATATTAGATCCTTCTCAGGTACAGAATAGACTTCCATTCGGACTTGCTATAAACTTATCTCCATGGATAAAATTCGATAAACTTAATAAGAGATTTGATGCTTATTGCATAGATAGAAATGAAGTTGGTGTTATCGCTAAAAAAGAAGGAATGAGCATGGATAACTGGATGGATCCAGAAAGAGATGTTAAATTTATGAAATGCAAAGAAAGATATGGTATTGGTGTATCTAATAACGGTAGAGCTATAACAGTATGTCAGAACATAGCAGTTGCTCCATCTTACCCACAGTTCCCAGTAATAAACATAACTAGTACTCCAGCAGAATAATCAAAAAGGAGGAATTTAGATTATGAATAAAGTAAAAGCAATAATAAAACTTGCAGATGGAAATGTTGGATTCTATGATAATTTAACTCAAATTCATTTAACTATACTATCTCCTTTAGGAAGAGTATATGAAGGAATGAATACAACTAATCTTCAGCGTGGTGTTGCTTGCAATACTATAGAAGTTTTAGAAGGCTCTTTAACATCAACTCCAGTAGAAGAAAAACCTGTAGTATCTACTCCTATGGAAGAACTTACTCCAGCTGAAAAAGTTGAAGAAGAAAAAGTTCCAGAAGTAGTTGAACCAGAACCAGAAAAAGAAGAAATTGCTACTGAAGAAAAAGCTGAAGAAAGTGAAGAAGAAGTAAAAGAAACTAAAACTAGAAAAAAAAGAACTTCTAAAAAAACAACATCATCTACTGAAGAATCTAAATAATGTATAATGAATTTTGTATAGATTCTGTGATAACAGTCCTGCCTCTTAGAAAAATCCAAATAAAAACTAATTTTACAATAGATGCAGGTACTGTTAATCACAGTACTATTAGACTTGTTAGAATAAGTGATGCATCTCTAGAAGAGTACAAAATAGATGTAAGTGAAAAAATAATAGAACTTACATTAAAAAATGACTTAGAACAAGACAATGTTAAGTTCATGCTTATAATAAAAAAAATAAAAGACAAGTTAGGTAGAACGTTATCTGCTCCTTTTAACAAAGAAATAAGCTTTGAACCAGCATACAAAAAAATACTTAAAATAGTATCTCCATCCGATGGTACAACGCTACGTTCATTAGATGTTGATATAAAATTAGAAGCTGCGTCAGAAGAAACAGAAGAGTCAAAACATAGAATAGAAGTTTCTTCAGACATGGCTTTTTTTAATGTTACAAATTCTATATTAATAGAAGAATTTGAAGCCAGACTTACTCTTCCTAAAGATGGCCAATACTATATAAGAACAAGAGCAGAATCTGAAGATTCAAATTGTTTTGGGCTTTGGTCAGATGTCAGTACATTTAATGTATCTACTTATTTATGTAACAATGATAATAATAAAGAAAATTCATTTTTAGAAGATCTTGTTTTTAATGACAATCTTTTTGTAGATGAGGAGATTCCATTAGAAACAGAATATATAACTCCAAACTTTACAGTAGACACTCCTTTTACAATAGAGTTAAATAAAAATTTACAATTTCCAGAAGAAAGAGAAGGAGATTTTGATGTAGATGCAACTCCTCCTCCAGAATGTGAAATACCAGAGCCACAACCACCAAAAGAAGAAGAATTTCCTTTTATAGATGATAATACAAAACATATAGTTATGAAGATAAAAGCATATCAGTATATAAATAAGAAAAGATATAAAACTGATGTATATTTATACGCAACAAGTGATTATCCAAATATTATTGAATTGTATCGTCCTGGAAAAATAAACTTTGAACCAGATTGTATATATGAATTCAATATTCCTAGATTATCATTTGAAGATAATACTTATGAAACAATAGGAAAAATAAAATATTTAACAGAACAATCTAAATTGCTTATAGATATAGATGATGTAAAGTCATTGATGCATGGATTAAAAATAGATGATGAAATATTACTTAATCATATTTTAAGTGCATCTGAAATTGCAAGATATTGGGCAAGTTCTCACGGAGATATAGAACTAGATAAAGAAACATTAAAAGATGAAGCATTTTATCCATTTTATATGTTCATAAAATATCGCTCAGTATATGAAAGTCTTTTGGAATTCTATATGATAGCAGCGACAAACCCAATTAAATTTAAAGATGCTTTATCAGATTTATCTAGAGAAGAAGAATATGATTTATCATATTTAAAAGGTCTTTTAGATGACTTTGAAAGAGAAGCAGATGAATGGTTAGATATGATAGTTACTACAACTGCTGATCCACAATGGACAGTTAGAGCTAGAACTGCTAGGGCAGTTACTCTTAAATTCTCTAAACCTTATCATCAATATCCAGTAAATGGATATAGTAGAGGAGGCTATAATAGATGATATTTGACAACACTCCTTTAACAAAAATAAATTCAAAAACAATAAATTCAGTTATAGATAGATATGGATATAACTTTTACATAGTAAGAAGAATACCAAATATAAATTGTAAATGTGTAGATCCAACTACAAAAGAAGCTGATCCTAATTGTAAGATGTGTCTTGGTACAGGAAAAAAGATAAAGATTTATAAAAAATTTGGCGTAGGACGAGAAATTAAAAGTGCAGAAACTTATCGTTCTTCAGAAACTGGCACAGTAACTCCTAAAATATTCTATGTTAAGGGAAGCTTTTATGCTAATAAAGAAGATTTAATAATTGATTCTGAAGATGTATTTGTAATATTTAATACTCAGTATCATAGAGGAGAGCATGGAGCTCCAGGCTTTACTAGATTAATAGCGCCAAATAAAAAGTTCGATAAAGCAAAATTAATGAAGAATTTCAAGGAGCTTTTAAATGAATATAACATACGAAAGTAATAACTTTATCCTAGAAGATACATCAATAAAAATAGATAAGAATAAAAAAAATATTCTTATTTTAGGAGAGGCTGATACAGATAAAAAACGTTTAGAAATATTAAATCCAAAAAATGATTCAGAAGCCATGACTTATTATGGAGATTCTGATTTATATAATGCTTATAAAGAAGCATATAAAATAACAAAAGATAATAATATTTATACTCTTAATACTTTTTATATAACAGATCCAATAGAAGCAATAGACTTAATAATTCATTATGATTTTAACTATATAGTTCCAACTTCATTTTTCGCATCTGATTTTTTCATTAATCCAACAACTGAAATAAAAACATCATATTTAGCTTTTTATTTGTCAGAACTTGCTAAGATAAAATCTTTTTCAACAATAATAGCAACAGATAGACATGCATCTTTATATGAAGATATAGATGATTATATATATGAGATGAGAGATATTGTAGAAGATTTATGTGCCACTAATTCTATGAGATTTGATGAATATGGAAATAATGCAATATTTGTTCTTAACAATTTTGAGGGAATAGAGTTTTCAAATGTTGTATTAGCAGCAATAATGTCTCAAGTTAAATATGCTGAACATCCAATGCAATTAGATGAGTTTGAGTATCGAACTATTTATGATTTTGACTATAACGACATCATGTCAAAAGATATAACTTATTTTAAACATAATCTATATGAAAAGGATGTTACAATAGATAATTTCTATAATTTAAGAACTACATTTGATGAATACAAGATAGTTATGATAGATGAAACAATTAAAGAACTTTACAGAAGAATAGATCTTGATGAGTTTAAGGGAAGATTATATACACCATACATTAAGCTAATGATTGAAACTAAACTTAAGAAATACTTAGAAGATGCAACAGGTTCATTAATAAAAGATTATAAAATAAAAAAAATTGAATTTATTAAAACAGATAAATCTAGCGGTTATATAAATATAGAGTTATTTGTCATGCCTTATGGTTCTGTTGAATACTTAAAAGTTGTAATGGGGGTGTAGATAAATGGAAGATTTTGAATCCCTAATAAATAGATACAGTTCTTTAAAAGACCAAGTCCCAAAAGACGCTATAGATAAAGAAGAAAAAATATATAGTGCAAAGAACATGCAAAGAGCAGAAGCTAATATATCTTTCTATGAATTTATAGAAAAATTAGGGCTTATAGTCGAGAACGAATGTGAAAAAGATCGAGTACGCTTTGTACCAGATAGTGAAGTTTATAAAAACATTGAGGATCCAGAGTACTCTGTTAAAAACCCATTAATAACATTTAAAGTTATTAGCAGAGCTCTTCCTCCAAAAAGTAATTATAAACCAATGTTAAGAGAAGAATTAGTTATAAATAATTCTGGGGCAGAGATAAACTCAATGAGATTTGACACAGAAGTTCAATTTAATATTTTTGCTTCTACATATAAAAAAGCAAATGAATTAATGGAAAAGTTTGAATATATAATGTATGCTTATTCATCTTTCCTTAAAGGACAAGGTGTAGTTGAATATCATTTTTTAAGACAAGAAAATGATGCTGAATATAATCTATTCAGAGAAAAAGCAAACATACTAAGCATAATTTATTATGTACAAACAGAAAGACAAATGGTAATAGCTAAACAGAAGGTGCAAGACGTAATAATGAAAGTTACAGCGTCTTTAGAAAGTGACAAAAACAAAATAAATATATACGAAGGAGAAATTTCTTCGTAGAAAATAGGAGGTATACGGTTAATGGCTACAACAATTTTTGAAGACGAATTAACTCTTCCTGGTGTCATTACGAATATAGAAAATGATTATAACTCTAGTTATGATCAGAGTGCATTTGGAACAACTCAATCAGTTACTATAATAGGTACTGCTTTTGATGGTCCAGTAGGAATACCTACTCCTATCGCTGTTCCAGAACAGGCTAAATATATATTTGGTGATTCTTACGATGCAAAAACTAGAAGAGAAGCAAGCTTAGTTGCTGAAATCTATGATGCATGGGATAAAGGATGCCGTACAATATACGCTGTTCGTTTATCAGGAAAAGAAATCTACAAAGATTATGAATTCGCTATTGAATCAGATCTTAGATTAAGAGTTAGAGGATTATTCCCATCTAACAAAAATAAAGAAATATATATGGTTTATAAAACAGCTCAGAACCAGAATGAAAGTGCTGGGGTTATAAGAATATACAAACCAGCTACTAGAGCTACTATAAACGAAAAGAAATTAGGTCTTATAGATGATGTTTCTTCTATACTTGTAAAAGAAATAGATCTAAAAGGATTCGACTTTACTAAAAACTCTAAATTATTAGATGTTGTTAGAAAAGTAAATGATTATCAAGACAACAATGTAATACATCTTGAAATAGTAAATAAAGATGGTGTTGCAGTTGATAATTCTAAAGAAGCACAGGACTTATCTTTAGGAGTTATGTTCCCTGGTATCTACACTATAGGTAGAGAAAAAACTAACGAAAACATAACATCTGCTACTGATATAGAATTTGTAAGAACTGATGCAGCAGTTCCATATGAAGATTTCAATGGATTCTTATGGAAAAAACTTTCTTACAATACAGATATATCATCTCCATATCCAATCTACTCTGAAACAGTTCAGCAGTTACAGGTTTTATTTGGAGAAACTTCAGGGCTTATAGCAGATTCAGATTATGCATTTATGAAAAATCCAGCGTCACTTTCTAGACTATCTGTTGCAGATACAATTGATTATGAAGAAGTAGATATAAATGCATTTGAAAAATATAAAAAACTTGGTTCTGGATTCTGTGATACTTGTATGGTTCAGGCTAAACAAGTGGATGGCCAAACTCATTACAGAGTTATACAGACTCCTGAAAATGATCCAAACAAAACTATAGGTATACAGGATGGATTATATTCAGTTCTAGAAAACCATTCCACTGATTATTTAGTATTAGCTTGCGCTGATGCTGAAACTAATCTTCATGGAAAAATTCCTAAAAAAGAAGAATTCAAAAAGACTAAACCTAACACTCTTGAATTAAAAGTAGTTGGTAAAGAATCAGAAGATGCTCTATTTGAATGTGATGTTAAAGTAGGAGATAAAGATTTCTCTTGTCCAATAAACTACAAACTAGAAATAGAAAACGACAAAACTTCGTTAAGTCAGAAAGAAATTGTAGAAAAACTAAAAGAAGGAAGATTCATAAGAGTTCCTATAATAGATAAAACTAAACTAGCTGAAGAATACAATATAGATGATAATACTTTAGCATTAGCAGTTGATTGTACTCAGGCATTTGTTGAAGCTGACTTAACAGGAACAGAAGGTGTTGAAGAAGGACCAGATTATTCTGACCATGTAGTAGCAAAACTTCACGGTACTCTTGTTAGATACAATAAGAGAGGAAGAAAATTTGAAAATGTTCCTACAAAATATATTCCTGAAAGAGTTAAACTTGTTGCTGATGTAAGAGTTGATAATAAAGATATTCTAGTTCCTTTCAAATATGATATTAAAGAATCTGCTAAAGGAAAGAATAAAGAAATGATTTATCAGCCAGATAATGGTGATGATGTATTAACTAATGGAGATTATATAGTTGCTTCTACTAATATTTGTGCTAACGTATACGTTGCAGAGTCAGCTACTGAAATTAAACCAGTTATATCTTTAACTGAATTATCTGAAGGATTTGATTCTGATGAATATACAGTAGCATTCTTAGAAAAAGGAGTTCCATCTTTACCAGCATTCTTAAATGAAGGAGAAACTCCTCAAGATATAATCTCTAACAACACTTCTTATGTAAAAGTTAAAACTAACGAAGGTGCATGGTTATCTAACTTCGACATGATAGATAAATTAAATTCAGATGATTTATTAAAAGAATGCTTTGAATTTGCTCTTAAAAATAATATCAATGCAATAGATAACTTCCCAGAAGAAGGATTGGTTGCTTCTGGTGCAAATAAATTAGCTGATACTTATGATACTACTTTATACATACCTTACACTACTAGAGATAACTTCGTAAGACAGTTAGCTCAGCATTGTACATATGCAACACTTAAAGGTGTGCCAAGACATGGTATTATGGGTTCTGAAAAAATGTCAGCTGTAACTCTTGCAAACATAGCTGAAAAAGTAAATAATATGATGGCTCTTGATTTTGATTTATATGCTAAAAAACCAAACGGAAACAACATGTTAGATAAAGACAACTTCCCTTATGCAATAGGACAGAATGTATCTTTAACAGCTATGCAGTATGCTATAACAACTGGAAACAATTATACTTATACTACTAATGGTGCATCAGGATATGCTGGTATGGTTTCTACTTTAGCAGCAGATGCTACTTCTACTAACCAGAGTATAAATATAAATAATCCAGCTTACGCATTATCTAACTATCAGATAACTAAATTAACAGCTAAAGGTATTGTTACAGTAAAAGATTCTGCTACTAAAGGAACAGTTATAACAGATGGTATAACTTTAGCTCCAGTTGATTCTTCTTATAGAAGATTATCTACTACTAGAATAATCAACTACATCTCTAAAGGTCTTAAAGAAGCTGTTGAGCCATTCATAGGTAGAACAGATAACTTAGCTAATAAAAACTCTATCAATACAGCTGTTAAATCTTACTTAAATAAATTAGTTGGAACAATAATAAATAAATACGATTTCAAAGTTACTTCTACTTCTGAAGAATTAAGATTAGGAATCATAAGAATAAACTACTCTATAGTTCCATTCAATGAAATCCGTCAGATCTTCAATACAATAGAAATAACTCATTAATTTCAATAAATATAAAATTTAAGAGGGAGATAATTTCCTCCCTCTTTTTCAATAAACAATAAAGGGGGATTGCTTCATGGCAAATATGTCAACTGAACAGTATACTAAAACTTATTCTACTTTCGGTGGATCTGATATAGTTGCAACTTTCAATGGACATCCAATAGCTGAAATACAAGCAATTACATATTCAATAACAAGAGAAAAGACTCCGGTTAACGTATAGGCTGGAGTATAAAATCCTGCTCAAATCGGTGAACGGTTAAGCCCCAACGCCGAGGGTAAGATTTATAATCAATGCCCGTAGAGACTTTGGCAAAAAAAAGCCACTAACAACTTCTTCCACGCTATATTAATAGCTATAAAGGAGGAAAGCATTATGATAAAAGACGAAATAAAAAAACACATGAAAATAAGAGCTTTTGGTAAAAATAACAAATGCTTTATAGAAATTAAACCAAAAGATAAATA
>NFZC01010354.1_pt1 | contig 22443 bp, 20 predicted proteins | sample 1095391 | NCBI WGS metagenome assembly NFZC01 (sample SAMN03609890, study PRJNA323583) | gut metagenome | isolation source: feces | host: Rattus norvegicus | place: Denmark: Riget | collected 2013
TATTTATCTTTTGGTTTAATTTCTATAAAGCATTTGTTATTTTTACCAAAAGCTCTTATTTTCATGTGTTTTTTTATTTCGTCTTTTATCATAATGCTTTCCTCCTTTATAGCTATTAATATAGCGTGGAAGAAGTTGTTAGTGGCTTTTTTTTGCCAAAGTCTCTACGGGCATTGATTATAAATCTTACCCTCGGCGTTGGGGCTTAACCGTTCACCGATTTGAGCAGGATTTTATACTCCAGCCTATACGTTAACCGGAGTCTTTTCTCTTGTTATTGAATATGTAATTGCTTGTATTTCAGCTATTGGATGTCCATTGAAAGTTGCAACTATATCAGATCCACCGAAAGTAGAATAAGTTTTAGTATACTGTTCAGTTGACATATTTGCCATGAAGCAATCCCCCTTTATTGTTTATTGAAAAAGAGGGAGGAAATTATCTCCCTCTTAAATTTTATATTTATTGAAATTAATGAGTTATTTCTATTGTATTGAAGATCTGACGGATTTCATTGAATGGAACTATAGAGTAGTTTATTCTTATGATTCCTAATCTTAATTCTTCAGAAGTAGAAGTAACTTTGAAATCGTATTTATTTATTATTGTTCCAACTAATTTATTTAAGTAAGATTTAACAGCTGTATTGATAGAGTTTTTATTAGCTAAGTTATCTGTTCTACCTATGAATGGCTCAACAGCTTCTTTAAGACCTTTAGAGATGTAGTTGATTATTCTAGTAGTAGATAATCTTCTATAAGAAGAATCAACTGGAGCTAAAGTTATACCATCTGTTATAACTGTTCCTTTAGTAGCAGAATCTTTTACTGTAACAATACCTTTAGCTGTTAATTTAGTTATCTGATAGTTAGATAATGCGTAAGCTGGATTATTTATATTTATACTCTGGTTAGTAGAAGTAGCATCTGCTGCTAAAGTAGAAACCATACCAGCATATCCTGATGCACCATTAGTAGTATAAGTATAATTGTTTCCAGTTGTTATAGCATACTGCATAGCTGTTAAAGATACATTCTGTCCTATTGCATAAGGGAAGTTGTCTTTATCTAACATGTTGTTTCCGTTTGGTTTTTTAGCATATAAATCAAAATCAAGAGCCATCATATTATTTACTTTTTCAGCTATGTTTGCAAGAGTTACAGCTGACATTTTTTCAGAACCCATAATACCATGTCTTGGCACACCTTTAAGTGTTGCATATGTACAATGCTGAGCTAACTGTCTTACGAAGTTATCTCTAGTAGTGTAAGGTATGTATAAAGTAGTATCATAAGTATCAGCTAATTTATTTGCACCAGAAGCAACCAATCCTTCTTCTGGGAAGTTATCTATTGCATTGATATTATTTTTAAGAGCAAATTCAAAGCATTCTTTTAATAAATCATCTGAATTTAATTTATCTATCATGTCGAAGTTAGATAACCATGCACCTTCGTTAGTTTTAACTTTTACATAAGAAGTGTTGTTAGAGATTATATCTTGAGGAGTTTCTCCTTCATTTAAGAATGCTGGTAAAGATGGAACTCCTTTTTCTAAGAATGCTACTGTATATTCATCAGAATCAAATCCTTCAGATAATTCAGTTAAAGATATAACTGGTTTAATTTCAGTAGCTGACTCTGCAACGTATACGTTAGCACAAATATTAGTAGAAGCAACTATATAATCTCCATTAGTTAATACATCATCACCATTATCTGGCTGATAAATCATTTCTTTATTCTTTCCTTTAGCAGATTCTTTAATATCATATTTGAAAGGAACTAGAATATCTTTATTATCAACTCTTACATCAGCAACAAGTTTAACTCTTTCAGGAATATATTTTGTAGGAACATTTTCAAATTTTCTTCCTCTCTTATTGTATCTAACAAGAGTACCGTGAAGTTTTGCTACTACATGGTCAGAATAATCTGGTCCTTCTTCAACACCTTCTGTTCCTGTTAAGTCAGCTTCAACAAATGCCTGAGTACAATCAACTGCTAATGCTAAAGTATTATCATCTATATTGTATTCTTCAGCTAGTTTAGTTTTATCTATTATAGGAACTCTTATGAATCTTCCTTCTTTTAGTTTTTCTACAATTTCTTTCTGACTTAACGAAGTTTTGTCGTTTTCTATTTCTAGTTTGTAGTTTATTGGACAAGAGAAATCTTTATCTCCTACTTTAACATCACATTCAAATAGAGCATCTTCTGATTCTTTACCAACTACTTTTAATTCAAGAGTGTTAGGTTTAGTCTTTTTGAATTCTTCTTTTTTAGGAATTTTTCCATGAAGATTAGTTTCAGCATCAGCGCAAGCTAATACTAAATAATCAGTGGAATGGTTTTCTAGAACTGAATATAATCCATCCTGTATACCTATAGTTTTGTTTGGATCATTTTCAGGAGTCTGTATAACTCTGTAATGAGTTTGGCCATCCACTTGTTTAGCCTGAACCATACAAGTATCACAGAATCCAGAACCAAGTTTTTTATATTTTTCAAATGCATTTATATCTACTTCTTCATAATCAATTGTATCTGCAACAGATAGTCTAGAAAGTGACGCTGGATTTTTCATAAATGCATAATCTGAATCTGCTATAAGCCCTGAAGTTTCTCCAAATAAAACCTGTAACTGCTGAACTGTTTCAGAGTAGATTGGATATGGAGATGATATATCTGTATTGTAAGAAAGTTTTTTCCATAAGAATCCATTGAAATCTTCATATGGAACTGCTGCATCAGTTCTTACAAATTCTATATCAGTAGCAGATGTTATGTTTTCGTTAGTTTTTTCTCTACCTATAGTGTAGATACCAGGGAACATAACTCCTAAAGATAAGTCCTGTGCTTCTTTAGAATTATCAACTGCAACACCATCTTTATTTACTATTTCAAGATGTATTACATTGTTGTCTTGATAATCATTTACTTTTCTAACAACATCTAATAATTTAGAGTTTTTAGTAAAGTCGAATCCTTTTAGATCTATTTCTTTTACAAGTATAGAAGAAACATCATCTATAAGACCTAATTTCTTTTCGTTTATAGTAGCTCTAGTAGCTGGTTTGTATATTCTTATAACCCCAGCACTTTCATTCTGGTTCTGAGCTGTTTTATAAACCATATATATTTCTTTATTTTTGTTAGATGGGAATAATCCTCTAACTCTTAATCTAAGATCTGATTCAATAGCGAATTCATAATCTTTGTAGATTTCTTTTCCTGATAAACGAACAGCGTATATTGTACGGCATCCTTTATCCCATGCATCATAGATTTCAGCAACTAAGCTTGCTTCTCTTCTAGTTTTTGCATCGTAAGAATCACCAAATATATATTTAGCCTGTTCTGGAACAGCGATAGGAGTAGGTATTCCTACTGGACCATCAAAAGCAGTACCTATTATAGTAACTGATTGAGTTGTTCCAAATGCACTCTGATCATAACTAGAGTTATAATCATTTTCTATATTCGTAATGACACCAGGAAGAGTTAATTCGTCTTCAAAAATTGTTGTAGCCATTAACCGTATACCTCCTATTTTCTACGAAGAAATTTCTCCTTCGTATATATTTATTTTGTTTTTGTCACTTTCTAAAGACGCTGTAACTTTCATTATTACGTCTTGCACCTTCTGTTTAGCTATTACCATTTGTCTTTCTGTTTGTACATAATAAATTATGCTTAGTATGTTTGCTTTTTCTCTGAATAGATTATATTCAGCATCATTTTCTTGTCTTAAAAAATGATATTCAACTACACCTTGTCCTTTAAGGAAAGATGAATAAGCATACATTATATATTCAAACTTTTCCATTAATTCATTTGCTTTTTTATATGTAGAAGCAAAAATATTAAATTGAACTTCTGTGTCAAATCTCATTGAGTTTATCTCTGCCCCAGAATTATTTATAACTAATTCTTCTCTTAACATTGGTTTATAATTACTTTTTGGAGGAAGAGCTCTGCTAATAACTTTAAATGTTATTAATGGGTTTTTAACAGAGTACTCTGGATCCTCAATGTTTTTATAAACTTCACTATCTGGTACAAAGCGTACTCGATCTTTTTCACATTCGTTCTCGACTATAAGCCCTAATTTTTCTATAAATTCATAGAAAGATATATTAGCTTCTGCTCTTTGCATGTTCTTTGCACTATATATTTTTTCTTCTTTATCTATAGCGTCTTTTGGGACTTGGTCTTTTAAAGAACTGTATCTATTTATTAGGGATTCAAAATCTTCCATTTATCTACACCCCCATTACAACTTTTAAGTATTCAACAGAACCATAAGGCATGACAAATAACTCTATATTTATATAACCGCTAGATTTATCTGTTTTAATAAATTCAATTTTTTTTATTTTATAATCTTTTATTAATGAACCTGTTGCATCTTCTAAGTATTTCTTAAGTTTAGTTTCAATCATTAGCTTAATGTATGGTGTATATAATCTTCCCTTAAACTCATCAAGATCTATTCTTCTGTAAAGTTCTTTAATTGTTTCATCTATCATAACTATCTTGTATTCATCAAATGTAGTTCTTAAATTATAGAAATTATCTATTGTAACATCCTTTTCATATAGATTATGTTTAAAATAAGTTATATCTTTTGACATGATGTCGTTATAGTCAAAATCATAAATAGTTCGATACTCAAACTCATCTAATTGCATTGGATGTTCAGCATATTTAACTTGAGACATTATTGCTGCTAATACAACATTTGAAAACTCTATTCCCTCAAAATTGTTAAGAACAAATATTGCATTATTTCCATATTCATCAAATCTCATAGAATTAGTGGCACATAAATCTTCTACAATATCTCTCATCTCATATATATAATCATCTATATCTTCATATAAAGATGCATGTCTATCTGTTGCTATTATTGTTGAAAAAGATTTTATCTTAGCAAGTTCTGACAAATAAAAAGCTAAATATGATGTTTTTATTTCAGTTGTTGGATTAATGAAAAAATCAGATGCGAAAAATGAAGTTGGAACTATATAGTTAAAATCATAATGAATTATTAAGTCTATTGCTTCTATTGGATCTGTTATATAAAAAGTATTAAGAGTATAAATATTATTATCTTTTGTTATTTTATATGCTTCTTTATAAGCATTATATAAATCAGAATCTCCATAATAAGTCATGGCTTCTGAATCATTTTTTGGATTTAATATTTCTAAACGTTTTTTATCTGTATCAGCCTCTCCTAAAATAAGAATATTTTTTTTATTCTTATCTATTTTTATTGATGTATCTTCTAGGATAAAGTTATTACTTTCGTATGTTATATTCATTTAAAAGCTCCTTGAAATTCTTCATTAATTTTGCTTTATCGAACTTTTTATTTGGCGCTATTAATCTAGTAAAGCCTGGAGCTCCATGCTCTCCTCTATGATACTGAGTATTAAATATTACAAATACATCTTCAGAATCAATTATTAAATCTTCTTTATTAGCATAAAAGCTTCCCTTAACATAGAATATTTTAGGAGTTACTGTGCCAGTTTCTGAAGAACGATAAGTTTCTGCACTTTTAATTTCTCGTCCTACGCCAAATTTTTTATAAATCTTTATCTTTTTTCCTGTACCAAGACACATCTTACAATTAGGATCAGCTTCTTTTGTAGTTGGATCTACACATTTACAATTTATATTTGGTATTCTTCTTACTATGTAAAAGTTATATCCATATCTATCTATAACTGAATTTATTGTTTTTGAATTTATTTTTGTTAAAGGAGTGTTGTCAAATATCATCTATTATAGCCTCCTCTACTATATCCATTTACTGGATATTGATGATAAGGTTTAGAGAATTTAAGAGTAACTGCCCTAGCAGTTCTAGCTCTAACTGTCCATTGTGGATCAGCAGTTGTAGTAACTATCATATCTAACCATTCATCTGCTTCTCTTTCAAAGTCATCTAAAAGACCTTTTAAATATGATAAATCATATTCTTCTTCTCTAGATAAATCTGATAAAGCATCTTTAAATTTAATTGGGTTTGTCGCTGCTATCATATAGAATTCCAAAAGACTTTCATATACTGAGCGATATTTTATGAACATATAAAATGGATAAAATGCTTCATCTTTTAATGTTTCTTTATCTAGTTCTATATCTCCGTGAGAACTTGCCCAATATCTTGCAATTTCAGATGCACTTAAAATATGATTAAGTAATATTTCATCATCTATTTTTAATCCATGCATCAATGACTTTACATCATCTATATCTATAAGCAATTTAGATTGTTCTGTTAAATATTTTATTTTTCCTATTGTTTCATAAGTATTATCTTCAAATGATAATCTAGGAATATTGAATTCATATATACAATCTGGTTCAAAGTTTATTTTTCCAGGACGATACAATTCAATAATATTTGGATAATCACTTGTTGCGTATAAATATACATCAGTTTTATATCTTTTCTTATTTATATACTGATATGCTTTTATCTTCATAACTATATGTTTTGTATTATCATCTATAAAAGGAAATTCTTCTTCTTTTGGTGGTTGTGGCTCTGGTATTTCACATTCTGGAGGAGGAGTTGCATCTACATCAAAATCTCCTTCTCTTTCTTCTGGAAATTGTAAATTTTTATTTAACTCTATTGTAAAAGGAGTGTCTACTGTAAAGTTTGGAGTTATATATTCTGTTTCTAATGGAATCTCCTCATCTACAAAAAGATTGTCATTAAAAACAAGATCTTCTAAAAATGAATTTTCTTTATTATTATCATTGTTACATAAATAAGTAGATACATTAAATGTACTGACATCTGACCAAAGCCCAAAACAATTTGAATCTTCAGATTCTGCTCTTGTTCTTATATAGTATTGGCCATCTTTAGGAAGAGTAAGTCTGGCTTCAAATTCTTCTATTAATATAGAATTTGTAACATTAAAAAAAGCCATGTCTGAAGAAACTTCTATTCTATGTTTTGACTCTTCTGTTTCTTCTGACGCAGCTTCTAATTTTATATCAACATCTAATGAACGTAGCGTTGTACCATCGGATGGAGATACTATTTTAAGTATTTTTTTGTATGCTGGTTCAAAGCTTATTTCTTTGTTAAAAGGAGCAGATAACGTTCTACCTAACTTGTCTTTTATTTTTTTTATTATAAGCATGAACTTAACATTGTCTTGTTCTAAGTCATTTTTTAATGTAAGTTCTATTATTTTTTCACTTACATCTATTTTGTACTCTTCTAGAGATGCATCACTTATTCTAACAAGTCTAATAGTACTGTGATTAACAGTACCTGCATCTATTGTAAAATTAGTTTTTATTTGGATTTTTCTAAGAGGCAGGACTGTTATCACAGAATCTATACAAAATTCATTATACATTATTTAGATTCTTCAGTAGATGATGTTGTTTTTTTAGAAGTTCTTTTTTTTCTAGTTTTAGTTTCTTTTACTTCTTCTTCACTTTCTTCAGCTTTTTCTTCAGTAGCAATTTCTTCTTTTTCTGGTTCTGGTTCAACTACTTCTGGAACTTTTTCTTCTTCAACTTTTTCAGCTGGAGTAAGTTCTTCCATAGGAGTAGATACTACAGGTTTTTCTTCTACTGGAGTTGATGTTAAAGAGCCTTCTAAAACTTCTATAGTATTGCAAGCAACACCACGCTGAAGATTAGTTGTATTCATTCCTTCATATACTCTTCCTAAAGGAGATAGTATAGTTAAATGAATTTGAGTTAAATTATCATAGAATCCAACATTTCCATCTGCAAGTTTTATTATTGCTTTTACTTTATTCATAATCTAAATTCCTCCTTTTTGATTATTCTGCTGGAGTACTAGTTATGTTTATTACTGGGAACTGTGGGTAAGATGGAGCAACTGCTATGTTCTGACATACTGTTATAGCTCTACCGTTATTAGATACACCAATACCATATCTTTCTTTGCATTTCATAAATTTAACATCTCTTTCTGGATCCATCCAGTTATCCATGCTCATTCCTTCTTTTTTAGCGATAACACCAACTTCATTTCTATCTATGCAATAAGCATCAAATCTCTTATTAAGTTTATCGAATTTTATCCATGGAGATAAGTTTATAGCAAGTCCGAATGGAAGTCTATTCTGTACCTGAGAAGGATCTAATATAAATTTCTGTCCATCTCCTGAATTAGTCATTCCAAATGCTGCTGGAGTTCCCTGTATAGCACCATTAGGGTGAACCATATTACCACCAAATGCACCATAAGTTAATCCATTACCTATCATTCCATTTCTTGCGAATACTACCCAAGTTAATGGATGCATTATTATATCAGTAGGATTAAATCCTTCTCCCATCATAGCAAGAGCCATATCTAGTAAATCTTCTACTGATAATGTATCGTTAGGATTTCCATCTTTTCCTAATCCTGTAGTACCAGCTGATGGATCTACATCTCTCTGCATATTATCGAATATTACATGTCCATGAGTTTTGAAAGCATTAAATGCCTGTTCTTCTTTTATTCTTGCCATTGCTCTACCCATTTTCTGAGTATGCTGTCCTAGTATATCCCAAGTTGAGTCAGTTAAAGCTTCTTCTGTGATTGATACTTTAACCCCGAATTTTTTAACTTTGATTTCTAGAGTAGCATTTTCTAGTGTATTGTAATCTAAGTTAGATTCTGGGTAAGTAGAACCTTCTCCAACTTCATGAGCTATTAATTCACCAACAGTTGGTATTACATAAACAGCTGCTGAACCTTCGTCAACCTGTATTTCTTTAAAGAATCTTGCAGCTAAATATTCTGGTTCTGCTGCTTCTCTTATTTTACCTTCTATTACTTTAGGTATTAATTTCATTGCATCTGTAGTAGTCATTGCTTCCTGTAAAGATATTCTTTCTGAATGATCTCCATATAAGTTTCTTGCTACTTTTTCTGTTACGTCTATAGCTTTAGGATTTATAGAAACTCTCTGTCCTGATTCTTCAGCTTTTATAGCTTTTTCTCTTAAGGTTTCTAAACTATTTAAAGCTTCTTGTAAATGTATATTAGGCATTAAAAAAATTCCTCCCTTTATTCTGTTTCTTATTTTAGAGAGGCAATTAAGCCCCTCTAATTTTATATATTTAATCTATCAATTTAAATTGTTATTATTTCTGAAGTAATAATGTTACTTTTCCTATACAACCATCCCAATCAAGATTAGTTGGTACACCTGCCATACCACGTTTAACGTAAGCTAGCATTACTCTTACTTCTTGTTCTGTACCATCTCCAGTCTGAGTTATACCGATTATACCAGCATGTAAATCTATATAAGTTAATGTATATTTAGTACCAACTTTCTGACCAGCAGCTGTATTTTTTTCTACAACAATTGAATCATCACCTAATTTTATTTTTATTTTTTCTAAATTAGTTTCTGGTAATTTAACAAGAACTTCCTGAGTATGAGGGTTAGTCTGTTCATTTAATACGTTTGGTAATGGTAGCTGTGGTTCTCCAGCTAAAGTTACATCTGATTCTCCATTATCAGAACCATAAGCTTTAATTACTGCATTATAACCATCAGTTAAACCTGGTATACCTCTATCAAGTCTCATTGCTTCATCAAATCTTGGATCATACTCTTTTCTTGTAGAAGCTAACATATGTAAATCATGAGAGAATATGTTTCTGTCGAATGGATATCCTGGATATTCTAGACTAGACTGGTAAGCTGTTGGAGGATTAGTTACAAAATCTTCTCCTTCTCTACCAGTTATTGGATATGTATATGGATTGAAGTCTTGGAATTTTCTTCTATCTTCTAGTGCCCACTGAGCAAATCTAGCAGCACCTTCTGGCAATAAAGATCTATCTGTTTTAAGAACCTGGCCTATTACCTGTTTTCTTTCTTTTTCATATTTTTTAAGAGTATCTGCTTCGTTATCTGCGAAGAATGTATCTGGATCAGATAATGGAGAAACTGTTACTCTACCATTTTCATCTGCTTTTAATAAATCACCAGGTTTTATATCTCCGTATATAGCTCCCCATGGGTTTTTATCTGCTTTATCTTTAGATGAGAACCAAGGTAAATCTACCTGAGCATCTGTTCTTATTGGAGCTGGCATTATACCATTGTAAGCATCTTTATCTCTTGTATATTCGTTTCTTTCCATTATTCCTATTGGAGTATTTGCTGGTCTATAAACTTTATCTAAATGTTCATTACATTTAACAAATCCAGTTTTTTTGTCTACTTCTATAGTATCTTCTGTTACTGACCAAGTTTTATTAACATCATCCATTACTACATTCTGTCCACCATTTGCTAGTGTTAATGCATTATGGAAGTGTAAAGTATCTGTATCAAGTACTGATAAGTATGGATCTACTGCAACTATTCTACCTTTTGGTATAACTAGCTGGTTGTATCCGTATGCCCAACCATATCTGAATAATGGTTTAAGTCTTGGATCAAGTCCGTATTTTGATGATAATACGTCGTGTCTCCCTAATTCTAATTCATTGTTAGTTCTATTTATTCTGTTGTCATCAGTTCTATGACCTGGTATTCCAGTATTCTGGAACATTTCACCTCTAGCTCCAGGCTGTAAAAATTCTTTAGAGCTATGAGTATATGGATTTAGTGCCATTAAGCAATCACCGTCCTGTTCTTATTTTTTTGTTTTTTTATTTTTTTATCCAAGCGTTTAACGCTTCTTCAAAAGTAGTTTCATCTAATGTATTACTCTGTTTTTCTTTTAAATTCTTTTCTTGTTCTTGAGATATTTTATCTTCAGATTCAGATACTATTACATCAGATTCAACTTTTTCTATATTTTTTATTACTGTATCTGCTGAATTTAACTCTACTAATTCTTCATAATTAGCTATAGAAGCTTCAAGCATTTCTACTGTAGAATATTTTGCAACTTCAGCATCCATTTCAGCTAAGTTAAGCTGTTTTCTTAATGTGTTATTTTTTTCAACTAGATTTGTTCTTTTTTCTTCTCTTAAAGCATCTAATTCTTTTTCTAATTGTTCTTTAAGATCTTTTTCTATACCTAACTCTCTTTTTAGAGTTATTATAGTTTTTTCCATCTCTCTAGCTTCTGCCTGAAGTTTATTTAATACTGATACAAAATCTGTATCTTCTTTTTCTTCTTTTTTATCTTCAGTTTTTTCAGGTTCTTCTTTTTTGTCTTCTTTTATTTCTTCTTCTGAATCATCTTTTGATTCTTCAGTTTTTTCTTCTTTTGGTTCTTCAGCTACTACATCTTCTTTTTTATCTGTAGGTTCATCTTTTACTTCTTCAGATATTTCTTTTTCTTCTAAATCTTTTTTGTCTTCTTTAGATTCTTCTACAGATTCTTGCATAGCTTTGTCTATAGCTTTTTCTATATCATCAAAAAGCACTCTATTCACCTCTTCACTTTCAGATTCTGCAAGTAAACTATTTCTCTTAAATTTTTCTGGAGAATATATGTTTACATTTTTTGCGTATTTGTCTGATGGAACTATTACATATGATATTTCTTTTGGATCGCCTAATTTTTCAACTCTCCAATAACATAATTTTCCATCATATATTTCACCTCTTTGGTGATTACAATCACCTTCTGCTATATTCTTTCCACAAACTGAACATCTAACATCGCTAGCATTTGCTCCTATAGAAACAGTTAATAATCTTCCTGATTTAACGCCTTCTATACCTTCTTTTTCAGAAACATTAAGTGAAAGTATTAATCCAGGTTTACCTGTTTCTGGAGTTTTATTTGTAAACTTAGCATTCTTTACTCGTCCTATTATTGTTCCATCTTCATCATTATGATGCATTATTACAGGACGTTCGTATGGCTGAGTCCATCTAGTGACTGATTCTTTTAAAGCTTCTGGAGAATATAAAGTAAAATTCTTTGTTAAAATAGAATGTATTGCTTCTACATCAACCATTATTGAGTTATCAAGCATATCATGATTTTTATTACTAGCTTTTTCTTGTAAATTTAATGTAGAGTCATTCTCTTTAACTATTATTGGTTTAGCTTCTACAGTTTCTTTTAGATAAATAATTTTTACTCACCTGCCTTTTCTTTCTGATATGTCAACTTACAGTTACAAAAAGAATGATAAGCAGGTATATCATCTATACTGAAAGAAGCAGTGTTTATTTCTTTTTTTCTGTTTTCAGAATCTTCTTCGCTGTTAAATATTACATAAGCTTTTTTCATTCCTAAAACATTTCCAGCTTTTGCAAATGCGTACCAATATGTTTTTCGCATGACAAAATCAACTAAAAATCTTAATCTGTACTCAAGAGAGTCAACAACTTTTTCTGGCTCTTCCCCAGCTCGTATTCGTTTATTCATATCTTTAAACAAATCTTTAAGCACGATATCTATCTCTTTTTCAATATCGATAAGGTCTACTTTAACATTTGGTACTAATCTTATATTTACTGGCTCTATTTTCTGAACCTCTGCTGTAGCATCATATATTCCTTTTGATTTATATGCTTCTACTTCTTTCTTTAGAAGGTCAGATATAGATGTCTTAGATAACTGTATTAACATATCTTTATCTTTTCTATTTATGTCATTACGTAGTTCTTTGTATATTTTGAATATGTCTTCAAACTCTTTTTTTGTTTTTTTTGAAATATTTAATGATTCTTTTACTTTTACTGAATGTGTACCATGCTGATTTTGTGGTCTATTTCTGCTTGTCACAGTACCATTTGGATTTGCTGATTTAGTAGATCTAGGTTTTTTATCGCCAACTTTATTTGTTCCTTTGCCTGAAGATGACGATGCACTTAATTTATTACTACTTGTAGAAGAGCCGCTACTTGATTGTGAATTGTTTTTAGTATTTTCTTTCCGCTGCTTTTCAGCAGATTTTAATTGTTTATCTTGCATTCTTTCAGCAGATTCTTGTCTGAATTTTTCAAGTTCCATAGTATGTTCTGCTGTTTTATCTATTTCTTCTATTCTTGAAGTTTTAGCTATTAGATTCTGATATAATCTTTCTTCATCATCTACTGTATCTCTCATTCCTATATTTCTTCTTGCTTCTTCAAGAGTAATTAAGTTTGATTGATATTTAGTCATTTCATGATTTTCTTTCTTAATCTTAGTTTCAAGAGATATTTCTTCAAATTTATATCTGACATTATTTTTATCGTCAAATATATCAAAGCCACCTTCTAGTAATAATTCTGGAATTATCTTATGTTCTATAAATGTAGACATTATTCTTTGAACATATTTAACAGTGTCATGTATCTGAGCTTCCATAGATTCAGCGTCTTGCTTTGCTCCACCTCTACCCATTTGAGAAGCAGAAACTCCTAATGCTGTAAACACTCTGTTTTCAAAATATTCAAGATAAGGCGTAACATTTAAAGCAACTCCTTCTGCACCTATAGCTTTAAATTCAGACTTTTCATTTGTTATTATTGTTCCATCAAGTGGCATGTTTTGAAGTTCTCTCTTAGCTCTCTCTATCTCTGGATCAGTTCCTTGCATCCCTGGCTGTGGCAATCCTATTTTCCATTGGATCATTGGTAATACGTGTCTATGTATAAGAGATACAGTATTACCTTCTAATTTTCTTAAAAGTTTTATATCATCTAATACAGCAACAAGTCTTGGAGTACCAAACGCATTATTTGCATCTTTATCCATATAGAAGTGAATAACGTCGTCTGGCGAAAATTCTTTCTTTTCTTCTCCATATCCTTGTTCATATTTTAATACGTTACCATTTTTATCTCTTTTTATTTTTATTGATGTTGGATCAACTCTAAAATATCCACCAACTATTTTTTTGCTCATTACGGGATTTGCTTTTAATCCAGGTAGGGAATCAACTCTTGATTTTAAAAGAAAAGCATTTGAGTATTTATATAAATCATCTGAAACTTCCTGAAATAAAATATCAATAGGCTTCCCTGTAGCAATTGACATATATTTAAATCTTTTTAATACATAATCTATTGCTTCTTGATTTTCAGCTTTTAATTTCCAGCCTGACTTATAAAATAAAGACGTGTATTTTTCGATAGCTATTTTTACATACGAGTCTGTATCTATAGCTTCTTTGATTTCTTTAAGATTATATTCGGAACCTTTAAATAAATCTCTGTCATAAGATTGTATTCTAAAAATAGATCCTACTGCTTTAACTAATATATTCTGAATCATATTAGGTTTTTGTTCTTTTTTTCTAGGATCAACTTCTTGAAGATCTTTCCCTCTGAATATATTTAAAAGATTCAACTTTTGCATCAGCTCCTTTAGTTAAGTATCGCTAATATGTCTGATTCTTTTATTATTAAAAATTTACCTTCTGCTGACTCTATTTCAGTTCCAGCAAATTTATTGAACAGCACTTTCTGCCCAACTTTTGCTGTTGTAGGAAGTAAAGTTCCATTACTAAGTCTTCTTCCCTCTCCTACAGCTATTACCTCTCCTTCTGACTTTCTTAACATTTGTTCTGTTTTTCCTGCATTAGAAAGTATTATTCCAGAAGGTGTTTGTTCTTCTAATTTTATTTCTTCTAACTTTATAATTAAATTATCATGTACTGGTGTTAGGTTTATCACTATTTTTCGAATCCTCCTTTTTCTGCTATTGTTTGTTTTGCTTTATATGAACCAAGTTGTTCTTGCAATACATCTTTAGTTAATTCTACAGAACCTTTTAAATAACGATACAATTCTGTAAATGATTTATCGTATTTTTCAGAATATAAAAGTTTTGACGCAGTTAAAAGCGCATCACTCATTTTATCTTCTCTTTTATCTGTATCTAAATAAGTCATTCTTGCATATTTTTTTCTTAGTTCAGTTATGGTCTTAAAGTTACTAAACATCATCATTGATTGATCTACTGGACACATTTTTCTCATGAAGCTTAATTTTAATTCGCCCATAAGTTCTGTCCTAAGTCCAACATCTAATAAATGTTCGTTTCCTTTTTTTACTTTTATTTTTTTATCTGCATTTAATATACTATTTCTCATATTTGCAGAATCATCTTTGCTCTTTTTATAAAAAGCCATAGTGAATCCAAGAGTATAATTAGACATTGCATCGCCCAATGCTTCAAAATAATAATCTAAAAGATCCATCATATTCTTATTATATTCTTGTCTTACAATTGTTTCTTCATCATATATGTAATATTCATCATCATAATCTGAATCATCTTCCCAGAAAGAATCTTCTGTAACATCACTTGCATTCTTATCAGATTCTTCTTTCTCAACTATTTCAACTCTATCGTATTGAATAGGTTTATAATCTTCTTTCGATAATTCATCTATCCATATATCCTTTGCAATATCGTAGGTTTCTTTTATTACATCAGCTATATCTTCAGGAATTATTTCTAACAATAAATCATCTTTGTTTATATTGTTATTTATATTCTCTTTTATAGAATCATCTAAATCTATACTAGTTTCTGGAACTTCGTAATCTTTAGATTGCTCAGAGTAAAACTCTTCTTCATAATCTATTTCTGGTCTATACCCTAAAGACTGTTGCTTATTTAATTCTTCTTCTGACATATTTATTTTTTTCACCTACCTTCCGAATCCGCCTCTATATCCACCACTTCTTCCAAAATTACCTCTAGAATATATTGAGTTCATTTCTCTTGTTTTTCGTTCTCGCATTGCTTTAAAATCTGTTTTTATCCAATGCTGTCTTTCTGAATAGTATTCATCAAAATCTGTATTTTCATAAAACTCTCTTACTTCTGGATCCATGTTAGATCTCATATCTCCTTCTAATATTGAAGCATGTGTCGCTAAAGAGTTTTTAGATATTTCTATTTTTGATGACATTCTTACATCTTCAAGAACGCCTGTTAATTCTTTAAACTCTATAACCATAGCAAGATTTGCTAAACCTAATGCGTCAACAAAGTGTTCTTCCTTAGATGTAAATACTGGTATTCCATTTGCACCAATTTTTTCAACTTCATAATCTATTAACTGTTTATATAATGTTTCATCGTATGGAGATAATACTAGTTTTTCTCTTTCTACCATTATCTGTAATTGAGATACCATAAATGGTTTCATTGGTTTTTTATCCATTTCTCCAGTTATAGGATTCATAATATCTACCTTATTAGAGAATGACCAACCTTTTACTTTATTTTTAAGTCCTGATTCTGGATGCTCATCTCCATATATATGTAATCTTTCTATACAATATTCTCCAGAACCACGGTCGCAATAAATAAATGATGGATTATATATTTCGTTTAATTCAATTATTTTATTTACTGCATTATCATATGAATATTCTGCTCTTGGCATTTCATATCTTTTTAGAACCATCATTTTCTTAAGTTCTACATTATATTCAAGAACTAATAATGAAGACGATGCTTGGTATTTATCGAAGTCTCATTCTTTGTTACGATACGATTCGCTACTTCGTACCTTCTTACTGTCTCCAGTAAGGTCAGACTATATCTTCAACTTTATTAATAATTAATAAAGTGCCTGGCGTTTCCCCTCGCTTGAGAGTACAAATTAGTCGTTGAACCTTATCCTATTTGGATCTTGGCTGCTGATTGTCCACTTCGGAGTTCCCAGCAATTAACCAGGTTTTTAACTGTACGTTACCGTGCAGTGGGGCAAACTTCTACCCCCATTGTTCTGAATGGATTATATGGTGCTTTATTTCTTAAGCTATACATAAGAATATCAGGACCTTCATATTCAGGTTCTGTTTCTTTTCTTAGTCTTACATTATTTTCTTGATAATAGTTAAGCTGATTGTATGCATAATCATATATTTGCATTGCTTTATCTAATTTAACTTTGTCAAATACACCTGTATCTTGAGTACCAAATTCTGCTTCGACTTCATGTACATAACCTTGATCTGAAAGTGTTGCTCTAAACTCTGCTTCCATTTCAGAGTTCCAGTTAGGGTTGTGCATTGATGGATGATAATGTTCTGTAAAATGCATATTAGGATCTGTACATGCTTGATAGAATTTTGAACGTTTCCCTGTTGGTGTTGATGACATTACTATTTTTATATCACTTCTTTCCCCAGCTATCATCATTACTGAATCAAAGTCTGCTTCTGACATATAGTCAACTTCGTCCATCACTATTAAATCGGCTCTTTGTCCCCTTATAGACGCAGCACCTGATCCAGTTGATGCACCTGTTGTGAATCCCCAGATACCTGAGTTATTATCAAAATCTATTTTATATGGATTTTTGGTACTAGATGTGATTCTTGCTTTAATTAAAGGAGAGGCATTTATTAATTCATTTAATCTTGTAAAAGCAAGTCGTACCTGGTTTTCATATGGTGTTACTATTAGCACCCTGAAATTTTGATGTGTTAATGCATGATATAATGAGTCTACAACCATAACTTCTGTTTTTCCGTTTTCCTTTATTACATGACGCTACTCATATAATGTTACAAATAAATGTAACCACATATTTTTCAATATGTGACGAGACTATATCTTCACCCTTTCGGGGCAGGATTTTTCTTCTGCCAATCACTTGCAGTTTTACTCTGGCTTTTTCCAGATAGTCGTTGAAGCTTCTCCTGTACGGAGAGTGCCTGCTAAACCTTCCATTATTAAAGAAGCAATTAGGATTTCTCCATCTGCTTATCCCTATACTTGTTTCTGCTTTCGCTCCTTCATAATACTTTTCAATATTATTGTGGCAATAGGGCTTTAGGAATTTCTAAGCAATTAACCCTGTGTCCTATACCAATTTCTTGATATACGCAGCAATCTATACTGTTCTTCTTCCACATCTGTAAACTCTTCTTGTTGTTCTATCTCTTAACATTTCTACTTGATACCATCTAGCTGTCCATCTTGTTTCTTTACCTAGTCTGGCATCATATGTTCTTAAAAATGTTTGCGCCCATAATACTGGATCATCATTTATTTCTTTTAATCTTATTTGTTGTGCTTTTGTTAAAGTCGCCAAATTTTATTCAACCTCCTTATGTTTATTTATATATATACTTATTATCTATGCATATATTTTGCTTCATTCCCCATAAGTGTTTGTTGTAAGTTATAATTTGCCATCTTCGCCATTTCCATTCCAGATTGTCTCATTGTTGCTAACTGTTGAGTATCCTGGAATGATGCATATCCAAATGCTTCATGTCTTTGCATATTGTTTTTTTCTCTTGTTAATTTACCTAGTCCTTCAACTCCTTTTACTATTGCTCTTGGAGCTGCTTGAGCTGCCATAACACCCATATATTTCATTCCTAAAACTTCACCTAATGCAAAGTCAACTCCAGCTCTTGCTGCTGAGCTTATTACACCTTTTCCTTCTTTTCTTTCTTCTTTATATGTAGCAACAGTATTAAATAAGTTTAATCCTACTCCGAAAGCTCCTTGAGCAGTAAATAATTTTTTAGCATTAGGTGCACTCCTTGATACAGCTTCTTTAGCTGCAGCAATACCTCTTGACGTTGAACCAGAACCTGCCGCCGCTCTTGCCCGAGCACGAGCATTTTTTCTACCAGTTTGCCAGTCATCAAAAGCGTCTTTAGCTGAAACAGTTCTTGATGGTTTTATGTTATCTAAATCATCAGCGTTGTTTAAATGTCCATTGGTGTTGAATAAATTGTCGACATCGCTTTCTTCATATATATTGAAATTTCTAGCTCCCATGTTTTCTAGTCTTTCAACTGCTTCTACATACTCTTCGTAATCAGAATAATCTCCACTAATAAAACCTTTTAATTTTAATTCTGCTTTTCTTAATGTAGTATTTATTTTCTTATTCTTTGAATCTAATTCATTTCCATCTATGTCAAGAAAGTCTTCTCCAACAAAATCAAGGTCTTTTTTAAATTGCTCATAATCTGTTGCATTTTTATTTATTTTATGTTCATGTTCTAAAAATGTTTCAACAGTTTCTTTATCTGCAGATTCTATTCTGTCTCTGAGTTCAAGCTCTTGTCTTCCTGGAAGATCGTCATCATATAAAAATGGATTATTTAATTCTTTTGATAGTTCTCTTTTAGCTCTCTTTCTTTCCTTTTTAGATATATTTGGATCATTAGCTTTTTTCTTTAATTCTTCTATTCTTTCACGCTCTTTTAAATAATCTTCTCTTGTTTCTTTCGACGAATTTCGTTTTTTAGCTTCATTTTTTAAAGACTCTAGTTCTTCTATTCTATATAATTCATTTTGAGCTTTGACTCTTTCCCGATCAGATAAGTTTGGATTATTCATACGTCTTTCAAGTACTGTTTTTCTTTGTTCAAAGTCTCGTTTTCTTTTGTCAAAATCTACATTGTTTTTTGAATTTGAAACTGTTGATTCTCTTTGACTTTTTATTTTTCTATATTCTTCAACGTCAGATTTAAAGTCTTTATATTTTTGAGTTTTTGTTTTTGAAGGAGACTGAGCATTATTTTTAGTCCTATTTTTATACTTCTTTTTTTCGTAAATTCTCATCCGCTTTTTATTGTTTTTATATATTTTATAATACTCATCTTTACTTACAGTACGAGTATTATTGTTTTTTGCATCGTTAAAAAGCTCTTGAGAATTTACTGTTCCATCTTTATTTGTTTTTATATCAAGAATGTCAAAGCTATCTACATTTTTATATTTATTATCTAATATGTCTAATACTTCATCGTCAGACAAGCCTAAATTTTCAAGCATTTCTCTGTCTTTTGCATATTCGAAAGCGTCTGAGTTAACTTCATTTGCATACCTTCTTGCATTCTTTTCAAATCCATCTCCAAAGTCTTTTTCAGTAAGAGTTTCACCATTTTTCACTCTTTCAATTGCTTCTTTAAATGGTTGATATTCTTTTCCATCTTCTATCATTTTGTTAATGCCTTTTCTGGTTGTACCACCAGTTCTATTACGATATCTCTCATATGCGGCATCGTCAAAATTAGATAAATAAAATGCGTTTTCTTCAACATCTATTCCACGATTAATCAAGTCAATAATATCATCAAACTCTTTGTCTATATCTGCTTCTGTCATTTACTTCACCTCCTTTATCTGTTATTATTTAATGCTAATACTAAATCTCCTGTTGCTCCAGCATTATTAGCATATGCATGTCCTTGAGGTACTAATCCTGGTATTGCTCCCATTTGATATACTCCAGCAAATTCTCCTTGTCGAGATGTATTATATTCTTTTACTGCACTAGGTGTTCCAGCTACAAATGCAGCTCCCATGGCAACTGTTGTACCAAACTTAGTTGTTTTGTATCCAAGTAAAGAATTATTTGATCTTTTTAATAGCTGTCCATAATGTCTTTCTCCAATACCGTTAGTAGCAAAGTCCCATGCTCCAATACCTAAGCTCTGCACAGCTCTTGCATGATATATTGCTTCATCCATTAATCCACCTCTTGTAGATATAGATATAGGTCCTATTTGTCTTGTATTATGTGATAATACTACATTATTCACAAAAGAATCTTTTGCATTTCTTGCTTTATTTACGAATCCTTTTGTTGATGCAGGTTTTGGAGGCATTGGATTTTTTACAGTATTAAATTTTGTTGCAGATGATTCAACTGCTCTTCTAACATTTCTTGCACTTTCTCCAATGTCAGATGCCATATCAGATGCAACTTGTGCAGTTGCTTTTACTGCATCAACACCTGTATCTATAATCTTTGTCGCTGCTCTTTCATAGTTTTTTGCAATTGATGATCCAATTTTTCTAAGTATTCCCATATTATTAAATCACCTACTTACTTAAATAAATGGAACAACTGGAACATCAAGTTCACCATATTCATCTCTAAACACTCTATTTCCTAAAGTTCCAGCCGCTGCTACAGTAGTAGCTGTACCTGCAACTTTTTTACCACTTATTACTTTCTCGCCAGCATCATTAACTACACTATGTCCTTCTTTTAGTGCACCAACTATACTTTTCTTTCCATCTGCCATATTTTTATATGCTGAATAAGAACCATATAATCCTCCACCAGTAAAATCTCCAATAGTTTTTCCTATTGACTCTCCACCTTCTTCAATTTGATTTTCTATATGTGCTTTTAAAGTTCCGTTTTTTGCCATTTCTTCAATTCGCTTTTCCATATTTAACATATCATTAGAAATAAACCCACTTCTTCCTTTTCTTGCATTTTCAATCATCTCTGGAGTTACATTTTTTAATCTTTCTAAATCATTCATTGCTACATCATTGTATCTTTTAATTCCACCAGTCTTTGAATCTATATGTGGTTTTAAAGTTTCATATCTTTTCTTTTCAAAATCTGAAAGAGAATCTAATCCGTTTTTTGCTTTGTTTATTATACTTTCATCATATTTTTTGGCTTCTCTTAATATGTCTGCTGATTTAACTCTATTACCGTCTAAAGTTGTCACAGTTCTTTTTATTCTTGCTGCTTTACCTGGTCCATTTTTAGCACCTTCAATTACATCATCGCCAAACTTCTTTATTCCTTTTATAATATCATCTGCTATTCCTGCTATAGCCATAAAACATCATCTCCTTTATAATCCGTCTGGTCTTTCTTCAACTGTAAATTCTACATTTAAAGCATCATTTAAAATATCTTTAACACTACTTTCTTGTTGTCCAAGTTTAGATGTAGCTGCTCTTGTTGCCATCATTAGATTTAATATTTTTTCTTTCTTCTTAAAGTTTCTTTCATATAACTCAAAGGCTTTACTTATTTCATCTTTATAGAAAACTTCACCTTGTTCTGTTGAACCAGCAAATTCTTGTTTTATTTGCGTCTGCTCTTTGTTCATTAAAGCTTGGCATCTTTCTAATTTTATTTCTGTGTCTATTAAATCTTTAACCATTATCTTATCTGTAAATGATGAATGATCTAAATCAAATTCTTCTGAATAATTAGCATAATAAACTTCTATCATTGCACATTCTTTAGGACAAGGCTCTCCTATTTTACATAAGTTATATTCTCTTAATGTACATGTTTCTTGATAAGGACAATCTCCACCTTTACATACTAATGGAATAGAAGCATACATTCCTGTCTTAGTTGACAACATAGTCATTGCTGCTCTTTTTCCTTCTCTAGCTACTCCGCTATGTCCCCAAATATTATCCATAGATTTATACTGAGCTTCTAAAGCTTTTCTATTTTCTTTAGCTACATCAACTTCAGCTTTCTCCATTTCAATTAATTTATCCATAACTTTTTAAATTACTCCTCCTTCTTTTCATAACTTTTTATTAATTCATCATAATCATCTTGATACACTTCTTTATCTATTTTATGTATCGTATTTATATTTAGGTTAGTTATCCCACCTTTTATTATTCTGTTCTTAGCTGTAAATAAATAAACTATGTTGTAATCATTTGCATCAAATTTTTCTTGATACACTTCTATATCAGTAAGAAGATATCTATTTGATTCAAGTGATTGTATTAATTCATGATATCCATG
>NFZC01004426.1_pt1 | contig 21897 bp, 19 predicted proteins | sample 1095391 | NCBI WGS metagenome assembly NFZC01 (sample SAMN03609890, study PRJNA323583) | gut metagenome | isolation source: feces | host: Rattus norvegicus | place: Denmark: Riget | collected 2013
TGGTTTGATGCAAGTTCTCTAAAAGCCTTCCATGATGGTGGTCAAGTAGATGTCAATAAAGAAGGATTAGCTTTGGTTAAGAAAAATGAAGCAGTATTTACTGAACAAGAATTATCATTCATTAACGGTATTAAAGACGTTCTATATGACATGCAATCTAAAATTAACCTACCTCAAATGGTTAATAGCGATTCTTCTGTATCTCAAAATATACAGATTCACGCTTCATTCCCTAATGCTAATAATGCTGATGAGATTGAAAAAGCATTTGAAAGTCTATATATAAATTCTTCTCAGTATATAAATAAAAAATAAATTGACAAACACTAAAAAATATGATATAATAAAATAAAGAGGTGATTAGATGCAAAATTCTAAAGATATACAGGAATTGATTTATAGAACAATTGAAAATATATCGAAAGAACTTATTAACAAAACTAATTACTTATACCTAGTAGAAGGAAAAGTTACCGAGATTGACACTCTCGGTAACTGTTATGTTTTTAAGTATCAAGACGAAGATTATGTCGGTTTTAGTATTACCGGCGAAAAATATAATGTAGGTGATTTAATTTACGTTCTTTTTTCTAATAATAAAGACGTAAAGAAAATGATTCTATCTAAAACTAAAGCTTTTTCTAATAATGATATTAGACGTTTAGTTAATAGTGCGCAAGACTCTGCTAATGAAGCAAAAGAAAATGCGCAAGAAGCTTTAGACCGTATTCAAGAAATTGGACAAGATGGAAATATTTCTCCTAATGAAAAATTAATGATTAAAAAAGATTGGGAGAATATTAAAATAGAATATACTCAAGTCACAGAAGAAATGGAGTTATATGGTGGTTCAAAAAATGAAATATTAAAATCTTTAAAAGAACAATACGATAATAATTATACGGCTTTAAAAAGTTATATTGAACCAATATTAGAAGATTTATCTTCTCCTTCTAAAATTGATTCTGAGGAATTCTTAGAAAAATTTAATAATTATTATAGTGTTAGACAAGAAATTGCGCAAGCTATTGCCGATATTACAAAAACAATAGCTGATGAAACTCAAGAGTTAGCAAAAATAAATGAAAAACTATTAGCAGATATAGCTAATGATGATAAGTTAACTCCTTCTGAAAAACAAAGTATTTTAAAAGAATTTCAAGGAATTATCGCAGAATATAAAGTAATTATTGAACAGGCTAAATATTATGGACTTATTTATATAGATTATGATAATAGCTATAATGAATTAACTGAATATTTAGATCCTTTATTAGATGATTTAAGTTCAACTTCTGATATTACTGGAATAGTTTTTAGACAATATTTCATTAACTATTACACAGAGAGACAAAAGTTGCAAAAAAGTATTTCTGATACTGCAAAAGATATTGCAGACGAAGCTGGGGAAATCGCAAATGAAGCTTTAAAAAATACAAAACTTTTATCTATTGAAGCTGATGGACAAATTTTCTCGAAGACTTCGGATTCTACAGATTTCTATCCAAATTATATTTCATTATCAGTAAAAACTAATGTAGTTACTTTTGATAAATTCCAATATAAAACTTCAACAACTGATTGGCAAGATGTCGTAAATGAAGAACACGGTTTTACAATTGTTGGAGAAATGCTAATTATATCTAAAGATTCAGATTTATTTACGAGTTCTAATAATAATATAACAATTCAAGCATTATCTTCTGAATCATCTATAAAAGATATTTTTACAGTTGTAAAAGTTCAAGATGGTGTTATGGGAGAAAATGCTTTATCAGTTATATTAACTAATGAAGCTCACGTTTTTCCTGCCGGAGTATCTGCGGCTTTAAATAGCTCTACTGAAACAGAAATTTTAGCTTTTGATGGAGCGACTCCAACAGAAGTTGAAGTTGTAAGTATTTCAACATTACCATCAGGATTAACTGCACAAATATCTAATAATAATACATTAAAACCTAAAATAACTTTTACAGCGACAACTTTGTTAACAGAAATTAAAAATGTTATTATAACAATAAGAGTTAAAAATACGGAAATACAAAGACATTTTTCATATACCCTAGGATTAAAGGGAGAGCCAGGAGAACCTGGAGAAAATGCTTGGACTATTGTTTTAGGAAATGATTCTCAAAATATACCTTGTAATTCAAATGGAATAACAAATACCACTTTAACAGTAGATATTCCAATTTATACTCATTATGGAACTTTAATGGTAGCTTCCACATTAAGTGTAGGAACCTTACCAAGTGGAGTCGCAGCAACATCCATAACAAATGGAACTGCATCTGCTCCAGGTAATGTTCAATTAACTTTTTCTACTAATATTAATTTAGGAGGAAAAGATTCAGGAACTATTGATATTAATGTTACAGCTTCTGGTCAAAAATTTGTAAAAAAATTCTCATGGTCTAAAACTAAACAAGGAGAAGATGGATCTTCGGGAGAAGATGGTGTAGGAATTTCTAGTATAACAGAATATTATCAGGTATCTACTTCAAATTCTACGGCACCAACTTCATGGATACAAACTGTTCCTACTTTAACAGCGACTAATAGGTATCTATGGAATTATGAAAAAGTAACTTATACCAATGGAAGTTCTTCTGAAACTAAAAAAAGAGTTATTGGAGTTTATGGTGATAAAGGTACAACTGGAAATACCGGCCCCTCTGGAACAGATGGCGTTGGAATTAGAACTATTGTTAATTATTATTTGGCAACTGCTAGTTCTAGTGGAGTAACGATATCTACTTCTGGATGGACAACTTCTGTTCAAGCTATTTCCTCAAATAAAAAATATCTTTGGAATTATGAAAAAATAACTTATACAGATAATTCTGTTTCAGATACTGAACCTTGCATTATTGGTGCTTATGGAGATAAGGGTGAAAATAGTAGAGTTTATTTTTTAGAACCAAGCTCTTTAATTATAAAGAAAAATGCTAATAATGTATTAAACCCATCTACTATTACTTTCCAAAGTTATTATAGAGATGGAACTTCTGCAACAAGAACCGTATATAGTGGCCGTTTTATCATTCAAGAAAGTACTAATGGAAATAGTTATACAACTAAATATACTTCTTCCGCTAATGAAAGTGCAAAGATATATACTCCTAGTTCAGTTAATATAAAAAGTATTAAATGTATTTTATGCGCGGCAGGAGGAACTACTAATCAATTAGATAGCCAGACTGTTACAGTGTTAAATGATATAGATGGATTAGAGATTGGTGGAAGAAATTTATTAAAAAATAGTTCCGGTAATTTAAAAAATACTTCTAATTGGGATGGTATTTACTCTTCAAATGCTGAACCAAATGGAGATCATTATTTGCATTTTCAAAGAGATTTAACAGAAGCTACATCTAGAGCTTTTATAGCTAATTTATCTTTTCCTAAAGAAGATATATCAAAATATGAATACTCTATATCAGGATATTATAGAAATAATGGCGATGCAGATATAACTTGTCAAATATGGATAAGAGGAAATTCTGCAGGAAAAATTTATGCAGCTTCTAAAACTGTAACAATCCCCGCAGATGGAGAATGGCATTATATTACATCAACTGGAAAAGGTAACGGAGTACCCGATTATGATTTCTTACGTTTTCAGATAGCAATAAGTCAAGGAAAAATTGTTGATCTTGATATAAAAAAAGTAAAAGTAGAACATGGTAATACTCCTACTGATTGGACACCCGCACCTGAAGATATACAAGAAGATATTGGAAATGGAAAACAAGAAGCTATAGAAGCTTCAAAAGCATATATTGATATAAAAGAAAAAGAAATAAATTCTAATGTTGAAAATATAAAAACAGTTGTCGATGGACATACAACTGCCATTTCTACAGTTCAATCTTCTGTGCAACAAACAGAGAATAAAGTGGACACTATTTTTACACAAACAAATGAAATAAAAGATTTAACAGATCAAAATAGTAGCCAACTTGAAGAATATAAACAATATATTTCAATGGAACCTGTTAAACACGAAGATGAAACCGAACCTAGACCAACAATTACTTTAGGACAATCTACTAGTAGTTTTAAAGTAGCTATTGATAATAAAGAAATTGCTTTTACCGGAGCTTCTGGTGAAAAAGTTGCTTATATTACAGGAGATGAATTACGAATAAATAATGTTGTAGTAGTAAAAAAACTAGCCATTGGAGACTTCTTCTGGGAACAAGAACAGAATGGTCATTTGGTATTAAAGAAAGGACGGTAATATATGGCAACATTTTCTAGTAATGCCGGACGATACACATTGATACTTGATGCGTATGAAAATAGTGGTTCAACAAATATTACTAATAACACATCGAGCGTCCATTGGACTTTAAAATTGCGTTCAGATAGTGGTTATTGTCAATGGAATCCAGGACCAGGAGACTTTCATGTCAAACTAAATGGTTCAGTTGTATGGTCTGCTGAAAATCCAGCTTTATGGTATGGTAGTATTGGTGGAACGATTACATTAGCTTCAGGAGATACCACGATTGGTCACAATAGCGATGGATCTAAGACGATATACTGCGAAGGTAAATATACAGCAAATTCGAATGCAGATTATTTACCCAAGTCTTCAACGTGTGGTGGGAACTTAACTTTATCAACAATACCTAGAGCATCTAGTTTTAAGAGTATTTCTGGTAATACAATTGGTGGTTCTCAAACCATTACGATTGACAGAAAATCTTCAAGTTTTACCCATAGCTTATGGTATAAGATTGGAAATGGTAGTTGGGTTGGTATTGGTAGCGGTATTGGTACTAGTAAAACATGGACACTACCAACTTCATTAAACAATCAAATACCTAATAGTACGTCATTAACATTAACTTATATTTTAAGAACTTATAATGGTACTACTCAAATCGGTTCCGATGTTTATTATGACTATACTGTTTATTATAGTGGTAACAATCCAAATGTGGGTAGTGTTGCGATTACTTATGCAAATTTATTTAATAGTAAATTTATTGCCAACCATTCAACAGCAACTATCAAATATACTGGATATGGTGGTGTATACGGCTCTAGTATTAAATCCGCTCAAGTTATATTTAACGGAGGTTGGAAAGGAACAACAAATTATGATACCGGTAAATTAACTGCTGGTACGTATACATTCCAAGGTGTAGTAACAGATAGTCGTAATAAAACTGTATATACTGGTCAACAATCATTCACTTGTCATCAAATTAACAACCCAACTATATCAATTAATGCCTATCGTTCTGACGCCGAAGGTAATGCCGACCCTGGAGGAACTTATATTACTATTATCCCAACATATTCAGCTCATGATCCAGTGGGTGGAAATAGCATTAAAACAAATAGTTTTACCTGTACTTCATTGATGACTACTGGTACCGCGATAACTAGTGGCGCTAAGAAAATATTATCTGGTGCTAATGTCGACAGTGAATATGTTATTTCAGGAACTGTTACTGATCAGTTGGGACGTTCATCAGCTACTAGTATTAAAGTAGGGACTGCTTTCGCTATTATGGATATTCGACCAGACGAAAGAGGAATGTCATTCGGTAAATATAGTACTGGTCCAGACAAATTTGAAGTTGGATGGGATACGTATTTTGATAAAGATTTAGACATTCTTGGTACTACTCGTATTAGAGGATCTAGTTGGACGACTTCAAATTCTCGTCACGAGGGCGGAATAGTCTTTAATAACAGTGTTGGATCTTGGATATCTTTACGTAACAACGCTGCTATCAGAACTACAGTAGTTAGTAATTCGGGTGCTGCTTCCTCGATAGCTAGTCTAAAAACGATTAACGGTTCCTGGCAAATAGCGGGGCTAGGTGACGATTTATATTTCACATATATAACCGATGCGGATGTTAATGCTGGAAATAATAGAAATGCGTCGAGTGTTAGAATAGCTAGTAATGGTCTAATTTATGGAACTGTTACGAGAGCAAATGCTGCTAATAAAATGGAAGCTAATGGTGTACAAATATACGAATCTAATGGAATCATATGGGGATCCGCTGGGGGGAAACTTAACAAACTAATGTCCAAAGCAGGAAATATGGCTATAGAAGATGGTAAAATATATTTTGATAACGATTTAGTCAATATAAAATGGTCGAGTGGGACCGGAGGTGATGAATCTATTATTTATTATCCTAAATCCGGAAAAGGGTATTTTGGAGTCGGTTCTGATAGTGGAATGACTGACTTTACAATTTTAAGGGGTAATGGCGTTAGAATATATGCTCATCATGGGTATGGTGTATATCTAGGTGCTAGTGGTTCAGTCGCTATAACATCTGATGAAAATTTAAAAGATATTTATACTCTTGATAATAAATATTTTGATTTTTTTAAAAAAATAGTTCCTGTAACTTATAAATACAAAGACGTAGGTCATCGATTACATATGGGATTTGGAGCAAGGCAAGTAGAAAAAGCTCTTAAAGATTCAGGTCTTACAACGGAACAATTCGCCGGAGTAGTCATTGATAAAAATATTACAATCGATGCTGACGAAGCTCAAACAGATGAGGATGTTTTTTATGACGAATTATATTCTTTGAGGTATGAGGAATTTATAGCTTTAAACACTTTTGCGATTCAAAAGATTTTACACAAACTTGAACAACTAGAAAGAAAAGGTATTACAAGATGACAGAAAATATGAAACTTTATATAGAAACAGATGAAAGTTCCCAAAATGTAGTAAACGTATCTACTATTCAACAGGGAGCCACTTACTTAGAAGTTGTATTAGAAGATTCTAATTTAGCTTTAGATAAATTATTTGGATATTCACTGAGTACTGTTAACGGAATTTATCATATGAGCTTTGACCAAGAAAAATATGATCGCATTAAACACGAAAAAGAAAAAGCTGAATCTATCAAAGAAGCAGAAGCGATGTTGGAAGAAAAAAGTACTCAAGCTGTTCTGGCGTCTGTGTCAGACAAAGATGCTTACGTAATGAGATATCTATATCCAGAATGGGAGGTTGGATCTGATTATATTAAAAACGACAGGCTTATGTACAAAGATAAATTTTATAAGGTACTACAGAATGTAACCGAAGCTCAAGCGGAACACACTCCTGACAAAGCAACATCATTATATGTAGAAATTTCAGATCCAACAGAAGAATGGCCTGAATTTAAACAACCGACAGGAGCTCATGATGCATATCATAAAGGAGATAAAGTAACGTTTAAAGGAAAACATTATATTTCAAAAATTGATGCAAATACTTATTCTCCAGACGCATATTCTCAAGGTTGGGAATTAGTAGAGTAATCAAAAGGAGTAAATAAAAATGGAAACAAAACAGTTAACGAACACAGATATTGTAAACTGCAAACAGTATCTGATGAATTCAATCGAATCAGAATTACAAAAAGGAATTCCTATTTCAGTCATTGACATGATTGTTAAAGGAATCTCTTTTGATTTAGATTCAATGTTGCAGCAAGTACTTCTAAGAGAAGCCGAACAACAAACTCTAAATGAAGAAGCGGCTGAATATGAAAATATTAAATTAAAAGATAAATAAGAAACTCCAAAAACTGCGTTTTTTTAGTCATATGTAGTGGCTTTTTATTTTCTCTTGGAACGAGAATAAATTTATCCTAGAAAGTAGGTATTTATGAATTTACCTGATTTAACACAATTTATTGAACCAACTACATTAATTATTTGTCTTTGTGTTGGATATGTAATTAAAGAAACGAAGCCATTTGAGAAAGTGGCAAATGATTTCATTCCTATTATCGAATTAGTATTGGGAGTTATTTGTACAAGCATTGGAGCGTTTATGTCAAGTCAATCAATTACATTGTCTGTAATTGCGGTTGGGGCATTGACTGGTATTGCCAGTGTTGGTTTACATCAATTATTCACTAGAACAATTCAAGGGTTAAGTGGTGAAAATAAAGGCTAAGGTGATAGCATGGATAATTTTCTACCAATTAAAGTACACGAAGAATATGCACAGAGAATGTCCGATTGGAATGATAGATAAGACGCACGTATCAAAGATTTTGAATTTACCACAAAGGAACTGTCTAGGATGAATTTATCTATTGAAAGAATGGCAAATTCAATGGAGATGATGATAATAGAACACCAGATAAACTTCCGGCTTTATGGGATTTAATTAATCCAGATGATAGTAAGGGAACTATTGACAATACAATCCCTATTCCAGAGCCGTTTAGTTCAATGGTATATGTTAAAGGAAAATACTATTTAGAAGATGATAAAAAATATTTAATGAATAGACAAGGAATGGAAGATGGAGAAGAAATTTCATTAACATTTAAACCTAGTCAATTAATTGGTCAATATTTTAAACTTGTAGAATAATTTGACAAATATTAAAAAATATGATATAATTATTTTTAGATAGGGGTGAAAAAATGAAAGCTGGAAAAAAATATGTAAGATCAGATGGAATTCAATATGCAATGTATCCGAATTCTATAATGAATATTACACAATCTATTAATGGAGCTTATAGTCATAGAGGTACAAATGCTATTGACGATGCTCAAGAAAATACCGGTATTAGCAATGGATATGCTCCTTGTGATATGGTATGTGTTGCAACAGATTATGTGAATGGAAATGCAATGTTTTGGCAATCGCAAAAGCCTGTAGTAACAAGAAAATATGGTGTTACATATATTTACTTAATGGTTATTCATGATAATACTGCAAACGCTTATATTGGAATGAAAATTAAACAAGGAGAGCAGTTATTCTCTGAAGGAACTGCTGGTATGGCTACTGGAAATCATAACCATATCGAAGTTGGTATTGGTAAATTCAAAGGAACGTATATTCTTAATGCATATGGTGTTTATATGATGCCTGGTAATGTTAATCCCGCAGACGTTTTCTTTGTAGATGATACTAAGATTATTAATGGCGGTGGATTAAATTGGGGAAAAATTCCTAAAGAACCTAGTCAACCATCTGAAAAAGATTTAATCCAAGAAGACGGAATCGCAACTATGACAGCAGATTCTGTTCAAGCTAGATTAAATGGACCTAAAGGAAATGTTGTTCGTAAATATAATAGTGGAGATAAAATTCGTTATTATTGGAAATGGGTTGGAAACGGGCATAGATATATTGTTTGGAAAGAAGGAAAAAATTATATTTATTTAGCAGTAAGTGGAAGTGAAACTCCAGGCAAAGATCCTTGGGCAACTTTCTCTGCGCCTGATGATACAAATGCAACTCCTGAAAATCCTGAGTTACCAGATGTAACTCCAAATGATTTAATTCAAGAAGATGGAATAGCTACTTTAACAGTTGATGGAGTACGTGCACGATTAAATAATCCTAATGGTTCTATTGTAAGAACATACAATACTGCTGATAAGATTAGATACTATTGGAAATGGATAGGTAATGGTCATCGTTATATTGTATGGAAAGAAAATAATGAATATATTTATTTAGCTGTAAGTGGATCAGAAGAACAGGGTAAAGATTCTTGGGCTACATTTAGTGCACCCGATGAAAATAATGAAGAAAAGCCTTCCACTCCTTCATATGATGATCTATATGATCCTGAAGAAGAACCTAATTTAAAAGATGAAATTATAGATATTGAAGAATTTGCTAAATATGGATTGAAAGCAAAAGTACAATTAGTAGATAGACGTTTATATAAATCTAAATGTTGTTATACTATGGAAAATCCTAAAGGTATAGGTATTCATAACTTTGGAGCTAGTAGTGGTTCTCCTACTGCACAGAATTCTGCAGATGGTCAAAATAAAGAAGATATGAATCCTAGCTCATTAAAATCTTGGCATTTCCAAGTAGATGATAAAGAAATTATTCAATCCTTACCAATGAATCGTAACTCTTTTAGTTTTGGAGATGGCGCTAAAGGTGAAGGAAATAGAAACTATATCGCAATAGAAATTATGAAAGATATGCCTACTGATGATAGAGAAGCGGCAGATAAAGCACAAGATAATGGAGCATTAGCTGCGGCAATTATTTGCTATAAAAAAGGATGGGATGTTAAAGACCTTAAAAAACACCAAGATTTTAAAATGACTGATGGAAGTTATAAATATTGTCCTCACAGAATTTTAGATAATGGTTGGGATAATTTTATTAAACAAGTTCAAATTCATTATGATAGAATTGTAGAAATAAATAGCCCTAAAGATCCTGAAACCGGAGAAAATAATACTGATACAAGTGATAACAATAATAACGAAGAATTGAATATCGGTTTAATAAATAAATTAATACGAAAATTAATACAGTTGATTAATAAAATACTTAATAATATGAAATAAAGAATGGAGATTATAAATGCAAGAAAGAAGAGACGGGAATAATTTAGATAATGAATGGTATACAACTAGGAATCCATATTACTTAAATGGATATGAACTTCCTAACTGTACTACCTATGCATGGGGTAGAATATCAGAAATTTTAGGAGAATCAATAAATACTTGTAAGGGAAATGCGATAACGTTTGCCTATGAACCCGATTTTAATCCAATATCTGACCCTATTGCTGGCGCAATAGTTGTTTGGAGTGGAGGGTATATGAATTGTGGGCATGTGGCAGTTGTAGAACATGTATATGAAGATGGTTCAATAGATATTTCAGATTCATCTTTTGGAGGATATAATTTTAAACTTACTCGTTTATATCCAGGAAATAATTATTATAATGGAGATAATTCTTTATCTCTTGAAGGTTTTTTTCTTCACAAGAAAATAGAAGAACAAATGGAACAAGAAGCTGCGAAGAAAACTGAAGAGGGTAAAGAAATGATTAGGAATAGTATATTAGAAGTATATCCTTTTTTAGATAACCTTATAAATCCAACACCTCCTGGATTGGAGAATGGATTTTTAATTGGAGCGGTTATAGTACAAAATGAAAAGAAGAATTTTCGCAGACTTCTTTCTAAAATAGGAGGTAAAATATGGAATTAATTAGTTTTATGTTTATGGCATTTTTCGTAGAAGGATTAGTAGATTTCGTAAAACAAATTGTAGATGCGGATAAAAGCATTAAATATGCTTATATTTTATCTATTGTTTTAGGAATCGCAACTTGTTGCGTTTTTGATTTAAATCTTTTATCATTATTAGATATAAATACAACAGTTCCTTTTGCGGGAAATATTGTTAGCGGTTTTATTATTGCTAGAGGAAGTAATTATTTAAATGATGTTATTTCTAAATTTTTAACTAAAGAAAATAATTTAGGTTAAAAAAATTTTTAAAAAATGTCAAGAAAAATTTGACATGACACAAAAAGTATGATATAATATATATAGATAAAGGGGGAAGACAAATGCTATATAATTATAGGAATCCTTATGCAAATTCTTCAATGAATGTGTATGGAGGAGGAAATAATTATCAGCCTATGTCTAATGTCAATTCACAAAATCAACAAGCACTAAGCCCTTTTTATCAGAGCATGTATCCGATAAATAATCAGAGGTTTAGTGCTTTTTTTGTGAATGACTATTCTGAAGTAAAAAACGCAACGGTAAGTTCAGATGGAAGTCCTTCTCTTTTTATGATGAATGATAAGGATGTATTTTACATCAAAAAAGTAGGAGAAGATGGTAGAACCATTTTAAAATCTTTTGAATTTAAAGAATTTACAGATGAAGACAATATGGTTGATAAAAAGAATGTAACTCAACAAAATAATCAAGAGATTGAAAGTTTTATACATCAAGCTTATCAACAAACTAGTCAGATAATGGCGAAATATGGAAAAACCGCTAATCCTATTGGAGATAAAGTTAACAAATGGGATAAATATTTTGTTTATAATATGATTTGCGCAGATTATCCTTTAAGTCATGGCGGAGATAATCAAAAAATTTCCATGATGTCTTATGAGTTTTTAAGTGATCCTGATGGATGCGAAGAAAAAGCTTATAAATATTATAAAGCAATGTCTAAAAAAGAATAGTGTAAGCTATTCTTTTTTCTTGACAAGTTATAAAAAATATGCTATAATAATACTGTGTGGAAGAATAGTAATATTGAGAGGTGATATTGTGGAAGAAGTTACTAGCTGGTTTATAGGATTACTTTTAGGTAGTTTAGTTCCAGGAATCTTGATGTTTATTATTCAAAAAAAATTAACAAATGTTTCTAAATCTTTAGAAGATAAAAAAACTGATGAAAAAAGGTTTAATGTTATTATTATAAAATCCCTTATATGTCTTGGAGAAAATAATAAAGCTATGTTTGAAGCTTTGAAATCTGGTAGGACTAATGGAAATTTAGATAAAGCCATGAGGCAATATGATGAAATTGAAAAAGAATTAAATGCTTATTTAATAGATAAAGCGTCTAGGGAATAGGAGAGGATATTATGAAAACTATTATAATTTCGCATACAGAAGAAATTTATGACAAAATTTCAAATCATTTTTTATATAATAAAAATGTTGAAGTTACTCAAGTTCTTTCTAATAGACAAGAAATAATTGACTATTTAAAAGATAAAGAATACGATTTATGCGTTGGGTTTTATGACACAACAAAAAACGCGCAAAAAGGTATTCAGATAGGTTGTAGTGGAAAAACTCCCATACCAGAAAAAGCAGAACTTTTATTAAAAGAGCTTAAGAATAATAAAGAAAATATAGTTTCTAGAAGAGATGTTATCTGCAAGAAAAATGATTATGAAAGAACAGAACTTTTTAAAAGGGTTAATTCTACAAATTGTTTCTCATATTTTCCAGAAATTTATGATTCTGAAATTAAGAAAAAAGAAAATTTTGTTATTATTTTAAATAAAAAAGTTGATAATATAGATATATGTTTAAATGCTTTTGATAAAATTATTTTAAATAATAAGAAAAAAGAAATTAAAAAAATAATAAAAAGAGAAGAAAAAGAAATTGTAAATGAAGAAGAAAAAGAAGATAATAATTCTTTTTCTAATAATCCTTTCTTCTTTAATCCTTATAATAAACTATAAAATTTTATATTTTATAGTTTTTTTATTGACTTTTTTAAAAAAATATGCTATAATAATTATAAGGGAAATATATGCTCATTTTAAAGGAGGTATATAATGGCTAAGAAAAATTTTAAATATATGATTCCTAATGAAGATGGAACCAGTTATGACGAAGCTCATTTTTCTTCTAATACTGGGATAGTAGAAGAAGTTAGCAATAAAAAATATGTAACTGATGAACAAGAAAGTTTTTTAGATGAAAATTTAAATAATATTTTATTATTAAATATGATTGTTAATGATTTTTCTTCAACTGATAGTAGAAAGATTGCATCAGCTAAAACAGTTAAAACACTGTATGATTTATTAGGTGGAACAAAGATAGTAATTAGCGATAGACAGCCTTCTCCAGAAGAAGGAATAACTATTTTGTGGATAGACACTAGTTCTACGGAGGATTAATAAATGGCTTGGGTAACATTACATCAGAGCGCAGGCTTTTATAGAATAGATTTAAATTATACCGTATCTGATAATATAAAAGGTAATTATACTGATGTTACGGTAAATCAAATTAGATACACGCAGTTAAATCCTTATTATTACTTTTGGAACTATTACGGACCAGGAAACACACCTAGTTTAGGAGCTGTTCTTGGTGTAAGTGTAAATGAAGTAAGAGTCGCGCAAGTTGTAACAATGGGTATGGTTACTGGTACTAAAGTATATAATGTAGGACCAGCCACTAAGCGTATTTATCATGATGCAAATGGTGCGGCTACTGTCGATATTGGTGCTTATTCTAGTACTAATACTAACCCTCCTTATCCTTGGGGTAATTTTGATTGGTCTAGTACAAGAATTTCTTTAACCAAATTTGATCGCTCTCCTACGTCATTAACTGCCGCATCATCAAATATTAAAAATAATTCAGTAAATATTACTTTAAAATCTACTAAATCAATAGAAAATATTTTTTATAGAATAAATAATGGCGAATGGATAAATACCAATTCTACTATTGGAGATAATCAATCTAAAACTTATACAATTTCTAATTTAGAACCAAATACTAAATATACTTTTGAATGGAAAGCTTCTAGAACACATAATGGTATAGAATCTAGAACTAGTTTAGATGTTTTAACAGATGCGGATTCTCCAACAGCTACTAGTATTAATATTTTGAAAAGAACGCAAACAAGTATTCAAATTAAAATATTAGGAACTCAAGGAGAGAATAACCCAATCAATGGCTATTCTTATTCATTAGATGGAAAATCATGGTCTAGTTTTACAACTAATAATACTATTACCATTTCCAATTTACAAAAGAATAAAGCTTATAAGATTTATGGTAGAATTAAAGCTCAAAATGGTAAAATATCTAATTCCGCATCAACGATTGCAAAAACTTTAGCGGATACTCCAACTATTGCTGGAATTCAAGTTTTATTTATTAAGACAAGACGTTTAAAAGTTCAACCTATTAATTATGGCGCGCAAGCTGGTATTAAACATTTTATTTTTAGAATAGAAGAAATTGCCAAAGAAATTACAACAAATTCTGCAGCTGAATTTACTAATTTACAACCAGACACTAATTATACTATTAAATGTACAATAGTAGATATAGATGGCCAAACTGCTTCAACAAGTATAAAAGTAAAAACTAAAGTAGATGTTCCTCAAAATTTTGAACCAATTGTTTCGGATATTACAAACAGTTCGTTTAAAATCGCTCTGCCAGAGTTAGAAGCAGATTTAGCAGAAATTATTTATCATGTAGATAGTAATAATTATTATTCTCTTGATAAAAGTATGGTTTTTTCAAACTTAAATAATTTTACTACATATACAGTATATATTGATGTTACAAATGATGAAGGAATTAAAGCAAGAAGTAGAACAATTCAAGTAAAAACTTTGCCCGCGATTCCTAAATTTACTATTGAAATTATAAAGATAAAACCTAGAGAATTTACTTTTAATCCAGTATTAATAAAAAATCCTGGAGTAAATTTAGCAGAATGCTATTATACTATTACTAGCACTAATCCAGATATAAAAACAGATACTTTACCACAAGTAGTTACTGGATTAAAACCTAATACTAAATATCAACTACATGTTAAAGTAATAGATAAAGATAAACAATATTATGTAACTTCAATAGAAGTTAAAACAAAAGAAGATAAATGGGTGCAAATATCTATTAATGGCGCACCTTTTCAAAAATATAATACTTATTTAATATTCTCGAATGGAGAGAAGAAAAAAATAGAAAAAAGTAAGAGAAAAATAATTATTTAGAAGGAGGAAAGATAAATGCCACAGTTTAGTAAAACATTATTACCACCAATTTTAGAGTATACTTATCCTGCTTTTAAATATGAAGAGCCTAATGGTGATGGAGTGAGTGTAGAATTCCCTGCCTCACTTTCTATCACAAATACATTAGATGAAGTAGATCATATACAAATTAGAATTGTATCTTTAAATACAAATAAAAATGGGCTTAATCCTAAGATATTTCCTACTGGTTTATATTTTATATCTCTTGAAAATTCTGATACATTTTCTATAAAAATTAATACAGTTATTAATGAAGAAAATATATTTAAAACTTCAGAAGAAGATGTATATCCATCTTATTATAAAATGCAAATTAGGATTGGATCAAAATCAGGAGAAAAATATCAGTCTAGTTGGGGACAAAATGTATCAGAAGATTGGCTTAATTCTAATGCGGAATTCTTTTCTGAATGGTCTAATTCTTCTATTTTGAAAACTGTTAAACAGCCAGATTTTGGGATTTTTACCTTAAAAGAAAATATAGAAAATATAATTAGTGATCCTAATTATCTGTGGGTGGGTTACTATTCAACAGAAGACAGTAACGAATCTTTAAAAAAATACATATTCCGTTTAGAAGATTCTAATCACAATTTATTAGAAGAAAGCCATGAAAGTTATATAGGTGAATATGAAAAGCCATCTTTAAGTTATAAGTTTAGAGAAATTTTTGAACATAATAAAAAATATTATTTATCTTTAATAGTTGAAAGTACAACTGGTTATCAAGATATAGTTACTTATGATCTTCAAACAAATTTTGATTATGTAAAAATATATAATATTATTAAAATTATAGAAGATGATGAAGATGCTCACAATTTAGTAGATGTGCGAGCAAGACAAATTCATTTAGTTCCAGAAAAGATTCCTTCTAATCTTGCTTGGTTAGCAGATCAAAATATGAATAATTATGGAGAAACAGGAGTAACACATTATAAAAATTTAAATAAATTAAGCGCAAGCGCAGATTTTTCAATTCCTTATGATAGTTTCTCTTTATTATTATCTATTACCAATTTCCAAGATAAAATTCAGAATAAATTAAGAAAATGCTTTGTTGATAATAATTATATTTTATATTTAGGACAAGAAAGTTATTTTGGAAGTGAATTTTATTTAGGAGCTTATGAAAAAGAAGGTATAACTTATTTTGTTCTAAAAGAAGTGTTTAAAAATCAAAATACTTTTAATGATTATTATATTATTGAAGAACCAAATAAAATAGAACAAAATAAAGAATATTTATTTATTGTTAAAAAAGATAAGGGAGATACTATTTTTGAAATAAAACAATGGCATGATAACAATTTTGAAGGTGGTGAATAATAAATGATATTTGAAGAAAAAGATTTTAATAGTTTAAAAGTTAAAGAAGAAGTCGATCCTATTAATTATAAAGAAATATCAAATCTTTCAGACTTTCCAAATTCAATAGATAAGCTAAAAATAATAAAACTTAGTTCAACAAGTATTGCTCAATTAGGACCAGATTTAAAAAGATATTATGAATTATTATCATTATATTTAAATAAAGACCCTAAATTTGATTTAAATGTTGAAGAATTTAAAGCTTTGGCGACTAAAATTAGTCAATATACTTTAACTTCTGAAGATTATATTGTCATGAGAGATGCTTTATTAGAAACTCAAAATTATTTAAAAACTATTACTCAAGAAGAATTATATGGAGAAACCGGAGTTTATACTGAGTTACAAAAAACTTCAAGAGATTTCACAACAAAAACAAATGAAATTGTTACTGAAATTAATAATAGTTATTCAAATTTAGAACAAGGAGATATTGGAAGAATAGTTCCAGACGGCGCAATTAATGAAACGTATTTAAGTGATAAATTAAAAACGGATTTTAATTATATATCTATGACAACGGGAATGTATATTGATAGAACTGTTGAATCTGATATAACGATTCCTGAAGAAATAAAAGGGAAGGCTTTAGTCCTTAAAGCTATTGGTAGTTAATGTTTCCATATAAAGAATATGATACACTTAATACGGAAAATTTATTCGGAGATTTTGAGTTAAACGATTTTTTTAAAGAAATTTTTTCAAAATTAGTTTTAAATTATCCTAACTATGAATTAGCTCAAACTATACCAGAAGACAAAAAACCTTTATTAGCGCAATATATAGATTTTTTAAAGAAAACTTACTTTTCTAAAGAAAATGGAACTTATAATGAAGAAATTAATGATTCATTATTTAATTATGAAAAATGGAATTCTATAATAGAAGTTTTAAATAATCAACAAAGATTCTTAAAAAACGATTTTATTAAAATATACAACCAATTCGTAGAAAATCAATTTAATTTATTATTAGCAATAGCAACAAATTCTTATAATGATTATATAAATAGATTAAATTTAATATATGATCAAAATAAATTTGAAAATGGAAAACTTATTTTTGATTTGATAACTATTGAAAAATTTTCAGAAGATTTACAACAGAAATATAAAAATTATATTTCTTTAAAAGAAAGTGGTATGGATAATATAGCCATAGTTAAAAAATTGCCTACTAAATATATTCCATTAACCCATTTTCTAGTTGAAGAATAGGAGGTATAAAATGTTATTACAAAATGAATTGAGTCCTTTATCAATAGATACGCTTTTGTATTTTCCTATTATTCCAGAAGAGATCAATAAAACCTATATTACAGAGGGGGAAACGATTAATCACTGGAAAATGAATAACTCATTAACTTTTGTAACAGAAGACGACCCTCCTCAAGAAAAAAATATTTCAATTTATAATGAAGATGGTTCTGAAAAGAGTTCTGAAGAAATATATAAAATGTTAGAAACTTGGGAAGACCCAACTTTATTTAACGCTTTCTTTAATGGAGATTTTGAAGCAGGAAATATAAAAGGTGGAGGAGAAAATATTCAAAAATTAGTAATTAAAAGATTATCTCCAGACACTGGATACAAAGTCTTTGAAACTCTTGGAGAAGTTCCTTTTAATAAGACATTAAAGCACTTCTCATTTAAAGATTATTTAATTATTAGCGGACAAGTTTATTTATATTCAATTCAACCAGTAACAGAGGAAAATCACTACGGAGCTTTACAGAAAAAAATAGGCGGATTAAATACATATGAATATGGTTGGTTAATTGATACTGACGGTTCGCAAATTAAAATTTTAAATACAGGTATTACAAACATACTTGTTAATACTAAAGACGGTGTTATTGAAACAATTGGAGGAGAAACTCCGTTTGTTAATAGATTCTCTAATTTACATTATAAGAGTTTTACATTAACAGGTACAATTGCCGCGATTTTTGATGATGGTCAACATCTTACTCCTGAAGTTGATAGTTCTTTATATAGTAATCAATCAGATATTCGTCAAATTATTGAGAGTAAATTTTTACAAAAGACTGGCGCGCTTCCTACAGTTTATAATAATAGTATTAGAAATGATTATAATTATGAAAGAGTATTTAGAGAAAAAGTTATTGATATTTTAAGTAATGGGCATAAAAAATTATTTAAGAGCCCTTCAGAAGGTTTAATGGTAGTTAAATTGTCTGGAGTGAATTTAACCCCAAAAACTAATGTTGGTAGATTGATTTATGATTTCTCTGCTACTGTTACTGAAGTAGGAAGATTTAATGTAGAATCTTTAGATGATTTCGATTTAAAGGAAATTATTTATGTTGAATGATAATTATAATGCAACACTACAACAAAAAATAGATGCTAGTTTATCTTTTGTAAAACATACTCAAGTTCAAATTGAATTACTTGATTTACAAGAACGTCCTATTGGACGACTGGAAGGAGAAGTAATCTCTGGAGGAATATCTGTTGATGGAGATAGCGCTATTAGAAGAACATTGAATATGGTTTTTCTTACAACAGATAATAATTATAAAATATTAGAAACTTCGAATCCATTATCTTTAAATAAAAAAATTAAAGTATATATAGGAATTAAAGATTTACAAACAAAAGAAGATAAGCCTGTCGTTTGGTTTAAATGCGGAACTTATATAATGTCTAAATGTACAAGTTCCGCTTCAACCGCGGCACAACAAATTTCAATTACTGCTCAAGATAAAATGTGTCTACACAATGGAGAAGTTGCGGGCGCACTCGAATATACTACAAGATTAGACAGTGAAACAATTTCTCCTTCTTATGCAAGATATATTGAAAATCTACAAACCTCTTGTTCTAAATTACAAAAAGACTTAACACATAAAGAACAATATTTAGAAGAAATAGAATCAAATTTAACTATTATATATAAAGAGGTTGAAGGCGCAAATTCATTATTAGAATCTTCAGTTGTAAATATGTTTGGATTAGTAAATAAAATAAGAGTTTTAGAATTAGGAGAAGAATTAGATACTACTATACAAGAGTTATCTGAATCTATTAGTTATTTATATATCAATTCTAAAATGAGAAAATTAACAATTAAAGAAATTATTAGATATGCTGCGATTTCTTTAGCAGGAGAACTTCCCGGAAAAGTTGTTATAAATGACGTACCTGATAAAATAAAAACCCCAATTATAGTTGATGATAAAGGTACAATAGGTTTTAAAATGATAGATTATATATATCCAAGCGAATTAACTCTAACTACTGGACAACCAGTTTCAACAGTTTATGAACAATGTAAACAAGCTCTTGGAGGAAATTATGAATATTTTTATGACATAGATGGAAATTTTATTTTTCAAGAAATTAAAAATTATTTGAATAATAATATTCCTGATATTAGTGATTTAAGAGCTATTGATTACAGATATTCTTTTGATAAAGTTCCGGTTCAATTTGATTTTTCTCAATATAATATTGAAACTTCTTATGTAAATACTCCAAACTGGAATAATATAAAGAATGATTTTTATGTATGGGGCTATAATGAAGATCAATTAATAGGATATCATTTAGTAATAGATGATAAACCTCTAGTACCAGAAAATGTAAGAGATTTAACTGAAAAAAGTCTTACAATGGATTGGCGCGAATTTATTATTCATAATTATGATATTGGGATAGATAACGATTTTGTTGGTAAATGTTATATTGAAGATATAGAAAACATGGATTCTTCAAAAATTGGCAATGTCTGTTGCGTAGTTGATAAAGAAGTTTTAGCTCCTTTATATAGAGTTTGGAATGGAACTTCTTGGGAGGAATTTTCTATTAGAGATGTAACACGAGCTTCTGAATATCCCGATTATTATATAGAACTTAGTAGTATTTGGAAAAATGATAGATATAAAGATAATTATGAAAGAAAACAGGACGTAAATGGTTATAATTATAATTTTGATATTATAGAAGGTGATCAGGAATTAAGTAAATTTTCAATAAAAACGATAGGTAGAAGAAAAAAACCAATTGAAGATGACAACATTAAACAATTATATCCTACAATTGTTGAAGATATATTAGTTTATTTCGATGAAGAAGATTTACAATATACAAGCAATCCTGATAATGCCATTAAATTAAATAACATAGAAGATTTTAAAAAGTATAAAGCTGTAGGAAATATATATAAAGATGCGTTTTCTACTGTAAAAGAATTATTATTTCATCATACGGTATATAATGAACAATTACAAATTAGTTGTTCTCCAATATATAATTTAGAAGTTAATTGGAGATGTTTTGCAGCTTTTGCAAAAACAAATACAAATGGATATTTTTTAATTAAAAAAATTAATTTTAATTTTGATCCTACTGGTTTAATGAATATTGTTCTTATAAAAACTCAAACAAGAGAAAGAGGAATAGAAGATTATTTACCTGATGGAGTAATAGTAAGTGAAAATGAAAAACCTTTAGTATTAGAAGATGATAAAACCTATATAGTTAAAGAAAAAAAATATTTATAGAAATAAAATTTAATTTAAATAGATTTCTATGATTAAAAATCATAGAAATCTATTTTACTTATAAAAGAATAGGAGGTAGAAAAATGTCTCAAATAAAAATTACAGAAATGCCTACGGCCAGCTCTATCAATCCTTCTGATTATATTCCTGTGGTTCAAGAAGGAATTAATAAAAAAATACCTGCCGAACTTTTAATAGGTGATGAACCTAATAGAGTGGAAGCTGAAAAAGCCAGGGTTCAAGCTGAAGAAGAAAGAGCTCAAGCTGAGAGATCTAGAGTTCAATTTGAAGAACAGAGAAAAAAAGATGAAAATACTCGAACTTCAAATGAAAATGAAAGAACTTTAAAAGAAGAAGAACGTATTAGTAATGAAAATTCAAGACAGAGCAACGAAGAAGAAAGAATAAGTTCAGAAGAGGAACGTATTTCTAATGAAAATTCAAGGATAGAAAATGAAAATACTCGTATTGAAGCTGAAAAAGCTAGAATAGAATATGATCTATCTAGGAAAAATGCAGATATAGGGGGTTTTTTAGAGCAAGAGGGGAGCACATATTCAGGTTCAGCATCTGATTATGGTGTTGAATTACATAAAATGGTGGGTAAAACTGTCCAACAAACCACAAACGGATATCAGTTATTTGATGC
>NFZC01001015.1_pt1 | contig 21652 bp, 21 predicted proteins | sample 1095391 | NCBI WGS metagenome assembly NFZC01 (sample SAMN03609890, study PRJNA323583) | gut metagenome | isolation source: feces | host: Rattus norvegicus | place: Denmark: Riget | collected 2013
TCTGGATAGAAGGTAGTAGTAGTACCACCTTGTGAAGAGCAGCTAGCTATATCACAGTACTTACCATGCACTACAGACTTAGGATAGTTACCACCAGGAGTAATACTATATAGTCTTCTTGTAGTTAAGTCTGGATTAGTAATCCTTATCTTACCACAGTCAGCAGGAGTCTCATTAGCATAGTATGCTCTATCTAACCACTCACCTACATTACCATGTATATCTTCAATACCTAGGAAGTTAGGAGAACCAACATTTACATAGGACTTATTATTACCTTGTATAATAGGAATAGCAGCATTAGCCCATACTTCAGCAACAGGTGTTCCATCAGGTATTACTGTATCAATCATACCATATTCTCTAGTAGCACCAAGCTTTCTAGAAGTAGAAGGTGTACCAGCACCAAGTTGGTTCTGTGAGTTCCTTCTACCATACTTAGCTACAAATAGATTAGCTATAAGCTTAGTAGCCTCATAGTCTATAAGTTGTAATCCTCTTCTATTAGCAGCATCCCTCATACTATACTGGAACCACTGGTCTTTACTTATAAGGTTATTCTCTTGGTTTGCAGAACCAAGAGCAGGCTTTTGAACTCCATCAAATGGTGAATATAGACTAATACCATTATCAGCACATTTACCAGAAGCTATAGGAGCTGGCTCTGAATATATCCAATCTGGTTCCATATCAGCAATCCACTCTTTAGCATTAGCATCTGTCATATCATCACCACTGTTGAATTTACTTCCTCTATGGAGAACAATATCACATGGGTTAGAAGTGATATTACCAGTAATGAACTTCTTTATAAGTACATAGAAATACTTGGCATCTGCTGGTATAGTAGCCATAACTGGCATACCTGTATATAACCATCTTCCAGAACTAACAAATAGTTCACCTACATCAATAATTGAGCCTTCAGAGTTAGTTATGATTTGGTTCTTTTCATCAGTAAATAAGCAACATCCAGTTCCTACAGATGCAGGGAACATAACTTTCTTGAACCCATCTACATTTATTCTGTAGACATCATAGCCATTATCAGGAGATATTCTATCACTAACTACACCTGCTACATTAGTATAAGTTAGGAAACAATTCTCTCTATATAGACCATCACCAGCTACTCCATCATCAACACTAGTTTCCTTAAGTTTATCTATGGTTAGAACCTTAATCTCCTTGGAAACACTAGGCTTCTCTTCATAAGAAGATACACAGTAGTATCTAAAACTAACATCTAGTGACCTATGTGCAGGAGTATAGTTAATACCTTTATACCAGAATCCTGGGATTATTGTATATACTTCTCCAAAACCTTTCTCACCAGTAAGGTTAGCTTGTTCTCTAGTTGAAGATACATTGTAGCCCTTAGCATAGTAAGTACTATTGGCATCAGCAAGCTGTATTACCATCATAGTACCACTCTTGTCTCTACCATTGAACTGTCTACCATATCCTAATGGGTCACTAGGATTACCTTCAAGGGTAACTTCCTTTCCTGGGTTTATAACCTTTCCAAGGTATCTATGACATCTATCAAGTACATTCTTTATATGACCAGAAGGTACATAAGTGCTCTTAGTTCTATATCCTGTATTATTATCAAGGTTAGTAGTACTACCAGTAGAGTTCTCTGTAAATGAGCTTTCTCCTGCTACAGTCTCATCAGTTTCTATGATTGTGAACTCTGGTTGCTTAATAGTAAGACTTCTAAATCTTCTCTGATAATCAGCAACAATAGCATCATCTGCATAGTCAATGAGTTGTAGAACACCTACTAGTTGAGGGCCTGTAGTAACCTGTCCACCAGCTTCATCAAGACCAAGATACTCACTGAATTGGTCAAGCCATGTGATGTCAGTAGTCTTATTTATACCTGTTACTCTTAGGTACTTCTGGTCAGCTTTACTATCATGAAGTTTTTCTACTAACTTCTCCCAATCTACTTGAGCACAATTATTAATTAGAAGTTCACTAAGTGATTCCCAATTCTGTGCAGTAAGAGTGTCTTCAGCACTATTCTTATATACTATATTGTCAAGGTTAGACAAGTATATACCTTGTGGTGTAGCCAACTTAATAGTGTGTATTGGAGCACCATCTGCAAGCTTAACAGACTTAATCTCAGTTCCTTCTATATTCAAGTATGTCATCTTACTACTCTTCTCAAGACCAAATAAGCCAGAGAAATCTGAATTAGAAAGGTCAAGGTGAGATAGAAGAGGGCATTCTGTTAGGTATAGAGGACCACTAGCAATAATTCCACTAGCTACAAGTTTGTGTAGATTAGGAAGTTTAACATCCTTAGAAGAGTCTACAATCCAAGAGGTAGAATCACTAGTTGTATCAAAGTATAACTCTTTAATTCTTGAAGCTCCTAGTACACTAGCAGGGTTATTAGCAGAGTTACCAGTAACAGTTAGACGTACTGTAAAGTTATTGCCTGCATTAGCTGCTTGGTGTTGTCTAATACTAGTATTGGCAGTATTCCAACCAAAGTAGTAAGGAATACTTGATACTATAGTTAGATGGTTTACTGACTTTGCATTTGCATAGTAAACAAAGGCATCCTGGTTATAATCACCAGCTTGATATTTAGAGTCAAGTAATAGGAACCTATTTTCAAGAGTATAACTTCTATGTGCCTCTCTAGAACCCTGTGCAGTATTAATGAAGTTCTTACCAATATCTGTTGGATAACCATCTTCAGTTAGTGGCTTGATATACTTATACTCTTGTGAGTAGTTATACTGTCTTTGACTCCAGTTACCTACGTACTCTCCATTAAATACTTGCTTGAAGTAATCAGCACTAAACTTACCAGAGCTCCTCATTAACCTACATACACTAGATAGGTTTATGGCTGTCTTTTCATCAGGTATACCATCTGAACCTATCCTTTGGTCAGAGAAGTTAGCCCTTACAAGATGCCATAACCAACTATCATGACCTTGCATAGCATACTGCTTAACACCATTATCCCAAGTGTCTCTATCTGTTAGATAGTCATAAGCAAGGAAACAGTCATTTCTTTCACCTAGCATAGTATCACCATCATAGTATTGGAACATCCAGTGCTTACCATCCATAGTGTAGAACATCATATTCTTTGCTCTCTGGTCAACTGCAATCAAGTAGTCTGTCCAAATATACCAAGCAAGTATACTAGATAGATTAAAGTAATCTTTAGCTTCATCAATGAACTTAGGACTATGCCAGTCTAAAGTTTCAAAGTCTTCTGAAGTCATAGTATTAAGAGAAGCAGCTGATGTACCATTTCTAGTAGCAACCTCCTTAGCACATTCTCCAATGAATTTGAATATTCTCTTTATTTGGTCTGGTATATAAGCAAACTCTGTAAAGCCTTCAGCAGTCTTTAAACTATCAAGTCCATAATCAGCAACTTGGTCAGTAACATCTTCAGGAGCTCTTACCTCTAGAGCATTAGCAAAATCTGCATAGGTAGCTACCTCATCAATTTCTCCACTCTCTGTGAACTGAACTTGGAAAAGGTCTAACTTAGAGTTATTATCTAAGAACTCCATACAGATAGGTTGGTATGCTCCATTCTCATCATACTCACCCTGTTCATTGTACTTATATGAGCCATCAAAACCAAATACCTTACCTGACTTAGACTTATCATTGTTGTAATTATACTGACCCATGTACTCCAGACCAACATAGTTATTATCCTCGAGGGTTTCTGTGTAGTCTGGGTTTATAACACTATCAGCAGCAAATACATCAATAGGGAAACCTTCAATAGCAACCCTAGTCTTAATATCTGTAGAACTAGTCTTGAACTCTCTTATCTGTGCAGGGTTCCTTAGAGATTCTATGGTTCTAGTCATCTCATTGAATACCATAGCACCACCAGTGTTATGTGTCATAGAAGAGTCCACAAAGTCAGTTTTAAGACAAGCTATAGGTACAGGAACAGCACCTTGGCTCATAGCATACTTGAAATCATCATGTACTTCTCCACCTACAATGAAAGAGCCCTTTGCTGGCTTATTCTCTTTATCCTTCTTATTGAAGTGAAGTCTATAGTTCTTTCTTGGTCTCTTTGTTGAAGTAGTACCTTGAATCCTTATAGCACATTGTGTGTGCATGAAGTTAAATGGATTACCCTTAGTAGATACAGTAACATATCCTAAGTTTACATCAGATTCTGGAGCAAAATAGTCTATTCTAAATGGACCATAATAACTCTTTTTATCTGAAGACTTGTTCAAGTCCTGTAGAGTAATCTTACTAGTCTGTTCAGTAGAAGGAGAGATAATCATAACTCCTCTACCCATAGCTCTCAACTTCTGTGGAGATAGATAATCCTTACCATGTTCATCTGTTCCTAGAACATCATTCCTTTTATATAATGCCTCAATTAAAGCAGGGGTATCTTGGTCAACAATATCCCCATCTACACATTGGTCATGTGTTAGAGGCTTATCATAATACTTTATAGACTTAACATACACATCAGCATAAGTAGAATCTATAACAATAGGAAGCTTATCTAGGTTCACAAAGGAAGCTGGTATAGGAGCAATATATGACAATATACCATCTAGATAACCATAACATAGTCCCTTGGTTCCTCCAGCAGCAGGTGCATTGGGGTCAATAACAAAGGTATACTTGTAATAGTTATTTTGTGCATATTGAGAACCTACTCTAGTTGTAACAGATTGAGTTACCTGACCTTCATCATCCTTATACTCTGTTACCTCACCAGTATCTACACCTACATAGCTTGTGGTGATATTAAGACCAGTCAGCTTCTTATCATTATTAAGCCAGTGACAAGATATAATATCATGCTCTTCTAGAGTAGCATTATTACACTTGAACAGGATTTCAAATGAGCAACCATTCTTTGTTACAGGGTAACCATCAACTGCTTGGAATAGAGGGAAATTAATAACAGCTTTAGCCCCATTCTGTAGGAGTAGTGCATTATCTACCCATCCATTAGATTGCCAGTTTACTCCACTGAAGTCAGTGGTAACATCACCATAAGTCCATACAGCTTGATTAACTTCTTCATTACTTCTACCATCAGCATCAAGATTAAGCTTCAAACTTTCAACTGGAAGTTCAATGTTAATAGAACTAGCAAGTGGATTGATGTTTATAACCTTACTAGATTCTCTTGCTTCAAAGGTAACCCTAAGAGCATTAGAACTCTTTATTTTCTTGCTGAAAGTGTACACTCTTCTATTTAGCACTTGGTCAGATACAGAAGAAGTGATTACCTTACCATCAGCATCTAATTCATCAGTAATAACTTTAGCATCTACTGATGTTACACCTGGGGTATATACATAGTATCTGAACTTAAACTCACTAAACTTAGGAGCATTAAAATTAGGAACCTTATACACATCACCTGATTGTATTGCACCTGTACTATCTTCAACCATTAGAGCAATAACTGTTGTTGCAGTAGAGCCAAACAAATCAAAGTAGAATGAGGAGCTTCTTACTGTAGTATCACCAGCAGATGTTTCAGCATATATTTGGAAGTTTGATACTCCAGTGCCTAATGTCTGAACAAATGAATTTGAAGATGATGCACTAGTTATATTGTCATGTTGGTCTATAAGTTCTCCATCCTTATATAGATAAACAGTCTTACTACCATTTCCTCTTACTGTGTAAGGTATTGATATTTGACCTGATGTACCAGTGCCTCTAATATCTACAGAAGTAGATAGGATTAGGGATAGTACTGTTAGAGTAATAGTACCATACTTTGTAATGGTCTTAGTTACACTCTGACCATCTTCAGTTTCATAGGTATAGGTATGATTTACAGTAACAGTAATAAGTACAGATGCAGAACCTGTTACATTATTAGCTATGATAGAAGTAAGGTCTATATCATGGTTTGGAGTAGTGTCATTAACAGCACTATCAAGTGTACCAAGAGAAGCTCTATAGAAGGGGTTAGAAGAACCCTGTCTAGCAATAGCTAATGATACATTAGCATAACTATTAGGAATGGGTTCTCCTTGGTAGTCAGATACTGTGAAACCTAGACCTAGAGAAACTTCACCTCCTACATTAATGTACTGCTTTGATAACCTAGTAATAACTTTCACTAGCCTATCATTCTCATCAGGTGAACCAATAGTAATGTCCTGTGTAGTAGATACTCCTTCAGAGTCTATACTTGTAATAATGAGTGTCTCACTATTACCTTCTACTCCTGTAACAACTTTACTAGTACCACCTCCAAAGAGTTGAGACTTAAGTTGCTCCTTAATTTTAGTTTCAGCATCTGCTTCTCCTATCTTACTTTGAAGTTCATCCTTAATAAACTTCTGGACTGCTTGACCACTGTAGGGTAGATTCTCTGTAGTGTCATTACCCCAGTCCTGCTCATAGGATGTAATAGGATTTGTACTAACTTTTGCCATAAATTTGTTATATTATATTTAGTTTTTCCATCCCTCTGTATTAGACCAGGGGGCATCATTTTTCCAATAACCAGCTCCAAAGCAACTCTTAATAGCTTCCCAAACTAGTTGAGTACCTTTATATATTTGGGTTACTACCTTATTACCAAGGAACACTGATTCTACTTCTTTCTTACCAAAGAATATCATTATGTTCCCTCCCCACCTTCTCCATCTTCATCAGCAACACAGAAATAGAAGGTGTCTTTATCTTTAACTTCCATATTCTCATATTCAGATTCTGTTGGTGCTTTTAGCTTGTAATCTCCAATCTGTTCCTTCAACCCATCAGCAGCATTATTAGCAGTCTCTGCTGCTGTCTCAGCATTTGCAGCTGCCTTAGTAGCTTCATCTGTAGCTAGGGTAGCTTGTTCTGCTGCACTATTAGCTGAACTTGCTGCCATATTGGCAGTTTCAGCTGCTTCAACTGCTGGCTTTGCTATGATTTCAATAGGAACTCTAACTAATTCAGATGTGCCTCTCTTATAAGCTGGCAAGCTAGTTGCTTCAGCTAAACTAGACACTGTTGGTAGTTCATCAATACTAGTTGATTGTGTAGTAATTTCATTAACTACCTCCTGAATAATTTCCTGTTTCTCTTCTGGTGTTAAATCCATATATTATTGTTTAAGTTGTTCTACATAGTCTTTAGCCATCTTCACTAGAGTATCACTCACACTGAATAACTCATGGTACTTTCTTTCAAGAGTCATAATCTCATTTACCTTTATAACAATGGTCTGTATTCTAACTTCACCACCTAAATACTCTAGCTTAAAGTCTCCAGTTCCATTCCATAGGAATGAGGCTTTGAAAGTGTGATAAGCACCATTACTATAAGGTATAGATTGTTCAGCTTTATACTCTACTATCTCTTCATCTTTGTAGCCTTCAGAGGTCTCTTTTTGGATAGATACCTTAAGTCTTCCAGAACTAACAGCCTTATAACTGAATACTAGAGTAACATAGTAAGGTTTAATCCTAGTGTCTAGGTCTATAATCTTCCTTAAGTTCTCATTCTTTTGAGTAACAAAGCCATTAATTAATCTTAGTACTGCCTTACCATTCTCTATTATAACATAAGCACCATCTCTCTTTGCTGATAACAAGGTCTTATTAGTCATTATGAACTTACCTTTAGCCTTAAAGTAGGTAGCTGTATTCTTGGTAAGCCAGCAATTCATACCCCCTATGAAGTATGGATTCTCAAGTAGATTATCATAACCAAACTCCTTTCTTAAACCTTCAAGTTCAGAGTTTACAGCATCTTGATTTATAGTTACTAGGTCAGATAGATTTCTACCCTTTTCATCAATGAATGTTCCTTTTAAGTATACATCTTCACCATATATCTTCCACTTATTTACACCATGTTGACCAAGTCTAAATGAGTAGTTAGTGTTGATATTATCAAGGGACATATTGATGAACTGGCTCATCACCATAGCTCCATGATAAGGATGGATAGCCATAACACATCTTCTAACTGAATCTGATGTACTACCAACTAGGTATACTGTCTGATACTTCTTTGGAAGATTAGGAGTATCTTCATCTTCTCCTTTATGTATATATACTATTCCATTCCTAACAAATGCTATTTCCCTGAAGTTTCCTACTATATTATTATTGCTATCAACAGAAGCATCCCATCCTATTAAGTCACCATCTTTGAATAGCACTTCCTCACTAAATTCTAGTCCCCAGTGAGATATTCTACCTTCCTCATCATGTAATGGTTCAGCTACATTCTTTACCTTATGTGATATAGTTAAGAACCTTACACTATTACTCCATTCATTAACTACAAATGGAGTCCATTCAGTTCCTTTCCATTCAAATATCTGTTCCTCTTCTTCTACATAGACGTGCATTCCTTTCTTAAGTTTGTCAGGAATGATTCCATCTCTATCTTGTATGGTAGAGACTTGCATGAAACCTCCTCTTATATTATAAGAGTCTAGTAGGGCAAAGTCTCCACCACTCTGTGTTATTTCACCTAAAACCTTTGGCATACTAAGTAAATGTAAGTGTTATACTATTTAAATTTGGATGCTTAGATACATACATAATACCATCAACATCTATCCCAGTATCTGTATGGAACTTAGTAGGAGTCTGTATAAAGTCACTAGTTGAGTCAAATGTCTCAAACCAAATCTTGGTAAACCCAGTACTCTTAGGTATAAATAACCATACATGCTGTCCTTCATTAGTAGTCACACTCAACTTAGAACCATTGATTTTACGTTTGCTTAGTATAGTTCCTCCAGAGTCCTGTACACCATAATATATATACTCCTTAAACTGAATTGAAGTAGATGATGTAACTGCATTAGTACCATCACTAGCCCATAAAGTAAAAGTAGTATTTGACTTTATATCTTTAGTAGTAGCAGCCTTTCTAATCTCTGGAGGTATAGGAACATTATTGAGCTTCTGTTGCTTAATGGTTGGCTTATTATAGCTCCAAGAGAAATCAAGTTGCTTTACTACTGAACCCTTCTCATATATACCACTTTGTTTTAATGTGAAGCTAGTTATCTTGGGAGCTACATACAGCAACTTGTTTAGTGCATCAAGTACTGTCTTAATGTCATCATACCCCTCAACTTCATAAGGAATATCTTCAGCACTTAATGGTGGTTCCTCCTGTTCAAGAGGAACCCAGTAACCATCTTCCCAGAAGAACAGATTATCATCACGTCTCCATATAACATTATGGTCAGTTGGTTCTTTAATTGATTCAACTATTGCTCTAAACCTTCTCATTTCTTAGCAGTACTACTTGGTTTATTTATTTGCTTAAGCTTCAAAGCTTCATCAGCTCTATTCTTTCTCTTTTGCTCGTTTAGTTTCTCTCTTTCAAGAGACATCTTTGAATCAAACTCCTTCATTTGCTGCATGAGTTTAGCCTTAGCTTCTTCAGAGAACTCTGGTTCTTGAATACCATCATTATTACTATTGGCTGATATTGTAGCTACCATAATCTTGGTTTCATTATCTCTCTGATTAAGCTGGTCTTTGAGCTGCATATCTTGTTCCTTAGCTTGAGCTTCAGCCTGCATCTTCTGTTGTTCCAACTGCATTTGTTGTTGCTGTGCTTCTTGCTGTCTCTGCATTAACTCCATTTCATTCTTCTCAACCATTCTTTGTTTCTCTGCTAGAGAGCTACTATTGTATAGTTTCATAATAGTAGAGAAGTTTAATGTTTGATTCTGTAGAGCAGCTTGTGCAAGCATATCCATCTTCTGTTGAAGTTCTTGTATTGCATTACTATTGTCTACTATAAGACCATAGTCACATTCAGCAAACTCATCTCCATCAACATCCATAACTCTCATTGAGTTATCTGATAGTATGTATTGGAACTTCTTACTCCTTCCTTTTAATGCTATCTTAGCTGTTTCAAGGAAGCATTCTAGTGCTCTTCTCTTTACATCATCATGTGTAATAAATAGCCACTCAGTAATATGTGATGACTGTAGTGTTGCTCTTTCTACTCCACCAACAGTTTCTCTATTACTAATCTGACCTTCTCTCTGTTTAGAAATACCAGCCACATCAGCCATTTCCATCTTTATGAACTCAAGCAAGTTGATGCTTTGCTGAATAGAATTACCAAGCTCAGCATCTATTACTCCAGAACTAGCATTATTAAGAGCACCAGCTAATTTACCTGTTGCAGCACCTATATTACCTTCCTTAAAACTATCAACTACTGCAAGGTTATTTGTCTTAGCATAATATAGCCACTTATCAATCTCCCATCCAGTAGGAACCTTAGCTAAATCAAGTGTAATAATCTTACCCCAGTTCTTTGCTAACATCTTATTAAGTCTATCATGTATAGCATCATACAGATAGTTATAAGGCTTCATCATATCTACAAGAGAGTAGGCTCTACTTTGATTCAAGTTGTATATTGAACCTATGATTCCAAAGTGACAGATAGATGGGTTAGATAGTCTGTTATATTGAACTACTCTAGGCTTCATATTTACATATATCTTCTCACCTATCTTAGTTCCTTCCCATGCTTCATTTACCCATAAAGTCTCCTCTTCTTCACCTAAAGCTTCATTGATAACATAGGTCTCAGGATAGAAGTTAAACTCCTCTTCTCCTGTACTAGGATTATAGGATTTAACCTTCTTTATCTTCCTTCTAGATTTCCAATATACCCTTATAACTCTTATGTTACCAGCACTATCATATGGCATTAAAGAAGTCTCAAAGTTATTAATGAACAACTTATTTGGGTCCATTATTTCATCATCCCCTACTACTCCAGATGAAGGCACAAATTCTAATCTTGGGTCATCATCCATTTCAGAAGTACTCTCTGCTGGATTATTAGGTAAGTTCTCTATATACTTTATATCCTCACTGGTCAGACTATCATAGAATGTATCTATAATTCTTCCTGGGTTCCAATAGTCTTCTACTACAATAACATCAGCATCTTCAATTCTATTAGAATCCCCAGACCTAAACACTCTAACCTTTAAAGGATTAAGTCTTTCAATCGTAGGTTCTCCCCCAATTATATCACACATATAGATTTCTTCTGCTACTGTCATAGCATCCATAAATCCTTGATTGAATATAAGAGGCATATTTAGTTCTTTCTTGTAGTGATTAAGGAGAGCATTAGCCCTTACTTCCTTCATGTCTTGCCACTCATAAGTCATATACTCATTGAGTTTGTCAAGCTCTGCACTAAATTCCTCTTCAGACTGAGCTTCATCTGCAATGATTTGTTGTAACCTTTGCATTATCTCAGCTTTCTTACTTTCCTCAATCTCTGATATAGCATTGGGGTTTGTAATAACTACTCTATAATCAAATACCCTTTTGGACTCTTCTCCTCTAAGCACATTCAGTTTAGAGTTCATAATAGGATAGTGTTGAATCTTACTAGGTATAAACTCTGCTTTAATGTTATCAGGATTTATAACTAGCATCAAGTCATTCATATGTAACTTACCATTAAGAAGGTCATAGTTTATCTTCTTATGTAGTACACTCTTTCTGACTGGAGAGTAGCTGAAGAAAGCCCTAGATGAAGCCCAATCACAATGCTTCTTTCTCCAAGCTTTAGTCTTCTTGGAGAAAGGAAGTTGTTGTGGTGGGAATTGTATTATTTCACTCATATCTTTTTCAACTTTAAGTTGTGCAAAGGTAGTAAAAATATTCTACCTATGCAAGCACCTTAGTAAATTCTTTATGATAAAAGCTCTATTGCGCTAAATTTACTGTTTGTAATTCCTACTGAAGAATGAGTCATTACCAAGGTAATTAGAACTAGCTTTCTCTTGTTTCTCTCTTGAAACATTACCTTGATACATAATTATCCTATCTTCTCTTAGTAGCATCAACATTCCTGCTGCTGATATTCTATCAAAGTTGCCTTCACTATTATAATTAATCAACTCCTTAATGAATGCTCTGCTTCTAAGTGTAAATAGGTTTGGAATTTGAACCTCTTGTTCTTGCCCATCAACATTCTGTATAACTGTAATAGGTCTAAGTAACCAAGCTCTTAATCTATTTCTAGCAAAGGCATTGATGGCTTCTGTAGCAATAGTACCTTTGGCTTTATTTCCATAACCTGTGTCCTTAATCATCTGTTTATCCTTTAAGAACTCAAGTTGGTCAGTCAAGAGATAAGTACAGTTCATTCTTGAGAAGTACGCAAATAGACCCTTCTTGTTATTCTCATAGTTCATTCTTCCATTATAGAATAGACATAGTCTCCTAACCTTTTCAAAGAAATCATCTGCAAACATAGGTCTACCAGTGTATTCTGCCACAATCTTATCAGTCCATAAGTCTAGTACCCACACTGAACCCAATGACATAGTATTAGATTCATCATCATCATATGGGTCACATCCTAATATATATCTAGAGTTGTAAGCCTTACCTGTAGATTTATCAATTTCAGGTAACTGAAATATTTCAAATGCTCCTTCAATCTTATTGTCCTTATGTGGGAATTCTCTAATAGGTGTATCATATGTTGGTTTAAACTCTACTACACCACTAGAACTAATAACTAAATCTCCAGTGTAGACATCATCATATTCCCTTGGATTATTGTCCAACTGACCCAATCTTTCAGTGAGGTCAGCAACTGGGAACATATTAACACCTGTCTTAATAATAGCTTCTGATGGAGTAATAGGAACCTCAGCTATAGTCTTAATAATAGTATTAGGGTCAGTAGAGTTATATTTTACTCTATACCTATTCATCAGTATTTCAACTAATGCCTTAGTTACATCAGATATTCCATTACTATCATAGCATCCCTTTCTATTTATATATCCTGGAAAGAAGAATACAAAGTTAGGTCTACCTTGATTAAACTTGTCATATACATTAGGTAGAGCATACATATTATAACCCTTTGGATTATACATAATCTCTTGAGCACCAGCAAAGTCTGATTCATTATCACCAGCAGTACCCAACATATATATTTGACCAAAGACAATATCACCTTCCTGAACTGATGGAAGTAGCACATTATACAAGTCTACAAGTTTAGGGAAAGTACCAAACTCCTCAATAAGAATCTTAGCAGCTCTCTTACCTCTAAGCTTAGATTCATCATCCTTTGATGATACTCCTAATACTGTATTCTGAGTGCCTCTTTCAATGTCTAACTCCACATCTTTATATCCCATTATCCAAGTCATTTCTTGTAAAGAGTTCTTCAACCTCTTTCTAGGGAACTGTGTATTAGATGCACAGAAGTTAGCCATATCTACAAACTTGTTAAGCACACCATCCTTTGTTAGATATTCTTTCTGATAAGCAGTAACTATACCCTTTACTTTCTCATGGGCTTCATCATTCTCTCCAAGTATGAATATATGATTAAGTATAGATGCAAGACTATACGATTTACCTTTACCTCTGGATGCTAATTCAGCCATATGTTGACCACCATTGAAATCATTATATAAACCTCCATTAGATGCTTGGTCCATACAATGGAATCTCCAGTATATTCCTTCCCAACATTCTGGTAGTGCTTCAATTCTATCAGCCCTTTTAGAACCTTTTCTTATCTTAGAAAGCATAATTGGAGAATAGTTAAGGAACCAATATAGATACCCTGTAACCCACTCTCCATCACTCTCTCTTACATACCCTTCCCAACATCTTCTCTTCTCTTCTCTTATCCACTTACCATAAGCACTATTAGGGTTAGCATTAGGTCTTAAGTTAGTTAGAGTTCCATACTTTTCATAATGTAATGCTGTAGGTCTGAAGTAGTCCATGTCCTCTATTATATGAGGATTAGCCAAATCAACTACTATCCTTCCCTTACCATCTCTTGGTCTGTCTTTGGCATACTGTCTGTTAGGAGATATTAGTCTCCTAACAAACTCTACATTATTTATAATATCCAATAATTGGTCTCTAACCTCTTGTGGTAAAGACTCTAGAAGTTCATCAGTTAGTGGTGTTTGATACTTATTTAACTCCATTACTTATCAATGTTTTAAGAGTTCCTTCCATAATAAGTTTCATCAACTCATCTAGGTAGGTTCTATCATATTTCTTCCAAGCACTATTTATATCTGTAATTGATGTATTCTCTGCATTAGTTGTAGAGTGTAATATCTTTCTCTCTCCACCTTTAACAAGATATAAATCATGATGGAACACTTTATAAACCCTAAACTTTGGGTGGACTGACATACTTTTAAGAAGTACCAGTGTTCCCTCCTCAGTCTTAAGATTAGAGTTTATAGCTTCTACTACATCATATAATTCCATTATATATCCAATGAATCTTCCATTATTGTCTTCTCTCCTTGGCCTCTCATCTTTCCAGAGTTTCTCATTTCTGCAACTAGTGCCTTCTCTGCATCATCTAAGTCTTTTACAATAGAAGGTAGTTGCTTAATTAGAGCACCCATTTCTTTTAGTTCCTTTATACCTATCTCATCAGAGTCAACTGCTTCTTTAAGTTTCTTTCTAAATCTATCAACCATAAATCTAGTATCTTCAAGCAATAGTGCAGATGCAGGCTTAAATGAACTATATGTACTCATAGCCTCAACTATAAGTTTATCAGGTTTCCAGTTACTGGGTAATCCTTCTCCCTCTATAATAGCTTGAGACCTTTCTTCTTCATCAACTAAGTATTGATAATCACTCCTAGGGTCTACCATAAAGTATACATACCCTAACTCCATTAGTGCCTTATCTTTACTTGAAGTTCTATCTCTATTCCATATCTGTCTAAATACCTTTAATGCAAATGCCTCCTCAGATATGTTTATCTTATATCCCTCGTATTTAAATAGCTTCATAGTAATCAAAATAAAAGCCTGCTGAACTTAATCAACAGGCTATATGTTATAGTATAATCTTAGGCTCTTCAAGTTTGATAGTTGGACCTGTTGGCTCTTCAATCTCCTCACTATCCTTTACTATAAAAGTAATATCTTGGTCATACAGCATCAAGCATTCTTTATCATTAAGTTTTATAGTATTAAACTTATATCCTATAACCATATTATCACCAATAATACCATCTTGTAGAGATTTATTCTGGTGCTTTGTAATCATATATCTAGTAGGGTCAATACATACTATATCACCTACTTGAATACCTGAAACTGAACTACCAACTGCAATTACAGTCTGGTACTCTTTAAGGGAACCCTTAGCTTTAGTTGTATCAATAATACCATTCTTATACTGGTCTCTATCATAGACATTCATAGTAGTAACCAGTCTATTGAACATCGGTTTTATCTCTTTTAGCTTTAGCATTACTTCTAAGTTTATTTATGTAATTAAATCTATCTCTCACCCCTAAGTATCTCTGATAAGTACAAGTTAATTTACCTAATGAAGGTATATTAAAGTTAGGTCTTAAAGTAAGAAACTCAGTCTCAGTGAGTTCTCCTTTTAAAGGAAGTTCCTGGATTGAGTTTCTTATATATAACCAAAGAGCCTTATAAGCTTTATCTACTACTTCAACAGATATTCCAGTGTCTTTAGATACCTTATTTATAATCTCAATATAGGTCATTGCAAGTCAAATGAAAGAAGTAATTGAAAGTTGTTAGCTCCTTCTTCTACTCTAGGTATGAACTTTTGATTTATTCTACCATTATCAATCATTTTACTCTTCTTGAGTTTAGTCATTATAACCTGAAAGTGTGCTTGAGTAATACCACATTCTTCTCTTACTTTCTTCTTGGTTTCCTCATTCATAGTGTACTTATTCAGCACTTCTTGGTCTTTAATAACCTTACTGAGCTCATACCTTTGTTTCAAGAAAGCAGCCATTACATCAGTCTCTCTGTCAGTCAACTTATGGAATGGTCTCAAGAACTCTAACCAGTATCTAAAGAACTTACCTTGTATAGAAGTAGGGATTTTAATAACATTATTTATACTCCCCATTTGCTTACTTATTACTTAGATTCGTTAGTATCTTCAATAGTCAGGAGTTCCTCAATCTCACTAGAGCACTTATTAACAAACTCTACTGGGAAGGATTCCTTATTCTTCAATACCTTGAACAGCCAAGTAAGCCTTACAGAAGCAAAGTCAATACTTCTCAGCTTATTCTCTGCCAACATTAGCCTCTGTTGCAACTGCATTGCAGCATTCTCCAACTGTTCATAACTCAGCTTCTCAGCTGTTTCCTTCTTCTCTTCCATTTCTTCCATATTTATTTATGTTAAATAATCAGTTCCGTATCTTTCTTTATACATCTTCTTCCAATCCTCTATGTGAGCTTGTTCTATATCTGTAGAACCACAATCATCACAATAATCAAGGTCTATGTCTGAAGATACCCTCTTCACTTTAAGAGATAAACAACTCTTACAGTAAAGTACTGGTTCATCATTGTAACTTGAGTTGTCCATAAATACTCTTCTTTAGTTCATTGTATTTTCTACCTCTTGTAACCTTCTTATTATTGAAAGGTCTATTAGGATAGATAACACCAGAGAATAGGTCTACATGACCTCTTCTAATAGCTCTTCTTACTGATTTAAACTTAGAAACTGCTGCATAAGAAGGCCATATAGGTAACAAGTTACCATCATTGAAGTTACTATTTACTCCCTTAGCCATCTCTACAACAATGTCTTTAATACTTCTCTCTTCCATATTGTATTTATTAGTAGTTACGGAGAGAAGAGTCGAACTTCTATCTTTGGCTTATGAGACCAAAATGCTACCATTACAACACCCCGTGATATATAAGAGCAGGTAAAGGGGCTCGAACCCTCAACTTTCAGTTTGGAAGACTGACACTCTAACCTATTGAGCTATACCTGCATTTAGAGCTTCATATAAGAATCGAACTTATACTATCTGGTTACAAAGCAGATGTTCTACCATTAAACTAATGAAGCCTTTTACTTTGACAGTGCAAAGGTAAGAAAAATATTTGATTCCACCAAATAAAATGAAGAAAATTTTTATGAAAAGTGGAAATAAAATGGAGATAGAATAAAGTAGAGTACCTTACTATACCAAGGCTGACCAATGTTAAGGTCAACATCCTTTGTTCTATCTCTCTCTATACCAAGAGTGTACAATAGGTTATGAACTCTCCATTCATAAACCATACTAGAAACACTTCTCTTGTGTATTGCACATTCCTCTGTGACCATACATCTAATCTTATGGATAATATCTTTCATATCTCTAGGACTAGTTATTATCCTAGAGTTAAATATTGTAGTATTATCTTCTGTAGCATGTACAGTCAAGGCAAATCCTTTATGTATAATTAATCTTCTATATTTCATAGTATCTATTCATAGTACCTCCTGAGGGACTCGAACCCTCACACTACTGTTACTTCATACTAGATTCTAAGTCTAGCGTGTCTACCAATTCCACCAAGAAGGCATTAATAGTTCTATAAGGAACTATATTCTTTTCTAGCATCAAAGCTTGGACAAGCTTTAACACTAAACTCTCTATGACCATGTATAGTTGCTTTAGGATACCTACTCTTTAACTCTTTCAAGAGTTTTATTATAGCATCCTTCTGCTCTGGAGTTCTGGTGTCTTTAGGTGTTCTTCCATCTTTAGCACATCCTCCTATGTAACATACTCCAATAGAGTTATAGTTATATCCTTTACAATGAGCACCAATTACACTTTCATCTCTTCCTGTATGGATTGAACCATCTCTATATATTATATAATGGTATCCTATATCAGAGAATCCTCTAGCTAAGTGCCACTTCTTTATATCAGCAGTAGTAAAGTCTTTCCCCTCAGCTGTAGCTGAACAGTGGAGTATGATTCTAGTTATATTCCTTTTATTTTGCATCACTATCTATATTAGTACTCATGGAGGGATTTGAACCCTCAATCCATAAAGGCAAAGGATTTTAAGTCCTTTGTGTATACCAGTTCCACCACATGAGCATATTAAGTGGGTACTCAAAGAATCGAACTTTATTCTAAGGATTTTCAGTCCTCCGCAATGTAACCATACCTGCCCAGTACCCATAGTGTCTAAGCTGTTTTGTAGAGCTTTTATCTAGAATTAGACACCAACTGCTCTTGACTCTAGGGTGGGACTCGAACCCACAAATAATAGTTTTGCAGACTACCTCCTAACCATTCAGAATCCTAGAGATAAGTCCTATTTAATAGGACTAGTCTTGGGAAGAAACCCAAGAGATTAAGGCATATAGAGTTTGAATAATCAGGGACTCTATAAGCACTCATGAGTATTGTGGGGAAGAAGGAGTTTGAACCCTTATGTAACCAATTACCCTTTCTACAGTGTATAAGACTGAGGGGATACTTCCCTATTTATAAGGGTGTTAGATGGGATTTGAACCCATGACCTTCTGATTCACAGTCAGACACTCTTACCACCTGAGCTACTAACACAGTTCTGATAGATAGATTCGAACTATCAACTAATGCCTTATGAGAGCATCCTTCTACCATTGAAGTATATCAGAATAAGTTGGGATAATAGGACTTGAACCTATGGTCTTCTGAATATCAGTCAGATGCTTTAACCACCTAAGCTATATCCCAATTTGCAAAAGTGGTAAGACTCGAACTCACAACCTGTAGTTTTGGAGACTACTGCTCTAACCTATTGAGCTACACTCTTGTGTGTAGGAGTTACCTATCCTACTCATTAGGTTCTAATTATCTTTAATGCTAGACAAGCATAATTAGACAGCACTAACAGGTGAAGCCATGAGCAGTAGTACTCTGCTTCAGTTGATACTCTTCTATTCTACTTTCAAGTATCCAGTTGCGGGAAATGTAGGACTCGAACCTACGACCTTGAAGTTAACAGCTTCCTGCTCTAACCAACTGAGCTAATAACCCATTTTGTTGCCCCTATTGGAATCGAACCAATGACCTCTTGGATGTAAGCCAAGCATTCTAATCCACTAAACTAAGGGGCATTAAACAGTAGTTTCTTTAACCTCTAACTACTAAAAGAGGCACAAACAACAACACAATGATGTGGGAAAGGAAGGATTCGAACCTACTCTGTTTCTATGTGCTGGTTTTACAGACCAGTGCTAATCCACCATCTTAGCAGCTTTCCCATAGTGGACCATGAGAGACTTGAACTCTGAACTTAACTTTGCAAAAGTTATGTGTTAGCCAATTACACCACATGGCCCTTATAATGTGTTACTCTAGTTCCATCTTCATAGATATATATTATATCTCCATAGTCTTTATCAACAGTAGGAAGGCTACTTTCTAAAACACCAAGAGTTTCTAATCTTATTGGGTATTTAATTGACCTTACTTTATTAGACATATTATATATTATAATGGTATAAAGACTCATATTTAGTATAGTAGATAGGACTCGAACCTACACTCTCTTCATCCCAAATGAAGTACCTTACCTATTAGGCTACTACTATATATTGCGGAGAGCAGTGTACTTGAAACACATACCCTATTAAGGTACACATTATTTAGCAGATAAGTTCACTACCTTAGTGATTTACTCTCCAGTTGTTTTTGAGGAGGAAGTCAGACTCGAACTGACACACCACTTTAACATGATTACTAGTAGTTTTCAGGACTACTGCCTTACCATTAGGCTTATTCCTCCATTGCAGGATGTGGGGGGAATTGAACCCCACCCTCCAGATTGAAAGTCTGGTGAACTAACCACCTATTCTAATACAACAGATAAGTACCCCATGAGAGAATCGAACTCCCATTAAAGGCTTAGAAGACCCTTGCATTATCCATTATACTAATGGGGCATCAGTTGTCACTAAAGGACTCGAACCTTTACACTCAGGACCAAAATCTGAGGTGCTAACCATTACACCAAGTGACATTATTTCTGAATTGCTTTGCAAAGGTAAGACAATTTTTTTAAATATGCAAATTTTTTTTGGAACTTTTTTATTACAAATTTACTAATACTATGGATTATGGGGTAAATCTACCCTAGTTTATACCTTATATATATTATATAGTCTATGTGTAAACTTCATTATAGAAGTTCCATTTGTATCAATAGAGAGCTTGATTTCTTTTCCTTATTATATATATAAGGTATAGGAGCAAATTTTTTTCAAAATTTTTTTTAGAATTTTTTTTTCATTTTGGATGTAGGAGTGGAAGACAATATAGCTATATACTCCCCCTTGGTACTTGACTTGGGATAGTACCCCCCTGACTTCGTCAGGGAATGCTAATTATTCCTCCACTACAATTGATAACATAAACTAAGTTAAACAAAATGAAGAAAACAACTCTTCTTGCTGTACTCACTGCTATAGCAGCCTTTACAGCAGGCTATTTTACTTGCCTTAAAGTAAACACAGACTCAGTAGAAGCCCATTACTTCAAACTAGAACTCATAGAGGCCTATGACATCTATAATAAACATACTGAGGACTTGCTTGACACTCTTAACACACATTATGATTGGGTTGATGCCTTTGACCCTTACGAGTATTATGAGTCCAGAGCTAAGCTAGACTCACTCTTTGATACTCAGCTCTAATGAGCTAATCTCTCCTCCTATTTTCTTGACAAATTAACTTTAACCAGTCAGCTAAAGACTAAGGAACCCCTGCTGACTTCTAATGGGGAATGTGTTTATGAATATTTTTGCTAACCTCCGTGTGTATGCTGGTAAGTGGTCAGTAAAAGAAGTACGTGACTTTACTCCTGAGGAGATTTCTCAGGTAGTACAGGCTGTGGTAGTACCCAGTCAGTATGGCAACTCAGTTCAGTTCACCATGAAGGGTGGAGGACTGACTTTCATACCACTAGACCAGAACTCCAGTCTTGGAGTAGGTGAGGTAATTGACCTCACTAAGGCACATCTCACCACACTCTGTAAGGATGGTGAGCCAGACATTTATAGGGTAACTATGTAATGTTAGAACCATTGGGCAGGAAGGCAGTAGTCTTCTTGCCCTTTCTTTTTCTCCCCTTAGGTAGAAGCAAGATACGCCATAAAAAGAAAAGAAAGTAACATAAAGAAAAGAAATATATAAAGAAAAAGAAGTTATAGTTAGGATTAATTCTTTCTTTGCTTCTTTCTTTCTTATCAAGGGAATTGGCAGATGCAAGGTAAGAGCAAAATATTATAAGTAAGGCGAGATAATAAGCTAATGCAAGATTCTTCAAGTTAGGCTAATTACTCCTCCCTTGCTCTTGACAAGGCCAAGGGAGCCAATGTCTACTGATATTTCATTTGTTTTATCAGTATGGCTAATTACTCCTCCTTGGCTTCTGACAACCCCAGGTCATTGGGGCTATAACATACAACACTCAACATTCAACAGGTGTGCCAGATACCAAAACAAATCCAAAGGGCATTGGTGACATTGATGAACATCTTTAGTTCATTGCGAGTTTATGCTGGTAAGTGGATGCTTAAGTCATCTAGGGCTTTCACAGCTGAAGAGCAGAGAGCAGTTTCTTCTGCTACTGTAGTTTCATCACAGTATGGCAACTCTGTATGTTTCATGATGGTAGGTGGAGGTCAGACCTTCATTCCTCTGTCTCAGAACTCATCTAAGTCAGTAGGTGATACTATTGACTTGTCTAGTGCCAAGCTTCTTACTCTTGGCAAGGATGGTGAGTTTGACATCTTCAGAGTTGAGGCTTAATAGCTTTAGAGTGTGAGACTTTAAGTGGGGAGATTA
>NFZC01008170.1_pt1 | contig 21635 bp, 16 predicted proteins | sample 1095391 | NCBI WGS metagenome assembly NFZC01 (sample SAMN03609890, study PRJNA323583) | gut metagenome | isolation source: feces | host: Rattus norvegicus | place: Denmark: Riget | collected 2013
CAGCAACATAAGAACGACAATGGATATCTATGTCCAGAATACACATAAGATGCAGGAAAGGACAGCTTCAATCTTTGAAGAGAAAGCTGCATTGACAATCGATAAAAAAAACAAGCGACTTTACGAGCTATGGAAGAGCTTGAAAAACAGATGCAAGACAAACAATAACTATGTATCAAAAGGCATAAGGCTTTGCGAAGAATGGGAAGATTATCAAACCTTTTCAGAATGGGCTTTTTCATCGGGCTATGATGATGAAAAATATCTAAGCAGAAGAGATTTGAGCAAGGATTATGTGCTCGAGAATTGTGAATGGGTAACAAAATCAGAAGTCAAAAACGTGAAAAACAAAAACAAGTAAAATTTGCCCACATTTTGCCCACGCTTTTTAAAAAACTGTAAAAAACTCTAAAAAACTAAAAACAACTAATTGTTTATAAGTAATTCTTTATACTACAATACATAATATTACTAAAAACAATTAAAAAAAACTGAAAAAAATCGATTATTTTTGACCAAAAATCCAACTTGCGGAAGCGGTAAGAAATACAAAAACTGCTGTGGTAAACATTTATAATATAAAGAATTATAGAATTATAATTCTATGTAAAAACAGCTAAAAACGGCATTTTGCCCACGCTTTGCCCACGCTTTTTTTCTCGCGTGGGCAAAATTTACTCAGAAAACCCCTTTGATATCATTCGATTCTTCTTCTTAACCTTTACAACACCCTTTTGAATTTCAAGTCGATTTTTCGAAATCTCTGCTACGCCATCCCAATCCTCGGGGGTTAAGTGGTTCAAGCCCTTTAGGTAATACATTGCATAGTTGTAAACATGGAGGTCCAAAACCTCGTTTCTATGTCTTGTCTTTACCCACTTGAATTTACCTTTTACTTTTCTGAACTCCTCAGAAAACAGCTGTTGATAGTGCTCCTCGTCATAACCAACAGGGTACACTGGATAAAAGGATGAATCCTCCGATAACGATGTATTCAAGTTATCGTAGACCTTATGCTTTAGCTCTGATGCGGGAACAGACCAATAAACAGCTTCTGACAACTTCTCCGCTCTTACAAACTTTTTCGTTGAGGTGTAGTTGCTATCCGATTTCCTGTCGGAACCCTTTATTGGAAAAAAGTTTTCCTTCAAATGAGGAGACAAGCCTAAATGGAAAACGTAGACATCATCAGGATGATAGGAAGAGTCCATGGCATTCGCAACAGTTTTCATCCTTAATCCATCCTCGCGAACAAACACATGATCCAAAACCTCTTCCGTATACTTTGTCCAGGTATAGCCATTCACGATATCCAACCCTTCACCTTGAGGTATATCGAAAACGAAATAGTCGAATTCAATATGCTTGCCATTCTTACCCCAGCCCATCAATTCGGTTTCTATACGATTCTCCTGCACGTCAGAAGCTGAAGTAATGAACTCTACCCAGTTGGGGATTGTCCCTTTGACATACTCGGAGTTTTTGCTTAAGTCAAAACGCTCACGCCAATCCATTACCAAGGAGCCTTCGGTATATGGCATGGCAAGGATTGTGTTGTAAAAGGTCCTCATCTTCTCAGGATCCAAGCCTTCTGACTTCAAAGCAGCAGAAGCATATTCCTTTGCTATATCAAGCCAAGAGAGCCATCCTACAGGAGCATAGAAGGAAGGAAGATAGAATCCTTGATTCAAAGGGTCTGCATTGAGATTCGTGGCTCTCCATTCTGCGCCATTTTCAGGAAGAAGCATCGTAAGCTTTTCCTCGTTGTAGATTCTATTTCTGCAATGGGGGCATTCAAACCATGCATCCTTGACAACGGCATCCTTTCCGTCTTCCAGTTCCCATCTGAAATAGTCGAAGTCGAATGTGAAGTGTTCACCACAATGCGTGCATCTTACAAAGTATTTGTTGAATGTGGATTCCTGTAGATATTTGTATATGACCCCATCATCAAGTGGTGTGGATGATAAGATTACCTTGCGAGAAGAACCGAAGGTATTTGTTCTTTTTCGCATCAAGGACCTAACATCTCCCCCCTTGGTGATTCCCATTCCGTCAACCTCGTCTAGAAGCACGATACGCATCGAATCAGAGCGCATGGAGGCCTCCGACTTACCCGACAGGAACTTTATATATCCTCCTGCAAACTGCTTCGTAGAAAGGCTGTCAGCTTGCGACCTCCCCGATGATTTGAACAAACTCTTTACATCAGGATTAGCTTGTAGGAAAGGGTCAAACTTTAACTTCAAAAAAGTCTTGAGGTTCCCTTCATCTGAAAATACAAATCCCATTGGGGAAGGTTCCTCTTTTATATAGTAAGCCATGGCGACCTGCTCGACAGTTGTCTTTCCAACCTGTGAACCTGTGCAAAACACCACTTCCTGCGCAGGATGTTCGGGAGACATGGCATGAAGCATCTCCTCTTGGTATGGAGTTCTTTTGATACTGTACATACCGGGTTCAGATGTGTTTGATGGGAGCATTACATTTCCTGCATTAACCCACTCCGTTATAGGGATTGAAGCCTCGACATTAGCAAACGAAAGCATTGTCAGCATAAACCAGTTTCTATCTTCGATTGAGATGAAAGAACTCATAAGTCTCCTCCATCCATGTAATCCTGGAAAGCTTTCTCTATTGAATCCAAGATTTCCTTTGGTTTTGATTGAAGCATGCTTGTAAGCATTTTTCGGTCATTCATGCTTAGTTTCTGATGTGTTTGTAGCTCAACGAAGGCAAGCATTGGCTCTGCGAATTTCCTAGGAATGGAAGAAAGTTCGGTCGAAAGAATCCTCATTGCATCTTGTATGGCAAAGGACACATCATGCTTTTCTATAAGTTCCCCTCTCTGCTTCTTTATGTCCAACTGATACTTGAGGCTTGTAAGGTATGCCTTGAGCTTGTCGTAATCAAGCTTTGGCTTACCTGTCTCATGGTTTATAATTGGACCTGTATCATCAAAGAACCAGCAATCGGGATAGTCATAGGGGTTGATTGTGTTGATATCAATCTCCTCGCTTGGCCGTCTTGGCTCCTTTTCAAAGTCATTGCCTTCCATTGCATCAATGCCAGGAGCTTTCGGTGTGGATAGGTTCTTGAGATTTACCGTCTTTTTCTTTAAATCAGCATGGGTCTTTTGTGGGAATTTCTTTATTGTCGCAAATTGGGCTTTTTGGGTTTCCCAGTCCAACCATGTGGAACCGCTGCCTTTTATATCAGAAGGAAACAACAATCCCTTCTTGATGCATCGATAGATAGAAGCGCGTGTTACATCGAGTCTTCTTGCGAATTCAGTGACTGTTACATATTCTCTATTGTTACGATGGATTGTTGTCTCTGTCATACTTATAAACCTCCGACTCCTGTATATATCTCAAGTGATTCCTTCCTACCCATAAGCCGTTAATCTTCCCTAACGAAAGATCATATTTGGCCTTGTAGAGAGGTGTGTTTGTCCTTTTGCAAAAATCTGAGATGGATATGTACTTGGTACCATTGATATCGATACTTTTGCTTGAGATGAGACTCTCCTCTATCTCATAGGAGAAGTCATCTTGAGATAGCATTATTGAGTCATCCTCCAGCTTGAGGAAGATATAATTCCCGAATGAGACATTAGATTTCCTTAGGAATGACTTCAAATCCTTTTGGGTCTCGAAAAGCTTTGTCTCGATATATGTCATCTGATAATAGATGTGTACTAGATAAGACTTCGGATTAGGGATATAAACCTCCTTGAATTTGTCCAACGTTTTCCAAAAATGTAATTGGGGAAAAGTTAATTCTATTTTACTTAAAGAATTAACTTTGTCCTACGTTTTCCACTTTTTTTTATTTATTTATTTACACTTTTGAATATGAAGATTTCGAGGCTGAAAGAACGATTATTGAAAAAGGAAGAAGAGCTGGTCGCATTGGAAGCTCTAAAAGACCAGGCTATCTCCTCCGGAGGCATTACTGAATGGGAATCCTCTGAAGGGGATCATTCCTCACGCGTACGCTCTATCAGTTTATCTGAGATTCAAACACTCATAAAGCTTTGCGAGAAAGAGATTGATGACCTTGAGGAGAGGATTGACGCACTTGAGGGGAATGGTTCCGGGAAAGCTTTCTATGTAGGAGGAGCATGGCAATGAGCACTCCATATTCACCAGACAAGAATGGAAAGAGAATTTCAGGATATGCACCTTCCTTCTCGAGGGATCCCATGTTTGGATTCAGCGCTGTACAGGATGATTCCTCTAATATCTCTATGGGAATCGCAACATCCACCTCTGTAGGTACCGCAATCATAGACAGGATTGTCATGGGAGTCATCGGTAAAGGTCTTTCCCCTATGAGTGCTCCAGAGAAATCGCTGCTAAACTGGACGGACAAGCAGGCAAAGAGATTCCAGGATGAGGCGGAGACTTTTTGGCGGCTCTATTCAAGTTCCGATAAATTTGATTGGTATGGAAAGAACAATTTCTCCCAAATCCAGCAGATTGCCTTGAGGGATATCCTTATCTATGGCGATTGTCTCCTTCATCGTGGATACAGAAGGAATAACAATGTTGTAACACCTTTTGTTCAGCTTATTGCAGGGAATATGGTTCGAAACTCCAATTACATCGACTCCAAGAGGAATCGAGGAGGTGTCCTGTTCCATGAGAACAGCGATATTGAATCGGGTTATGAGATTGCTGTGATTGCTGAGAATCTAATGGATACCTTTTCCACAAAGGCTGTTCAGCGCTTCAATTCCAACGGTTTCAAGGAGTTTGACCTCATCTCCTTGAAGAACCTGTCGGAGAAGGCTACAAGAGGCATTCCTCTCCTCAATCCGGTACGAAGCGATATCCTAATGCTTGAGAAAATCAAGAACAACTATCTCGTGAAGATGAGTGTTCAAAACATCTTTGCGCTGTTCCTTAAAAAGACATCAGATGCTCCTGATAATGGAGCTTCCTTGAATGAAAAGCTGATGGGATTGGATCTTGGTCAAGGGATTGAATCTGAGGAAGAGAGGAAGATTGACCTCGGCCCTGGAGTCATAATTGACGGGGAGCGCGGGGAGGAAGCACAAATCTTGCAAGCAGCAACACAATCCGCCGACTTTGCACAGATGGTGAAGACACTTTTGGAGAATATCAGTTCAGCTTGCTATGGACTTCCATATGAGGTTCTCCTATCCAGCTTCAATTCATCTTTCTCGGCATCAAGGGCTTCGATAAATATCGCAGAGAAATCCTTCTCCGCAATAAGAAGCGAGTTTGTATCAAAATTCAACACTCCGGTATGGGATATGGTCATTGACTACGGAATCCGTATAGGAATGGTTCATGCACCGGGCTACACATTCGGAAAGAACGAGTTCATAGATAAGGCGATACTTGCTTCAACATGGACTGGTGTAACACCTGTACAGGTAGATCCAGTAAAGGAAGTGAATGCATACACAACAGCATTGAATGCAGGACTCTGCACAAGGGAGTTCGCAATAAGGAATCTGTATGGTTTGGATGCGGAAGAGGTATTTGAGCGTATGGCAAAGGAAAAAAGATATATGGAAGAGCTGGGGCTGAAAAGTAATACAGAACACAATACAGGAGTTGCGGAAGATGAAGAGGATCAGTAATGGGATATATTTCATAAATTCAGAGAATACTGATGGCTATAGCAATCAAAGCCATAAGGCATTCCTCGATTTATTTCCGATGATGGCAATGAAGGATAAAGGTATCGGATTCGCAGAGGTCTATGGGCCGCTTGGCCATGGGTATTGGGATTCGATGTTTTCTGATTACCAATCCTTGCAGGCAAACTTGGAGATGCTTGAGCACGATGAGGATGTAAAGCACATCGTATTGATTATAAACTCCCCAGGCGGTGCTGTCTCAGGTCTTTTCACTGCCTGTGACTACATCAAGGGACTACACACACCCATCACAGCCTTTGTGACAGGTGAGGCATGTTCAGCTGCATTTGCAATCGCATCATCCTGCGACAAGGTATACATCGAGCGTGATGCGGTCACTGGGTGTTGCGGCTGTTATGCAGAGGCTTACGAGGCAAAGGAAGAGAACTTTCTAAAGAAGGTTTTCCGCTCGGCGATATCACCAAAGAAGAATCTATCAGTTGTAACAAACGAGCAAGCACAGAAGGAATACCAAGCACGCATAGACAAGCTTGGCACTGAATACCTTGATTACGTAGCAACCAACAGGGGCGTTGACTATGAGACCGCACTAACCTCTTTCGGTGAAGGTTTGGTTGTCGATGCGCAGTACGCACTTGAGGCACAGATGGTTGATGGCATAGCAACTTTTGATGACGTGATTGAAAACATCAGCTCTCAGTCCGAAGCGAATGAGGATGAGGGCGAAGGAGAAATAGAGGACATGACAAAAGAAGACATTGCAAAGATGACTTCAGAGCAGAGAGCCGAACTTTTTGGCACACTTTGCTCCGCAGACCCCTCGCTCCTCTCCTCTACACGAGAGGGCGAAAGGGCACGTATCTTGGCTCTTAACAAGCTAAGGGACCCATTGAACGATGCAGTGAATGCATTGGTTGAAGGTGCAATCAGCGATGGAAGAACCGCTTCTGACATCGCTTTGGATGTACTGGAAGCAGTAAGAATTGGCCATCAGGAAGAGCAGAACGACAGACAGAATGCACTGAATGCAATGGCACAGGGAACTCAGATAGTAAACACACCTCCTGAGTTCGATGAGGAAGCTTTCATAACAGAAGCAGTGAAGGAGATTAGATAATGGAAATCGGTAAGGAATACAAAATCGCACCATCCGCAAAGCTTTGGGATGTTGCAACAATGAAGTCAGCAGAGATCACAATCTCAAGGGCTTCAAAGGCATATCCAGCAGGAACAATACTTTCAGATAACGCTGGAACATTCACAGCTGTTACAAGCGCCCTTGAGCATACTTGCTATATCGTAGTCGAGGATGTTGCACAGAATGCCACAAAGGCTAGAGTCATGGTCACAGGGGTTGCATATCTTGAAGCACTCAATGCAGTGAACAGCACATCATTCGACATGACAAAGGTTCTAGCAGCAAACTGGGCAGGCACAGTCACAGTCTTGGATAGAAAGGAGGTAGCATATGCCAACTAATTACGATTTGCTTAATCGCGCACTACCACGTATTGGATTTAGGGCAGAGGTTGTTCCTGCATTCCCTCACTTCTTGCAGGATGTGGTTTTCGGCGGAAGGGATATCCTTGGAAACGAGGGTTCTAACATCATTGGAATCGACTATAAAAGAATCGCTCCTGGAATCTCCGAGGAAGCTGTCTTTGGTCTTGACCCAAACAGAGTCAACTACAAGACAGGATTCTCAGAGAAGTTCCTTCAGACAGCATATTTCTTCGACGAGGATATCATCGATTTCAACGATGCAGAGGCAAGAGTTTTCGGTGAGGACCTTGGACAGAACAAGGGCAACTTTGCAAGAATCCTTTCTGTCACAGCAGACAAGAGAGATGCTCTCATTGCTGGTCAGAGACTTGCACTTGAGAAGCTTTGCGCAGAGGTTCTCCTCAGTGGTAAGGCAACTATAAAGGGCGGTGAGCAGACATTCCCAATGAAGTCCGACCTCTTGGGAATCGCTGGTGCTAACCTTTTGAAGAAGCCAGTAGAGACACTTGCAGGTGCAGTGAAGACTCTTCACAACTCAAACGGAAACGCAGCTCCAAGATACATCCTCATGAATCAGACAGACGCTATCAACCTTTTGACAGCAGCTGAGAAGTATCTTGCTAAGGATTCATGGAACACTGGTTCAGCTGTATTCGCTGAGTATGATGCAAACGGCGTTGTATTCGATGGCAGACTAGCTATTCCTGGCGCGGGTGTAATGGAAATCTACCACTACGATGGCGCTGTTGCAGGTGCAGACCTAATCCCACAGGGTAAGGCTGTAATCCTACCTTATGGTGGAAGAGTTGGTTCAAAGGGTTACTCAAGAGTCATGAGCGCAGACAATCAGATGAATATCGGAATCGGCGCTATCGCAAAGGAGAGAACAACAGTATTCCCATCCGGCGAAGGTGACATGAAGGTAACAAAGATTCAGCAGCAGAGTGCTCCACTCCCAATCATCACAGCAATCGATGGCTATGGAGTAATCACAGGAATCCCTGCTTCAATCGCATAAGGAGTTAAGGAATGACCCCAGATGCAATTCTTAACAAAAGAGCTAAGCAGATACAGTTCACCATAGAGCATGGATTCTTCTCCGAGGATGCCATTCTCTGTGTGGAAGGTCATCCTGAACTCAAGATAAGAGGCATTCATAAATGGGGGTCGGTATCATCCGATCTAGGTACAGACATAAAGAGGAAGGGGGAGAAGCATTGGTTTGACCTCTGTTCGCTATCCCTTCCCGACTGGGCCAAGAGCAAAGCCTCCTTGAAGAGTGCTTCTATGATTATCGAGGATAAAAACTATCGAGTCATAGATATCGGTGAAACCTTTGCGAAGTACTGTCTTACTTTGGCGCCTAAGGGAGATAGATGATGACAATGGACATGCTAAATATATCAGGAGAGACGTCTTTTCAAGACCTGATTGCAAAATACAAGAAATTCGGAGGTTCGATAGGAAAAGTTGCCGATGAGGTTGCTGCAACAGTTGCCGCAAAAGGTAGAACCGCTGCAACAAAGGAAGAGGAACAGCTTTTCCACTTCGGAAGGAGGAACATCAAAAGCTATAAAGGCAAACAGGTTACCTCCTCCTCTGTTTATTCAAGCACCCTAGGTGGATACAAGGCTGTTTCGAATGGTGCACGTCTTATGTCATTCTCCTTTGAAAATGTCGCCAATAGGAACAAAGGGGCAATGAAATACGCACATGTAAAATTCACGTCGCGTATGGCAAACCTCTTTGAGAACGACACAAGGGCATACACCCACAACTCTCCTTTCTTCAAGATGGGCGATGGTGGTTTCACATTTGTCCCCGAGGGCTTTAGAAGGACTGGGAAAAAGTTCTTCTACTCAAGGATATCCGGTGCTGTGCAAAGCAGCGTACCAAGGGCAATAGAGAGTGCTGACAAGTATCTTATGGAAAGGATAAAGGAAAGCAATCTATAGGAGTCAATGATGATTTACGAAGAGATAAACAGTTACAGGGAGTTCGTATCAACGAATCTCAACAGCTATCTTGAAGAACAGGGTTTACCTCCTTTTACCTCCTTCGATGAAAGCCCTTTGGAGGTTGATAAAAAAGACCTCTCTGTAGCTATATATCTGGCAAATGCCGACCAAGGCACAGCCAGTTGGAATGGCAATGAAATCGAGTGCGAGTGGTATCTCGTCTATAGCTTGAACAACAATGCCGATAAAAAGGAGATAGAAGCGAACATCAAGCAGTACTCTGCTGTGTTTGACTTTCTTAGGGAGCATACCTTTGGAGAAGCAAGCATCATAGAGGCTTCAGGTGTGTTCAGAATGGATCAGGGAGAGCCTCTCAATGGAGGAGTCTTCCTGATTAACTCAAGAATCAATACCAGCATGGATTACGGCTGGTAAAGGAGAAGTATATGTCAAAAACATCACAGGCTAATGACGGAAGAGAATCGATGGCTTGGATTGTAGAATCAATGGAAACGGCAGTAAGTCCAATTCCTGCTGGCTCTTTTGGTGTCGTTACAAAAAAGGCTGCATCCCAATCAAAGTTTGAATCATATGAACTCAACGAGCCTTTCTATACACCAGTGGAGATCACTCCTGCGGCAGGCGACGAGGCTGTAGTATTCAAGCTTGCATTCATGGGCTTTGCCACAGCGAAAGATATCTCAAAATCCAAGGAAACAGTTGATACAACAATGGATTACGATGAGGCAACAAACAAGGTCACAAACGGACAGGTAACAGTCTCTGGTTCAATCAACGGTATGTTGGTTACTGAGCAGGTAAAGGGTGCAAGTGCAACAGCTGCAAACTTGATCAAGTCTCGTTTTGGTACACTTGTCGAGGTTGACAAAACCGGCAATGTTTCTCGTTTGGATGGAGCTACAACCGAGAAGGATATGATTCTTGTTGCATGGGATGTAAGAAATGCAAAGGAGAACGACATTGTAGCTATTACTGTAGCCCCTGTGCTTTTCACATCCTATGCAGTCAATGCAGCCTACAACTCATCAGAGACAATGAATGTCTCATTCGATGGTTCTGCAACTGACGAGAACAACTACAAGGGAATCGAATTGCAGGTAACCTTCGATGCAACACTCAAGAAGGCTTTGCCTACAGCAAGACCGACTGTAACTGCATAACAAAATTCACGGGAGCTTAGCTCCCACTATATGGCAAACAGAAAAGGAGAAATTATGGAAATCAAACTATCTATCACATCAGAACAGAAGGCAAACCCATTCTATGAGAGAACACTCTGTCCAGTTGAGGACGATAAGAACTTCAAGGTAAAGATTGTACCTCTCAAGAGCTTGGAGAATACACGCTACGCGATGGGTACAGGAGTATCGGGATTTGATATCGAATCAATCCTTCGTGACCATGTAGTTGGCATAGAAGGCTTGGAGCTAATGTTTGCAGATGGCAAGAAACATAAGGTTCAGAAGATTGATGAACTGTTGAATCTTCCTATGTCCATAGAGCTTGATACACTCCTCATGAGGATTTTCAATGCAATCTACTCAGATGGCAAGCTTACTGAGGACGAGGAAAAAAACTAAGGCTAGGATTCCAGTGTGCCATATTTGGCCATCTTAACATCAAGGAAGCTGGCTTCGGAGATGAATGGCAAGGATATGAAATCATTGGAATCCAGGACGAAGAAGGAGAATGGCACCATCAGAGAATCTTCTTCGATGAGATACAAGATTTGAAGACTGATTTTCTGTATGCGTGCATGGATCTCTTCAACGCATATCAGACATTCAAGATTTTACCGCATGGCAAAGGAATAATCGACGAAAATGCCTCGGTGATACAGATATTGAAGATAATGCAACAAGAGATATCGAACTATGAGAGATACGAAAGGGAGAAATCTTTAAATGGCACAAATTAAGATAGATATAGTTGCACAGGCACAAGGCGCCGTACAGGAACTTGAGAAGCTTAACGATACTCTGTCGAAATCATCCACTACCCTTTCGCAGGCTAGGAAGAACCTTATTGCCGAGGGTAACTCCGTAGACAAGAACTCCAAAGCTTGGAAGGAATATAACTCCGTACTTCAGAGAGTTATCCTTGGTTATAAGGCTGCAAATTCAGACGGAGATGCTGCAAAAAAGACAATCAAGGCCATCAATAACGAGATGAGCAAGTTGATTGCCAGTGGCGCCGGTTCTAAATCAATCACTCTCCTTGGTGACAATTTCGCGGAGAATATGACAGAATCCTCGAAAGTCCTATCTAAGCTAGAAGCCGAAACAACCAAGGCTAAGAAGGCTTCTGAGGATTACCGCATTGAAATGGAGTCAATGCTTGGCAATGCAGTACCAAGGCTAAGAAAGGAATTGAAAGCAAAGGAAGCCGCTCTTCTTGATTTGGTCAAGGCAGAGCAAGGTTCAAGCGCAAAGGCTCAAAAGCTTACAAAAGACATACAGGAACTAAGAGTTGAGATACAGAAGGCAAGCTCAACCACTACCCCATTTACAGTAAGAATATCAAATCTCTTGAAGAGCTTTGTGTCTGCACAGGCTATCCTATGGGGTGTACGCGCTTCTTTCAGATTCGTAACAAACTCCATCAAGGAATCAGCTGAGGCAGCAAGCAAGGCTGAGGAAACCTTGAATCTCTTCAAGGAAACATTCAAGGATATAGAGCTTGCAGCAATCAGCACAGCAAATACAATGTCTGAGAAATTCGGAACTGCCGTATCCACAATGCAACAGGCATTGGGAACATTTGGAGACCTGATTAAGGGTTATGGCGGTTCTGATAAACAGGCATTGGATTTTGCATCTATTGCAGCATCTACTACCATGGACATTGTCTCTTTCAAGAATATTAGTGGTAGCTTGGAAGAGATCTACGGAAACATTGCATCAGGTCTTGCTGGAAACGTTGAGAACTTCAGACGCCTAGGTTATGTAATGACCCAAGCCGAAGTAAAGACACGCTTACAGAAGAAAGGACTTGATGGGCTCACTGGTTCTGCATTGCAGCTTGCACAGGTGCAGGAAAGACTCAACATATTGGTTGAGAAATCAGCCAATGCCCAAGGCGACCTTGTAAGGACCATGGATTCCACAGAGAACGTCAATAGACGTCTTACTGAAGCATGGAAGGAATATAAGGAAAATCTTGGTGAGGATGTCAACGCAATCTTCACACCAATCAAGAAATGGTGGCTTGATATACTAGAGGCGCAGAACAAGGTAACTTCATTCAGGGATAATTTGATGGAAGGTAAAGATCCTACTCTAATTACCCCTATATATTCATTGTCGAATGAAGATGATTTAAAAGACTTCCAAGGAAGATTAAAACTATTCAAAGAAGGAACTACCAGTGCTGAGGTTTTTGTTTCTATCATGGCCTCTTATGGGGCAACACTCCAAGATGTCAACAAAGAACTTGATGCCATGAATAAAAAGAGCAAAGACCAACAAATCATTGAAGCTAAGAAAAATGAAATCGAGCTTGAATGGAAAAAGGTTGAAGCTGAAAAGAAGGCAAAAGAAGAACAGGAGAAAAGGCTGTCCCTTCTCAAGGAGGAGTTGCAAGTCTCAAATTCTTTCATTGACAACCTTTCAGGGCTTAAAGGTATCAATGTATCCCCTATTACAATCAATGAATCTTCCTTGGGCATATGGTCACAATCCGAGGATGGTTCAGAAAGAGGTTCAAGAGCTATCCTCAATGATGAGATGGATGCAATCGACAGCGTTATCTCACAGCTTGAAAAAGGCTTAGAGCAATTCTCTTCTGTAATCGAGGTAAATCTCGGCAAGCTTACAAAGGGTGATATGCTTAGCAACAAGCAGAGTGTGGTCTCTGATGCTTATGAAGCAATATACAACAACTTCCTTTCCGATGGCTCTATCTCTAACATAGAGCAAGGTAAGCTTGATGAGATAATCAAGATCTATAACGATATCGGTACAGAGCTCAAGGAAATCGCAGACGAGGAGTCTCGTATCAAATCACTAACTACGAGCATGGGCTCAATTAATACTCAAACCACGTCAATACAAAATTCTATCGAGCTTAACAAGCTTTTGGCAAACATTCCAGGGGGAGTTCTCTCAGACAACGAGAGAGCCCGTCAGACAGAGCTTTACAATGCTGACCAGCTAAGAGTTGGTGTAAAGACAAATACCCCGGAGGAACAAAAAGCTCTTGAGGATGTAATAACAAGCCTCAAGGATGTTATAAATGAGAAGTACGACCAAGAGGCAACGGCTATCATCTCAGAGGAAGAGGCAAGAAAGGCAGAAGAACTTGCAATACAGATGCAGGAACTTCGCAATTCTTTCGCAGATACATTCGGAGAACTTTCGTTGCTTATCCCTGCACTTGGGGACTTGAGCGAGAACACAATGAGTTGGAAGGAATACCTGATAGGTTTGGCTGGAGAACTTGAGGTTGTGCAATCTCTATCTTCTCTCCTTTCCGATTCAATTCTTCCGGCCTTGAACTCATTCCTATCACCTGTTACGGATATGCTAGGTTCTTTGACCTCTTTGCTTGGAAACCTTCTTACAACAATCCTTGACCCATTGTATGGCTTGATGGTATCCATCTTTGGTTCCTTGGACAAACTTCTATCATCTATCTTGGACCCTCTTATGGAGTTGGTTGAGATTGCATTGGCACCTTTAGAGGGATTGCTTGACCCTATCGCTGTATTGCTTACAACGATTACTTCCATGCTACAGCCTTTGTTCCAGTTGATATCCCCATTTGCAATATACTTTGAGGTCTTGGGATTGATATTGGAGCCATTGAAGCCAATCATCGTTTTGCTTGCAGAGGCATTCAAATACCTTGGAGCTGGTATAACCTATGTATCCACAGTTGTCAAAATCTTTGTTGGTAACATTGTTACCTTCTTCACTGGCATGGTGAACAAGGTTATAGAAGTATTGCAGTCAATTAATATTTTCGGTTGGCGTCCTTTTGGAGGGCTTAGGAAAATAGATGATAGCAAATACCAGGAATGGAAAAACCTAGACCCAGAAGAAGAGATGAAGAAGTATCTCGAAAAGCTAAATCAGACCGCTGACAAAATCTATGGTGAATCCTGCGATATCAATCAAAATACCCAAAAGGATGACAAGAAGGACCTTATCAAGCAGTTGAACGACCTGTATAAATCAGGATTGATTTCCCAAGGGACATATGCAGGAAAGCTTGCAGAGCTTACCGGAAAGAAGTTTGACGCAACTCACTATACGAATGGAGGGTACTACTACAATACAGCCAGTGGTATCACCTATGCAAAAGGATCTGTTGTCATAAACGTGAGTGGAGAGAACCAAGATGCAAATGCGATTGCTAGAAAGATTGCAGAGATTCTAGCAAGACAGAATACCCCTGGGGGAAGTTCCTATGGGATTTATGGAGGACTAGCATAATGAATGTGCATATATATCACAAAAATAAGATAAAGGATATCCGCCCTATCGTAAACTTAGATACACTATCGATAGAGCACTCCTTATGCTCAACGAAATGGAAATCCGTAACCGATGCAATGAGCGTTGATGTTGTAGGTATCCGCGATAAATCCCTATACAAAGAGTTTATCGATATTTTGCTCTCTGCAATGGTTGAAGGAGAAAAAGTAGAGATTGTATTGGAAGATACAAAAAGACTCTTCACAGGATATGTTGACTTGAGCGATTTGAAAATCAAGTCAGCAAAAATACCTCTTTCAATGACTCTTTCAGCAAAGGACTACATTGTAGAACTTGATGAAAAGCCAAAGATGAACTACACCGTAGAGAACATCCTTGTTAGTGATTTGATAGAGAAACTTCTAAAGGATGCAAATCCAAACAGATATACCATCGGAAGGAATGATTTAAAAGATAAAAGAATTCAATACTTTGTTTTGACAGAGGATAACAATAAGACATACAGAGCAATTATCGATACATTGCTTTTTGAGTGTGGTGGTTTTGTCCTATACAGGAATGTTGCGCAAGGTGTTTATGAAATCAGGTCAATACTCACCAAGGAAACGCAGTTGCCAAGAACCGTCAATTACTTGATGAGAAACGGACTTGAATCCAAATATAAAGGAGTTGATAACGATGGAGTATCGATAAATTATCCTACAGTAGAAATGAAGAAAGATGCTTTGGTATATTCCGAAAACATCAATTTGCAAGAAAATAATAGCGCATGGGAAGGTAAATTGATCGCTCCAGGTTCTTTTTATCCAGAAAACGGAGAGCGCGTCGCAACTTACCAAAGCTTCAAGAAGAACCTCTTGGATAAGCCATATCAAGAAGGTACATCTTCATTACAAAACTCAGATTTGGATCTATTGTATGTAAAGCCTGAGAATTTTAAGCTTGAGATTGTAGAGGAAGGCCCAAGGCCTTTAACACAACCAAAGGTTGATGCAATAGGCAAGCCGGAAGGATTACAAGTATATCCAAATAAGGCTTGGTGTCTTCTTTTCAATGAAGGCCCAAGCGATGTAAATCTTGTCTCATTGGGAATGAGAGGAACTGCTGTATACAAAACAGCAAAAAACACACTTGTAAGGCCTAAAGATGCAAAGACTACGGATGAATATTCTACGACATATATCTTCTCGGAAGAGGAAGCAGCTGCATTTTCTGAGTTCTATTACAATTATAAGCACTTGGCAAACACAATCTCTACATGGTCGGAAAAGGACGCAGTAAGCTACATTGGAGAGATTGTTTTTATAAAACATCCAGAGACAGGGATTGCTCAAAAGCATCTTGTGGTATCTGTCGAGAGGACAGGAAGCGATAAGGTTCCAACTTACAATGTTACAGCTGTATCTATCTCTACATATTCCCTTGGTGATTATAAATTATCATCAGAAATGTATTCCCCAATTGAGGATTCTTCCAAAAGGATTGTGTCTCAGACCGTTTATTATGCAGGTACAAAAGAGAACATCGCGCCAAATTATTCAGATATCACACTCACAATACCTCCTGAGTTATCCTACTCTTCGGTCAGGTACATTTGGTCATATACAAAAACATTGTTTGCAGATGGGACTGCGACAAATTCAGGGATTGTTTGTGTAGGCCAATACACCCAAGCAAGCACTATCAAGTTGGAGCTTCCTACAGAGATAACCTATTATGCTGACAACTTCATTGCTGATGAAGACTCCATGACAATCAAAGCTACTGCAGATGAAGGTGTATCAAGTGTAAAAATATATATAAATAGTCAACTTGTATCATCTTCCACAACCAATATTTGTACATATACATTACAACCATCTAGATATCTAGATTCCAGTACCGCATTCACTGTTACTGCTGCAAGTGGCACTATTACAGAAAGTGCAATTGTAAGAAAAGAAACAATGGTTGGAACCTTGCGTTTATTTGCGTCTAGCACATTGGTTCAATTCTATGCTGATAATGTACCTCATCCCGAGCAAGATGTAGTTTTGACAATTGAATCTAGTGGTTATAAAAATACTCCTGTACTCACAATTGAGGGACAGGTAGTACAATATTCCAATAACCAATATACGGTAAATGCTATAGACCTTGCTTCATTACCAAAGATAGATGCTAAAGTTAGCATTGGAAGCTTTGCAAAAACCTCTGTAACCATAACAAAACAAATGGATGCGGAGATACTATACCTTTCAGCATCAAAAACAAGCTTTGATTATTATGCCGATAATGTCCCTCATAACGCTGCTGATACAATAACAATCACACTTACACATAGTGGATTCTCTAAGGTCCCTACATTCAAAAAGGATAATGTAGAGACAGCGTATCCATTTGATGGATATGTCTTGAAAGCATCAGACATAATCAACTTTTCTAAGATCGCATTCTCTGCATCGATAGCTGATTATGAGGATTACATAGAAATCCTAAAGGAAAAGGATATCGCAACAATCGCACTATCCCTCTCTGATGAAGCTATTGAGTTCTATGCAGATAACGTACCTTTGAAGAACGAGATTACTGCAAGGGTAACCTATGTTGGACTATTCAATAAACCAAGCTTGATGGTTGGTTCAGAGCTCATGGCTCTTGATGAAAAGAACACTGCAATAATCCCTGCTTCCGTACTGAATACGGTTGATTCTGTGATTGTAAAGGCTTTCAACGGAAAATTGAACTATAGCTCAGTCACAAAGACAATTGTTAAGCTAAAGCGCAATCTTGTACTTTCCATCGGAAGCGATGCAAGCCAATTCTCTGTTGCTGAGGATGGCTCGATACAACCAAATGCAATAACAATAACAAACAACACACAAGGACTTTCCGACAATTCAAAGGTATCCTTGATGGTCGCAGGAAAGCTTGAGAACTTCGGACCTGACGGAACATTCCAGATTACCCCTGCAATGGTTCCAAACAGGTATATCGTTGTAACAATCTCATATGGTGGCAAGACCGCTTCAATGCAGATTCTCAAGACCTTCGATGGTAAGGCAGAAGAGGTTGAATACTCCAAGTCCAAGTCATTCAAGATTTATCCAGACGAGAGCTACGAGTTTACATTCACAGATGCGAACATGACATACAATGGCGCTACCTATGTTTGGCTTATCCCTTGGTCAAAGGATATCCCTAATCCTCTCAAGGATGAGTATGTATGGCGCAGATCTAGAACAGACTCTACGAAACCATGGAAGTATGCAAGGATAACAGGGCTTCAAGGAAGTGCAGGAGCTGTGCTTGATGCATATCTTGGCGCATCCACAACCCCACCGACAAAGAAGCTTGATGGAACAGACCTTGAGAAGAACTGCTTTTACCTAAACATAGCAACACCCGGCTCCCCTATCCCATTCAAGTGGGATGGTTCCAAGTGGGTGCCTATTACGGCTGATGACCCATCATGGTCATATGTTGCAAGCGCTACTGCTCAGGACGTGAACAAATATTGCATGGATACTGGCAATGCCCTTTTGAGCACATCTGCATACTATGCTTATTTCCAAATGCTCTCCGCTCAAAAGGCATTTGTAGAAAACCTTGGTGCACAGGAGATAACCATCAACAAGAATGGTGTAATACAATCCGAGAACTGGCTTGCAACGGATGGAGCTGAAGGATGGAGAATTGAAGCAGATGGAGACGCCAGTTTTAACACTGGAACATGGAGAGGCGCTTTCGCAAATGGACTTTCTTTCATTCCTCCTATCAAGACAAGCATTGATAGGAACATGACTCAGCAAGAGGCATACAGAACATTGAAGAAGGCAGGGCTTTCTTCCGGTTATTATATGACAGAGCCTATAAAGGATTCATATAAGATTGAATCTGTAACAAACCAGCAGATAAACCCTATCGGCTTCAGATGTCTTGATTACGATGCTGAGAAAGTAGCGATGAATATTCCTCTAAGCATTTGTCTAACCCAAGAAAAAATAAATGAAAACAATCCCCAGTCCCAATATGTGTACAATTCCATATTTGGTTATATCGGGTATGTGATACCGCTGACAATCGATTCTTGGATTATTGCAAAATTGAAAAAGATGGATGATGGCTTGAATGTTGAAAAGGATGGTCTTTATATCCTGACCTTGGATAACTTGCAGAAGGCCTACAACAGAAAAGAGATTCTCACAAACGAAAATTGCAATGTCCTTCCTGATTATAGTGATTTGTTAATCCCATTTGACTATGTATATTATCAAGGTACGCCATTATTTAGAGATGCCTTTATTTATATTCAAGAATATACTCAAGATATTGGATCTTCAGGCAGAATAAACATGCTTGCTCCATTCTTTTATGCAATAAGAGAGAATGGAAAGACTATGTTGTTTTGTACATATGAAGATCCTTCCGATTATTCGAGCTACCATTCTTTGTTGGAATATGATGAGGTTGCTCACAAATTCTCATTAAAGGGTGCTTCTATCGATATCCCAGGATGTCCTACCCTTCCGAAAATGAAGATAGAAGGAAGCCTTGTTGAGGATAACTATGCTTTTCAGTTCTTCATTGTGCCAATATATCAAATATCCAAGGTTGATAATGAGTACCAGTTATTGGTATATGGACCGAAGGGAGAATCTTCTTGTTATAATGTCTTGAGGACAACTGATTTCTTGAATTTCACAACGATTGTTTCAATCCCTACAAAAGGTCTTGAGGAAAAATTGGGGATGAATGGTCATATTTTCTACCCTATAGCGTTAAAGGGTAAGCTCTATTTCATATATTCACATGCATTCAACGCAACAGAAACATTGAGCACAAACCCTTACAGGTTCTATTGCTATGATATAACAACAAAAACCTTTGAGATTATCCCTAATCCCAATTATTATAATGGAGTAAAATTCTCAAATAAAGAAACATACCCTAACTCTGCATATACAGTAGGCAAGCTTTTGTATGTAAAAGATGTCATCTATGGTTTCTTGTTCTATCCAAATGCAAATAACTTCTTCTCGTATGATACTCGTACTGATGAATACAAGGATTTGACTGCTAAGTTGGCAGAGTCTATCAATCTCACCCTGGGTTACCATGGGGAATATCATGATATATTGTTGCAAGATACCTTGTTAAAAAAACCCCAAATAGATAGCTTTGGCGTCAAACGAGGAGCTACCTATACGAAGTATGTTTTTACTGATATATGCTATGATGAATTTAAAGATAATTTATTTATTCAAGTAGAATATAGTGAGTTAGATATAAATGTTTACATGAATATTCAAACTGGTGAGTTCAGTATATTTTCCCCATTTGGATCGATGACCGGTTATCCTTCCTTCAGTTCGAACACAGGTTACCTGTCTGATGGCAATAAACTCAACTTCGTTTCCGGTTTGCAAATGATAATAGGTGGTCAACAAGTCTCTTTTTCACCGTTCAATATGTGGAATATGAATTTTTCTGACGTTGGACGATTTTTTGATTCAAACGATTTTCCCTCTTCTAGTGGGTTTTGTGATAAGACCTTAAACAATGTGCAATACATGCTTTATAACATGCGAAACGTTGCAAGGGCACTATTGCATGAGAATCCATATGATGACGATGTACGGCTTTTTCGATTCTTAGAAGAAGACACATTCCAATGCTCTGCTGTTTTTCCTATAAAAGGCGCAAACGCAATCATAATCGAAGAAGATGAGTCAGAGTATCGAATTTGCTTGGCATCTGGAGCAAAAGGAGGAACATGGACATCGTTTGAATTAATGACTTCTGATCTATTCAACTTTATTACAAGATTATCCCCATCGGCTCACGTGGAACCATTCTTGAGAATTAAGAAAAACTCACTGGAGCCAGTCGGAGCAACATGCTACTTCGACTTTCCTGCGCAGATAACAACCAGTGCCGGTATAGACGTGATATATGCAAGAAACATCTTTGCTAGAATAACACAGCCAATTCAAATTAATTAAGGAGGAAACTTATGGCAAATATCGAATTCTCAAAGGTTATAAACCCAACAACAGATACAACTTTATATGGACATCAAGCATATGACCAAGCAGGCTTTCCAATGAATGCAGGAAACTTTAAGCTTTCCACGATCATGGATATGTTCCTGAATACACAGGATGATGAAATAAAGGCTCATTTCGAGTTCGTTGAAGGCTTGGATAGGAATTATACCTTGAACTACAAAGGAGTCGCGGTAGCGAGTTTAAAGCTTCCTCCTGATAGGTTCCTTAAGGAAGCAAGATTCAATCCGGAGTCAAAAATACTCTCTTTGACCTTTGCAACCGACTCGACAGACCAAGTTGTTGATATTGACTTCTCCGCTCTGATTGATGTCTACTCGGCTGGTAATGGATTGCAACTTTCAGATGCTACATTTTCATTGAAACTACAGACAGGGGAAGCTAGGCTTAAAGTCTCTTCGGCGGGACTTGCATTGGATCTATCCGATATCACAAAGATGATTAACGACGAGGCTACAACAAGGCTTAACGCTGACGATGCGATAATCTTGAGGGTAAAGGCTCTCGAGGACTCATGGACAAGCAACCTTCAGACAATACAAGAAGCTTCTCGCATAGCAACAAATGCAGCAACTCAAACTGGTAGAGACGCAAAGACCGCATCTGATGCAGCCACAACAGCAACTGGCGCTGCTGAGCGAAGCAGTGTTCATGAGTCAAATGCTGAAGTTGCAAAGCGCAGAGCTATGGAATGGGCTTCCAAGGAAACAGGAGCCGTAGAGGGAAGTCTTCTATCTTCAAAGCAATATGCAAAGAATGCACAGGGCAGTGCTTCGAATGCCTCCGCTTCGGCATCCAGTGCTTCAACATCGGCTAGTATAGCTTCAACAAAGGCTTCGGAGGCTAGTACCTCTGCATCTAACGCCAAAGCATCTGAGACCGAATGTGCTCGCTTGGTTGGTTCTGTCGATACTGTCAGAATTGATAAGATTGAAGAAAAACTAAACAAAGAGATTGCTGACAGAGAAACTGCTGTCACTGAGGAAGCATCAGAAAGATCTAGTGCCGACACAGCACTTGGATCTAGAAT
>NFZC01007718.1_pt1 | contig 21509 bp, 14 predicted proteins | sample 1095391 | NCBI WGS metagenome assembly NFZC01 (sample SAMN03609890, study PRJNA323583) | gut metagenome | isolation source: feces | host: Rattus norvegicus | place: Denmark: Riget | collected 2013
ATTTCTGGTATTGAACTTGGAAAAATTCCGGCTGTTGAGAATATAACGTTGGTTGCCGGTCAAACGGCATACAGTTATGAGCAGATTTATGGTCCGATAGCAACAATACAGGATATGTTCGATGCATGCGGAATAATGTCACAGCCCGAAACACCTGATGGGAGTAAAGCGATAATATTTGATTTAGCAAATTCAACTCAAAAAAAGAAGAGTGAAGACGTACAATCAAGCGGATGGATTTTCCGTTTTTTTCTTACTGATAACCCATCACAGGAATATCAAAATAACCAAGCAATAAGGTTTTCTGATTTGCAAACTTCATCATACTCCGAAAGTTCGTTATAAATATTATTATGATAAAAGAAGATTTTTCACCAGAGAATATAAAGAATTTTGTGTGTGCCGACGAAAATGGTACATTATTCTGCACTGGTTCATATCAATGGTTCAATGGAAAAATAAATGAATTTGTACCACACGATTACGATTATTGTCTTTTTATTGAATCAGACAATTATTCGTTCGACCGGACACATTATATGTGGATGGATTTGTTTATTATCAATTATAAGAAAGATGGTACGAAGAAAGAGTTCATAGAAGCATATATCAACGGAACGAAACTACTGAGATGCGTTGATTTACTAAATGCTGATATATGTAAACATTTTAAAATAACTTGGAATGATTTGACTCCGTATCTTGATAAAATAGAAGAGTTCATATCTGAAGCGGTTCAAATTAGCGATAAATACGACTATTTATTAATAATGTTCCACTATATGTGTGGTAATGCAAGCCATGAGTTAACGGAAGAACAATTAAAGGATGTTTATGAATCCTATGCCCAAACACACAAGAATAAGGGAGAGGGTATAACATACGAAGTGGAGCATGTGACAAAATAAAAAATAGCAACCATTAAGCGGTTGCTATTTCGTTTTGAAAACTATCTATTGCTTCGCCGAGTGCTTTATCTTTATATTCCAATAAGTCAATTAGACTAACAAGCGGAGATAATACAACGTCCGGATATTCCTTACAAACAAAATCGCCGTTTATAGGATTTATATCAGCAATTTTGCTTATTGAGTCCGGAATAATACCTTCATTCAACAAAGCATCAATGTCAGATGTAGACAATTTGGATAATGTCGCTTCGAACTTTTCACGCACTTTGTCTATACCGAGTTGTTTTTCTCTTTCCTTTCGCTTGATATAATCATTTTTTATATCCTCCCAAGTTCCCATATTACACTCTTCAACGAACGGAGGAACTAAATCATATGTCATCCAAAATTTTATTTCCTTGTCTTCCATAGTCATAAGCTGCTCATATGTATCCTGGTCTCCGGGGTTATTGGGTTCTCCGGAACTCATCTTGCATTCTTCTTCTGTAAAGTAATTTCTTTCTTCCGGATTGCTGACTATTATATTCTTACGAATGGACTTGTCGAAACATACAAGCAATGGGGTAATACGCTTGTTGAACATCTCAATATATTTCGCCACATTGTATTCTATACCGTTCTCTTCATTGCACATTATGTCCTCTTCACTTTCAATAATTTCACTAGGGACAAGAATACAATTCATTACAATTTCATCCTCAGTATAGTACCCGGGATATTCGCTCGCTATCCACGATTGTTTGTCTACGGGTGGCGTGTTCTTAAGCGCACAATCTTTCTTGTACTTCTTGTAACCACTGTCGATCTTGCTTGAAAACTCTATCTTGTTCCCGTCGTTGTCGGTATAGATGTAATGAGTTACTTTCTTGACATCTGAATGTGATTTACTCTTTCCGGTGTTTACATAGTATATGGTATCTCCATTGTCTACATGTAAATCATTTTTAATGGCAAGTTCGTACCAAGCTTGCCGTGATTTCGGGCGGCCTGCTTTTGTTATTTCCTTTACGTCATTCACATACTCCTTTACACTTTTCTTTATCTTACCCTTGCTTGCGATGTCTCTGATTGGAATTTTGTAGTTGTATATCTTTTCAAGATATTGGTAGTAGAACTCAATGAATTCAGAACCTTTACCTTGCAAGAGCTGTCGTATGGCTACGTCAAGAAACTTTTCTATGTAGGTAGGAAGTTTCTTGGATTTTATTGTGTTTCCTACGAGTTTTACGTCATCCGGATACGGTTTGTGTGGAAAGTAGTCTGCGTAGTTCTTCCTAGAGAAGTTAATGGTTGAGACTACAACTTCATCAATGCCAAGGCCCATTTTATTAACCGAATTTTCCGAATAGTGGAAATCTCTCATGTATGTATCGTTGAACTCGGCGACGTCGGCTTCAAAACCGGTATATTTCTTGCCTTCTTTTGTTTCTCGGCTTAGTCCTTTTCCAATGTACGGGTTATCGTCCGTGTATCTGAACGCGTCTGGCAGTTTGAAGTTAAAACCATCGGTATTCTTCATTACGTTCATGCCGAGCGCATTAACAACTGTACCATCGAGTGAAATATCGTAGACATATTCGTCTGTTTTATTTAATTTTTTTATTTTAGCCATATTTCTACTATTATAGCGTTATTTCTTTTTCCAAATATACTTAATTAAACCACAATTCCATATTTTTACGTAATCCAATTGTTTTGCCATCAAAGATTCCGTTTCGCTAATATCTAATCCGTATTTTTTATTTAATGTCTTTTTTCTAAAATTAAATTTATGTATTCTTTCATAACCGTTGATTTTCTCATTATAATAATAATAATCCGGTTTAGTGTATTTTTCAAATTTAAACCCAATTTTTTCATATATATTGTTACCAACGCAAGACCATCGTCTATCAGCAAATGATTTTATTCTATCCGGGTCATATATTTTTACAAAATACTTGAATAGTTTTCCTCCCACGCCTTGACAAATGTAGTTGTAATTACTCGCAAATCTAGTTAATTCCCAGTTATTTGATCCGCTATTTTCCTTTGTAAAACTCATTACCGATATAAGTTTATTATTGTAATATGCGCCTATATGCACGGTTCCCCTAACAAAACCTTGAATATGATATTTATTTAAAAATGGTTCAGCATCACTTTTACTTATTGTTTTAATGATACACTTTCTTCCCATTATTTTTGTTTTTCCATTATCACATCCTAACAAGTGTGACAATTTACTCAAGACGACTTCTTTTCGCTTTAAGTATTCATCTTCAAATATTTGCACTAGTCTAACGCCTTGCATTTCGCATAGCAATGTCTTATTCAAGTGGTAGTCCTTGTTCATTCTTGGATTTCTTCCTGAATGCCAATATAACCCATTATATTCTATCCCTATTTTCATATTCGGAATATATATATCTATCTCCTTGTTACCTAAAACGCTTCTATTTCTTTGCTCTACATTTTCTTCCCCAACAATTGTTTTAATATATTCAAATATTTCATCTTCATTTTTTGACAACGTTGATCCACATTTTGGGCATCCTCCACTATGTAAGTGCGAATCTGGTGATTGTTTGAATTCTCCATGTATCGGACAAATAATTGTCACATATTTTTCATAACCAGTATAGTTGACTTTTGAATAATCGTATTTTTCTCCGTGTACTTCTTTCGCTTTTTCTATAAATTCATCCGTTGTTAACAATTGTTTCTCTGCCGATATTTCTCTACCACATTTAAAACATCCCCTACCGGACAAATGCTTATTTGGTGTTTGCCAAAATTCCCCGTGTACAGGACAAATAATACATAATTTTGTTTGATTGTTTATATATTCTGTTTTTGAATAATCATATTTATCGCCGTGTATACTCCTCGCCTTTTCTATGAATTCATTTGTCGTGAGTTTTTTTGTGCCACCACATTTATGACAGCCATGCCCTATGCTGTGGTAATATGGTGTTTGCCAAAATTCCCCATGTATTGGACAAATAATACGTACCTTTGTATTGTTGTCAATATATTCTACTTTTGAATAGTCATATTTATCACCATGTACTTCTCTTGCCCTTTCTATGAATTGCTTCTTTTTGGTTTCAATACTATCCAAACAACCGTGCCCGCTTAAATGACTATTAGGAGTCTGCCAAAATCCACCATTTTTTTTGTCAATTATGTATACCTTTGTTCTTGTATTCACATAATCGACTTTTGAATAGTCATATTTATCACCATGTACTTCTCTTGCCTTCCTGATAAACTCATCTTTCCCGTATATCTTGTTTCTCTTAATGGAGCCGCATTTCGGACAATTTGCACCGCACAAATGATTTCCAACTGTTTGTTGAAATAAGCCATGAATCTTACAATTAATAAAGATTTTGTCTCTATATTTCATATTTGTAGGTATATTACTATAATCATACCTATCTCCATGTTTTTTCTTCGACTTTTCTATGAATTCTTCTTTCGTCATGTTTAGTAAACTTATTCTAATATAAATATATAGTAAGACATAAGAAAATATGAGCAACGTATTAGTTTTTTTATGGAAAATTACTTTTTGCTATGAATTGTATTCCGGCTATACATGTCTTTGAATATTTTACATTGCTATTTTGATAATGTATAAACGTTTTATAGAATACCATTTTTACGTGTTTATTACCGTTTAATATTGGATATGGGACTCTATCTATTACATTTAGCGCAAGATTTTTGGCGAGTTCAATAATAATATCATCACTAAAATTAACATCCATTATATTGTATTCTATATTTTCTTTATAATATTCTAATTTTGTATTTTTTGTTATTTCACTAGGTTTTATTTTTTCTTTTTTTGAATCAAACAATGAATGGTCTTCCGTAACATCAACAAGCATTTTATTATCGGAAACATTATATATATCTTTATTCGTTTTATGACGATATATATATGACGGATTTACCCATCCGTTTCGTGAAAGTACAAAATACGGTTTATTGGAGTAATCATATTCTCTGCCTAATACATCTATGTTTATTTGGTTTTCACATACCATTTCAAATATTGGTTTAATGTCTATATAGCCAGTGTTTTTGTATTTTATGAACAGCGGAGTATCACCTGTGAACGAATCGCCCACAATTGGTTCGTAACCAAGTTCATGAAAATGACTAATCATTAACCTTAGACATTGACGTCCTGTACAAGTTGTTTGCTCTGCACATTTTTGAGATTTCCATTGAAATACAGAACCGTTGTTACTACCGAACGATCCGAAAAAGCTGTTTCCTAACTTTTTCACTACACTTTGGTTGTTATCATTAACTTTGAAGTCGTTTTTAGCCTCCTCGTAAGCATCAATTTCCTCTTTGAGAAGAGTTATGCCGTTGTTCAGTTTTTCTTCGTACATGTCAACGGTTTTCTCGGCTTTTTTCTTTAACCCCTTGTACTTTTCACGTGTTGTAAGTACGTACTCCAACATATGCAACATGGCTTTCATCAAGTCGGTACTATCGGATATACCCCAAGTAAGAATAATAGACGGATAAAGGGAATTGTAGTCAAGTTTCACAACGTTCTCAACGTAACCCACACGCAACAGCCTCGACAAACCTCCGGTAAAAGCGCCTGTATTCGCAGGTAGCGGTATTGCAAGGTTATTTTCGTAACTCCAAGCCATCATGATTGCTTTCCATTGTCCGGCAGTTCCCATCGTTGTGCATTTCGAGAAAGGCTCAGGAATAATCTTTGCAAGCATGAAATCGGTTCCGTTGTAACTGTATTCAACCCTGTCACATTCCCATATATCATCCAACAGATAGCGGTTGATTATGTACTCTCCGCTTACTATTTCGTACCCATCTGCAAGGTAGTTTCGCTTATACATTACAAACGGCTTGTCTCCGTCTTTACCTTTCTTGAATTCCGTGTTTGAATCGTGGAGAGTTTCATCATACAAGTACCAATCACCATCAACATTGTTGAAAGCGTACTTGTTTGTCTTGTCCGTAAGAATCTTATCAATATCCTTACCTGGTGTATATACACGGTTCGACTTCTTTATACCGAGAAATTTGCTTATATATTTCAAGTCGGCTTTTTTGATTGAACTGTTTGTGGCTTGGGCACGTCTTACTGCGTGCATAGAATCGGTTACGATTGTATCCGGTACGACGGTTCTGTAAAATTTCTCTATTTCACCTCCGAGTTTTAGTGTACTTTCCTTTGTTTCTTTATATATGAAATCACCATGAAAGTATTTTTTCGACATCTCTTCAATTGATGTCCCAAGTTGTTGGCAACGGACTATTATGAAATTCCAGTCGAAGTTTTCACCGTTGTGTGCTGTAATTACGTCCGGTTTGAATGTGTATATCAACTTAAGAAAGGTATCAATCATTTCTAGTTCGGACGCATCCTTTTCTTCTTCCGTATTTCCGGTTAATTTGAAAATGCGCCCCCAATTCCTGTATTCCCTTCCGTTTATCGTTACTGCGCGGTTGAGTCTAACACCGTTAAGTTTTATGCGATGTCTCATCGGGTCAAGACCTTCAGTCTCCAAGTCGAATGACATTCTCAACAACTGGTCATAATCAGTATATCCCTTGAAAAAACGCTTTCCGGTGGATATAAGAAATTGCTCTTGCGGTGTTACCGTAAGATATTGTTTGTCTTCGTCACGTGCTGACTTGGAAAGATTTGTATTCTTGTCTTTATTCGAGAAAACAGGGTTTTTTGCTATTCTGAAAAACCTTAAGAAATCACTATATGACATAGGGATTTTCGCATAGAACATAAACAAATAACCATTGTCGAATTCATGCCTTACCTCTCCATCGGGTGTTTTGTTTGACAATCTCTTTACACCGATTGAGAATTTATTCATAAGTTCTTTCAGTTCTGTCCGGTTACCATAGCACAACTTGTCACAGGCTTCGTATGTAGCCCACAAAAATGGATAAAACGGTTGTTCTTCAACACATTTTCTGTCTTGTTTGTCGCGGTAAAAAACTGATATGTAATCGTTTTGATAAGAATAGGATAGATTTACAATACGTTCCTGCGGGTCTCTGCCGTCCATGAATTTCTGAATCTCTTCCTGCGTAATCTTTGTAGTGAGTTCTGCCATATTTGCTTATGTTATAACCTACACAACGCAATCCACGTGTGTTTCCTGTTCAATAGCAAATATATAAAAAGAAAATGCGGAAATTCTATTCCGCATCCATGAAATCATCGAAATCCGCATCGTTATGATCCGTTTTATCTTCTTCAAACGAAAGACCAAGACCGGATAATTTGGTAATCGTGTCATCGTAATCTTCTCCGAAATGCAATACAAGCCTGTATGGAGTCGGATACTCTTCAAGCCCGTTTATGTCCTGAAAACATATGGCAAGGCACCCGTCTATACAATCCTGTAATGAGAAACAGGTATTTTCCTGCGCACAGAACAGTTTTTTTTCCGTCTTCAAGTGTTTTATTACTGAGTAACTTGTTTCTACCGGCAATATATTTTCACATGCGGCGGGGCATTGTATGTACCAATCTTCCCCCCACACAACATCCGGAGTTTCCGAAAAGAAGAACTCATATTCATATATATCATCCGACGACTTTCCTATCGGATTAACAAAAACCAATTTCAACACACTCATTATTAAATTTATTTTTCGCTTTCCTTTTTAATAACCTTGTCAGATATAAGTTGTTTTCTTAACACTATTTTCCACATGTGGTGATATTGTGTGTTTTCAAATATCTGATAATATATATCAACATCCCTTGTCTGACCGATTCTATGTATTCTGTCTTCCATCTGCCTGTTGTCTCCGGCGACAAATGACATATTATTGAATATCATTGATTTGCATACGGTGAGTGTGAGTCCTACACCGCACGCCTCTATATTTCCTATAAGTACCCGTATATCAGGATTGTTAATAAATTCCTCTTTGTTTTTTTCTTTCTGTCTCGGTGTAAGTTTACCGTTGTACACTACGGCGTTTTCTCCGTAATATTCTTTCAATTTGTTAAGTTCTTCATCGTAACACGTTGCAATGATTACTTTGTTTTCTGTTTCAAGTATTTTGTTACAAAGTTCTATCGTGTTTGGAACCATCTCGTTTGAGAGGTATTTTCTGTATAATCCACCCTCAAGCAAATCCTTGTTAAGTTCTTTTTCCTGACTTTCTTCACTTTGTGCTTTTATATATTCATCCCACAGCCTGTTGTATTCGCTCTCCTGATGCCCGTTAAGGTGGTAATATACCTCGTGTATGTTCTTGTTCGGTAAATCCCCTATGTCTTCTTTTACTCTACGTAAATATATCGGTGATATGATTTCTCTCAACTCGTCAAGATTCTCCGCGCCTTTTGCGATGTTTATTTTCCTTGCATACTTGTCTATGTAGTCGCGCATTGCATCATAATCTTTTCCGTTCGGCTTTGAATCTTTCTGATAACCGTTGTTTCTCAACCATATTGACTTCCATTTGTCATATTCGCCACGCATGTACACTTTCTTCGCATTGCAATATCTGTTTTTGAAATATTCCACATCAAGTGTGATATCTACTTTTATGAGGCTTAATATGAAAAACAGATTAAGCGGATTATTCGTTATTGGGGTTCCTGTTGTAAGAAATACACATTCAGGATTTCCTTTGTTTATTATGTTCTGTATTACTTTATAACGTATTGATTTGTTGTTTGACAACTTATGCGCTTCATCAACAATGAGACATGACTTTCTGTTGTATATGTACTTCAATATCGGACTTTCATCTATAGCCTTTCGTATTAACTCCTCTTTCCTTGCTTTTGTAAAAACGAAAAACTCGTCAAGTATGTCATAATTCACAATAACGAAACGATTGTCTTGCCATTTTCCTTTTTCCTTGGCTTCAAAAGACAATTCTTCCCTCGTCTTTCCTGACTTTCCGATTCCATAACCGAGAAGTTCCTCGAGTTCCTTTTTGTTCTTTCCGGTTATATTATCGACAACAGTAATATCCTTCTCCGGAACATACCACATAAGTTCTTTTTTCCATGTAGATTTCAGGTTCGCCGGAGTTATTATCAATACTGAATCAAAGTTACCTTCTATTGCTGCTACGGCAAGTTCCGTTGTCTTTCCTAATCCCATATCATCTGCTAATATACACCTTTTTCTGTCTAATAGGAATTTTACGGCATCTTTCTGGTGTGCTCGAAGTTTTCTGTTTTTGTCTATTGACGTTGACAGATTGTCATATCTATCGAAATTAATTTCCTTATTGTGGTAATCTCCGTACTTAAAATTGTTTATCACGGCTTTTTTCGGAATAAAGCACATCACAGGATCAATGCTTTGTCTATATTTTACGTAACAACAATAATACCCATCTTCTTCCCCTAAATACGCGACTATTTTCAATACTGTCGGTGTGAAATCAAGTTTCCACGCCTTTTTCCTGTCTTCTCCGTACCATTCTGGTATTTTTGTAATCTTGTTTATTGCAACAGGCTTTACATCTTTATTGTGTATAATGAAGTTAATCTTGAAATCCGTGATAGAATTTTCTTTTTTCTCAATATACACTTCATGTTTTATTATGTGTATATATGGATTTTCACCTTTGTAATCGTATAATATTTCGAGTGCTTTATCAAGATTTTCAAGTTTCTTCGACATGTTCAATCAACAGTTTTATTATAAATATATAAAAAAGAAACCACTAAATAAATCAGTGGTTTCAAATTGTTTCGGTGGATTTGTTTTATTTATCCTTCCGTGTCGTCCTCTAAAATCTGTTTCATATGTTCAATCAATAAATTTATCTAAGTGTGATTTAAGTGCCCCGGGTTTTGTATATAAAGATGGTATATCACCGCTCTTAAGGCTTCGCCCTTTAACATATCTTACAATGGCGTTGGGATTGTAATATTGTAGTTTTGTTCTTCCGTCTTCAGAAGCAAAATTCATCATAAATATACTATCAAGTTTATATTGTGTCCATATGTCACCATTATGCCTTAATTTCTTTGCATCTTTTATCGCTTTGTCGACTCTCGCCACAATAGCATCAGTCTCGGTCTTTGCAATAACTTCAGCACCAAACATTTCAACATAACTTTGTACCTCTTCTGGAGTTATTTCTTCAATAGTATTCGCATCCTTAATCAGGTAGTATGAAGTCTTCATTTTTTTGAAAACTTTTAGTGGCGTATTGAATGACAATTCGTAACTACCATCATCATATTGATACATATTCGTACCTGATATTCTTTGTTTATGTGTTGCGCGTAAGTCGTCATAAGATTGATTTGGAAAATCAAGAAGCGGCCTGCCTTTCTTGTCCATATAGTCTTTATAATAAGCCACATCATCAGGATGTTCTTGTTGATATTTCTCCAAGTCCGCCTTGACGGCATTCTTTTGTTTCATATACTCTTCCTCTCTACCATACATAAGCATAACCTTGTCAATTTGTATGATAAAATCAGTATAAGAATCCGGTTTGTATGGATTACGAATTTTACCCTTATTTATACCCTTAAGAATTGTTTCAGGATTATCAATGATATTAGTAAGTCTTTCATAACCCCCCTGTCTTACTCTGTCAGAAACTTCGTCACTAAAACCATCCGTAGTTGTTCCAACCTTTTTATTTCCTAATTGTGTTACGCTTTTGATGTATCCGAGTGTCACCCTCCACGCTTTTTTTGGTGACATTCCTCCCTTTGTTAATATCTGTACCAGTTTATCAGGATCACTAAGACTTATAGCCTGCCCGTCGATAACTGCAACATTTGTTCTATCTTCCGCTTCTTCCATCCCTTCTTTAAGAAGTTTTAGCCGGATGTGTTCAGTTGCCTGTTCACCTGTCATGTGGTTGTCCATGCGCTCCATCAGGCTCTGCATTTTAAGTAATTGTACTTTCGTGCTCTTATCCATATATGTTCTTATGTTTATATAACGTTATATTCTTTATTATAAATATATGTTTTTATTCGTTTTATTGCTTGAATGTCTATTTATTAAGGAGAATATGATTATAAGAATACATGAAAATTTCCGACGAAAACATAAAGAGAAAGAACCCGATAAACCGTAACAACCTGTTCACATCTGACAGAACAATAGACTTTCAGGTTAGTATCGGTATGGAATATTTAAACAAAGTAGTCAATCAAACCATCGTCCTTTATGAAATTGACAGGGAAAACACGAAAATAAGCGACATATACAAAGAAGCGACGTTTGATGATTTAGTCTTCAAAACACCGGTTGAGTTGAATGTCTTGTACACGCTCAACAGAGCCGAATTGAAAACATACGATGCGTCCGGAATAAAGGGTTATTATTTGAAAGTAGGAAAACTTACATTCAATATATTCGAGAAGGAACTTATAGAAAACAGGTGTGACATAAAGCGCGGTGATTATATAGGACTTCAGGTTACAAACGACAGAATGGAGTATTTCATCGTTACAGACGATGGAAGGGTTAATTATGACAACGCACACACGTTGTTCGGAACGAAACCGACATATAGGAGTATATCTTGTGCAATCGCAAGTGACAGAAGTGAAACACAGAATATATAATATTTTTTTTAAAAATTGAATGTTATGCGTAAAATATATTTGACAGAAGAGCAAGTGAGAGAATTTGTGAGACAGGAGATAATAACTGAGCATGCTTATATAAACAAACTTAACAAAGATAAACGTGTTGCGGATATAACATATAATAACTTATCAAGGAAAGTTGGTAACGTAGGCGGACAAGACTATCTTACTACTGACAAGATGGAAAAAAATGACGGCGATACCTACGAAATAAAATTAAAAGGTGGTATCACATGCTATAATATAACATCCATCAAGGGTGACAAGGTAATGCACTATTTTAAACATAAGTGGGCGGACAACAGGGATGCTGAGATTACAGTTAAAGACGCTGAGACAAAAGAGAAGAATACTTACAAACTTCAGATGGCAAAAGCTGAAGAAGATACTTTCATAAATAAATTCAAACAAAAAGTTGCTTACGTAATAAAATATTGCGTAAACAATTTCAAGAGAGTGAACAAGGATTATAATTTCTCAATGATATCAATATATCCAGTACCTTCTTCGTCAAATTTTAATGATAAAATGGCGGGAATATTAGCAAAAAGCGGATTGTACGGAATACCATGCCAAGTAATTGACGGAAATATCCTTAAAAAGGATTTCGATAAAATAGAAAAAGATAATGAGTTCATAGAGAAAAATAAAGAGTTTTACAATCAACCGTTTTTTGCGTCGGATAATAATAATAATAAGACGGTTGAGCAGAATTTAGATGTAACATTGGAGAAGTTAGCGGCAAAAAAAAGAGCACAGGCTCTTATTGACGAAGCAAACAAATATGTGCAAAAACTGTTCATTCAAATATATAATTACCGTCAAGTTACAAAGGATACTTCGGTGGATAGAAAAAGAATGATAGCCTCAATCGTGAATAACTTTACAAAATATTACGACACGACCGAAAAAATAAGAAAAGCGTCAACTTACTACGATTATATCAGCGGAGAACACCATAAGCAAAATGATGATAGCCTATTCCAAAGGCTGAAATATTCAAAAGGCCCTTCAATAGAAAAAAGGAGTAAGGATGTGTGGGCTATTGTAAAACCATATTTAAGAGGGTGCAAGTGTGAAATAACCGGTGAACCTTATTCTTATGTTGAATTGGTGTTGTATACAAAAAACACTTTCCAAATCAAAAACATTTCAGCCGGAGAGCGAATGGGTTTGAAGAATATGTACACACCGAATGAGGAATATGAGAAATTCAAAGGCGAAATTGAGAGAATAAAAGGAACTGTATTTGTTATTTTCGATGACAATGTAAGTGGCGGAGCTACTCTTGGTGATATTTGCATGCAGTTCAAAAATTTGGGAATTGACAATATGATTCCAATAACGTTCGGCGATATGAGCGAAAAATGGACTGAAAACCGTATACCTCTTACGAATCCGGGGTTGGAAAACAATAAACATGCGCGCTGGAATTTTTAAAGGATGACAAACTATAAGAATTATATAGAATTGCACGAACATCCCACTGGCGATACGAGAAGAATTGAAATGCTGTCTGATGTATTGAAATCAGGCACATTTCTTCCTAACACAGTGGAATATAGGGATATTGACGAAGAGTTCATAAAATGGGTGAGTGATGAATTGGTTATTGTAAGCGACGACGGAATTGAATTCCCTACAATGAACCTATTCAGCAACCAGAGATTTTCAGAGTATACACAATCGTGGAAATTTACAGATTCGAATAAAAACCTGCTATTGAACTTCAAGACGGTTACAAGGGACAACAATCCGCAATACGGAAAAATGCATAACGGATATTGGAACATACCGGGGGATGACAGATTTTATCTGATGAAAAGACAACTTGTGTTGGATGACAACGGAACGGAATCTTTACTTGATTTGAAAATGAAACAACCTACTACAGTAGATTTGAACTACAAGTTAAGTGTATTTACCACGCAATATCATTCGATAAATGATTTCAATACATTGATTAACAAGAAGTTTTCTTCGAGACAATGCTATATAAGCCCAAACGGGCATTTCATGCCTATGACACTTGAAAGCGTAAGTGACGAATCAAGTTACAGTATAGACGACAGGCAGTTTTACGGGCAGACGTTCACGATAACTGTTATGGGTTATCTGATTACAAAGGAAGATTACAGGGTGGAAGAAATACCGTATAAACATGGCGTTACATATCCCGTTATGAGGACAATCAAAAACAAGCCGAGTGTTGAAATAGAGGAATGTAACGATGATAACGGAAAAGTAATCCTGACAGTATATTATCCTGAAAAATGTTCGGACAATTCAGCTTCGTTTACAATGGATTCAGATGTTGATATTGAAAAAATAAATATTGTTAACTTAAGGAACGGATACGAAATATACGTAAACGGTGAAACGACTGACAAAAATGGAAAAATAAGACTTTCAGACGGGGATTCTGTCAAAATACGTGCAATCAAACAAATAAAAAACGAAGAGGCTGAAATGATTTTGACTGGAAGAATGGCGAACTAACAAATTATATTTTCCATTTGTTCATTCTTTTGAATTTTGTTTTCTATTTATTGGAAAGAAGACGATAATTGAATTATAATTAGATAAAAACACAAAAATAATATGGGAAAAATTAGAGGAACACACTCAAGCCCGGGTATATACACCCAATTCACAGACCTTTCTTATGCGGCTAAGACGTTAGGCGTAACAACTCTCGGACTTGTCGGTGAAACGCTTAAAGGTCCTGCTTTTGAGCCTATAATGATTAATGACTATACCCAATTCAAAGAATATTTCGGAGGATGCAGCGCTGAACTCTTTAAAGACAGTCTTTATCCGAAATACGAGTTGCCATACATAGCAAAGTCATATCTTTCCAAGTCTGACAAACTTTACGTTTGTCGTGTTCTCGGACTAAGCGGATATAATGCAGGCCCTGCGTTTGTGATAACGGCAGAAAGAAAAGAAGATACGGAAAGTAAAAAATACGTTGTGGCTGTATTGCGTTCAAGGGGTTCTTATGTAAAATATGCTAATATAGGGGATGATTGTAATCCGATTTCAAAATACGACCAATTGATTTTTGATTGCGACGAGGTTGAATTGGAAAAATACACAAACGTATCCGTTATCGTTAATTGCGATGGAATTGATGCTACCGGAAATACAGTGGAAGGATTTCCTATAAATGCACTCAACTACGGGCAATTCACAATTGTAGCAAAAAAATTTGCAGGTGTCGGAGAAGACGGTACTGACGAAAAAGGATTCAAAGTGGTAGGAAGATATCCAGTTTCTCTTAACCCCGGGAGCAAGGATTACATATACAACGTTCTTGGTTCAAAAGCAACTGAAGGAACTGCTGCGTTATTCGTTGAAGAACTATACGATTTGAGACTGCAAGAGTTAATAACTTCAGGTGATGTGAATGTAATAAGCGAAGATGTTACAAAATTACCTGAACTTGTCATATCAGCCGTGTCTGAACCAGTTTCCGACTTTGTAAACATTCCTATGAACTCACTTAAGAGAAAAAATGTGGGTCAGACATTCCTGTGTAATGTTGCCGGAACTTTAGGTGATGATGGTAACGGATTCACGTACTACAATTTGAAAGATGACGGAACGGTTGATTACACTGGTTATCCTTCTACAATGGAAATCGGTGGCATATATTCTGTAAAGTCATACACACACACTGAAACGGGAAGAAGAGAGTATGTTTATGTACCCGTAATGAAAGAAACGTTAAATGATAGTGGTGAAATTATATTTGCAAATGTAAAGATAGGAAAAATTGAGCAAACAACAAGTGGAAATACGTTGTTAACGGTTAATGCTGTAAGGGTATTGTCCTATGACGCTTTCTGTGCACTTAATAATGAAGAGAATGCTGTTGTTGGTTTAGGTGATACAAGCGATTACCATGAGCAATTCCGTTGCGCTTCTACTCCTTGGATTGTTTCTGAGTTGAAAGGCGATGCAAAAGATTTGCAAGTTAAGAAACTATTCCGATTCCACACGATAAGTGACGGTTCTAATTCCAATACACAGGTTAAGATTTCTATTGCAAATGTAAACCCCGACGAAGGTACATTCGACGTTTATGTGCGTGATTTCTACGATTCCGACGGAAGTCAGACAATTCTTGAAACATACAAAAACCTTACAATGGTTCCTGGTGACTCTAAATATATTGGATTACAAATAGGTACTCTTGACGGAGCATATGAATTAAAATCCAAGTATGTTATGGTTGAAATTATAGAAAATGACATGACACGTAACTGTGTTCCTGCCGGTTTCTTGGGATATCCTGTGCGTGATTATGATTCTGTTGGATTGGAAGCGCCGTCATTTACATATAATAGAATATACGATGAGGATATAAAAGAAAAACGTCAATATTTCGGTTTGTCCGATTTGACAGGTATAGATGTCGATATGCTTTCATACAAGGGTAAGAATGCATACACTGATGACTATGAACACGGATATACTCATGCTTTCCACTTGGATTCAACCTTGTCGCAAAGTGTTCGCGAAGGACTTGGAAGTGGTTTGACGATTACGGTCGACGGAGAAAGAGGAACAGAGGGTATTATATGGGATGCCGTAAGCGCGAATAACGTTACAGAAGAAGGAATTGCCCCTGTAATAGGAAGCCAGAAACAAATGGATGGAACGATATATGAAGATAAGAAACTTCGTAAATTCACCGTTTGCTTCTATGGAGGTTTCGACGGATGGGACATATACAGGAACTCAAGGACGAACACCGACGAGTTCAAGGCTAACAAATACAAGGGTACCATACAAAACGGATATGGACAAACATTCTCGAAAATACAGGATGGTACCGCACTTGCGCTTAGCGGAAACTGTATAACTTCTGACTACTATGCTTATCTTGCAGGAGCAAACCAATTCGAGGTTCCTGAAAGATATTTGATAAACTTGTTTGCAACTCCCGGTATCGACTATGTAAACAACACAATGCTTACAAACGAAATACTTGACATGCTTGAGGAAAAAAGGCAAGATACTTTCTATGTCGTAACAACACCTGATAAGCCTTGGGGTTCAAGTGACGCAATTGATGAGATGTATTCTTCACAGGATGCCGGTGAGAATCTTGATGATACTTCAATCGATACTTATATCGCAGCTACATACTATCCTTGGATTAAAAAATTTGATGAAGAGAACAATAAGTACATTTTCTTGCCACCTACAAAGGATGTATTGAGAAATATGGCTGACGTGGATAACAAGAGTTATCCTTGGTATGCACCCGCCGGAATTGAAAGAGGTACTGTTGATTGTACTAAAATGCGTTTCTTTACAAAGTTGGAAGATGAGGATAACGTATACGACGCAAGAATTAACCCGTTGAAGACATTCTCTAAAGAAGGTGTAAAAGTTTGGGGTAACAAGACAATGTATAGTAATGATACACCAATGAACCGTATTAACGTTGTAAGACTCATGTTGTATATGAAACGTTTGATTGTCGAATCAACGAGGAGTTTGATATTCGAGCCTAACGATGCAACGGTTGCAAAACAGTTTGATTCGATTGTACGCCCTATACTTAACCAGATAAGAAGCGACAGGGGTATAACGGATTTCAGACTGAATGTAAGCCAAACGCCGGAGCAGATGGATGCACATGAATTGAGTGCTACGATATACGTCAAGCCGACTCCAACGCTCGAATACATCGAAATTAATTTTGTTGTTACACCGCAATCAGTTAGCTTTGACGAAATCCGATAACTTATTTAGTAAATAAAAAATAATCGAGGGATTAACCAAGTTCCTCGATTATTTTTGTTAATAGTTTTGTTTTATCAAAAAATACATTTTTGTTTGTATATATATTTTTAAATAAACTATTTGTTTTATAGCACCTAACTGTGTTTTCTCGTTTTGTATAATATAGAATTTTAAATCCAAGTTTTTCGCATAATTTCTTTTTTTGTTCGTCGAGTTCTATTGTATGTAAAAAGCCTCATAGCTTTTTTTATCATCCCTTCCACCAAATCTAACTGGTTTAAAATGTTGAACACCTTGACATTCTATAGCAATTCTGCAGCTTGGTATTAAAAAATCTAATTCTTGTTTTCCAAATATTTTTTCATTATATTCTCTAACATGTTTTATGTTATATTTGTTTAACATATCTTCTATTTCTATTTCTATCTTTGAAGCATTACAACTTGGACAACCATTACCATTTAAGTGGTCGTGTGGCGTTTGCCAAAACTCACCATGTTTCGGACAAACAATACATACTTTTTCATGTGATGCTACGTATTCCACTTTTGAATATTCATATTTATCTCCATGAATTCTATGTGCTTTTTTCAATAAATTCTTCTGTGGTTAATTTATTCATATTTATTGTCTTTTACCAACAAATACTTGATGTTATCAAAACAGGGAATTGTCACAATACTTTTTTTTTACTTTTTTACAACAGGGACTTGATTTTGATGATATTCAGTAATAATTTCAAATAATTAATAAAAAAACGGGGAATTAAATGCTTCCTCGTTTTTTATTCCTTTATCTTCTGACGGTTTTTATAATAAACATAAATCCAACCAATATCATCAATAATGCAACAGATTCCCCAAATAAACAACGCAACTTTCAACGACGGCATCGCAATTAGTGCTGTTAAATATCCGATAACGCAAACAATTCCAAGAACTATTGAATTGTTGTTATCATAAATCTCTCTTGCTCTTTCATTCCACATCTTTGATTTGAAAACCATGATGCACTTCCCAACAAAAATGGAAATGAACGAACTATATAACAAAGAAACTACGGCGAACACCCAAACATTGTAGTGGATGAAACACAGAAACATTGACAGTAGAAAACCTATTAATGACTCTGCTATTGCAAGAACCATAAAATAATTTATCGCTGTTTTTCTCAACCCGCCTTTCCATATGACTCCGATTAATAATCCTGACAATGAACCAAAAAGCGATTGAAACGCTATCCACTCTGCTGGTAGTTCGCTTATAATCTCTTTTGTTATAGCAGGCGAAACATATGTTATCAACAAGCCACTGAAAAATGCTGAAAGAAGCAACCACCTTTGGTTTTCGTCCGGCTTAACGTTTAAAATTTTTAATATTTTTCCAATTATTCTCATTAAAATTCCCTATCTTTGAAATCATGTTTTCTGGTATTTCTGATATGAACCTTGATGGCTCTTTGTCTCCTTGCACCAACCAATTAAAGCCACTTGATTCTGTAATGTATAAGCGTTTTTCAGCACGTGTACATGCAACGTACATAAGCCTTCGTTCTTCTTCTATCTCAGATTTCGATTCTTCTGTATTTTCAGAAAATCTCAATGACGGTATCCCTCCTTCAAAAGCATTTGTGACAAACACGTTAGGGAATTCAAGACCCTTTGATTGGTGCATTGTCATCGCCTTTACAACATCTCCATCATCATTTGAATCTGTATTCGTATAAAGAGAAATGTCTTGCAGAAAGTTATTCAATAACTCACTACCTGTGTACTCTTGGTTTTGTTTCTCATAATATTCAATGCTTTTTGACAATTCTTTTATATTATCAAGTCTGACATTATCTGAATCCTCGCGAAGCATATCAAGATATCCAGTTTCAATAAGAACGTAGTTAAGGATTTCAGAAACTTTCTTTGTTTCAGAATCCTTTTTTGCCTTTTCTATAATTGAAATAAAATCACTCGCACCATCGTGTTTTAATTCTCCGGAACCAATAAGTCTGAACATTGATTCATATTGTGTTACTTTTTTCTCAGTCGCAAACTTGTCTACCTTTTCAAGAAAAACTTTTCCTATCTTCCTTGCCGGTTCGTTTATTACGCGCCTGAAAGAGAGGTTGTCATTGCTGTTTATGAGTTTCAAAAATGCGATTGTGTCCTTTATTTCTTTTCGTTCATAGAAACGAATACCTCCATATATCTTATATGGGATGTTACTCTTGATTAGCGCCTGCTCAATCTCCCTTGACATTGAATTGTTGCGGTATAGTATCGTGAAATCGCCATATCCACACTTGTCTGACATGCGTATACGTTCTATTTCATTGCAAATGAACTTGCATTCAGTCCATATATTCGGAGCATGATAATTTGTAACAACAACACCGTCTTTCTTGTCCGTGAACAAATCTTTTTCTACACGTTCCTTATTATTCTTTATAATCGAGTTGGCAACATCTAAAATCTTCTTCGTGGAACGGTAGTTCTGCGTAAGCAATATGGTTTTGTCATTCTTGAAGTTAATAAAGCCTTTGACATCGCTGCCTCTGAACTTATATATGGATTGGTTGTCATCACCGATAATGTATAGGTTATTGTGTTTCTTTGATAGAATTTCCAATATTTCCCAATCATGCTTGTTGCAGTCCTGCGCTTCATCAACCATTATATAATGAAGTTTGTCTTGCCAATATTCACGAACATCCTGGAAGTTAATGAGGATATATAAAGCAAAATAAATCAAATCGTCAAAGTCAAGTGAAAAATTTTTAATTTGATTCTCACAATATTTCATGAAGATTAACTCATCAGGATTCAGTTTTGAGGCGATACGCCGTTTGTTTGCCAATGCACGAGGAAGCATATAATCAGTAATGTAACCGCTTGCAGAACGGCTTTTCGTACTGTTTATTTTTTGTATAACATCCTTAACCGTAGTTTCCTTATTAGTCAAGCCGAGTTCCTTCATTATGCTTTTCGCGATGGATTTTTTATCCTCCTCATCCAATATATTGAAAAACTTTGGAAAACCAAGACGATAAATGTCTCTACGCAAGATTTTTACACAGAAACTATGGATTGTACAGATATATTCAGAAGCAAAATCACGTCCAATCATTTTCTCTATTCGTTGGCGCATTTCATTTGCCGCCTTGTTTGTAAATGTCAAGCATAGAATGTTTTCCGGATTAATTCCTTCGTGATTGACAAGATATGCATATCGGCAAGTAAGCGTTTTTGTTTTTCCTGCTCCGGCTCCGGCTACAAGCCTTATTCTCCCGTTGACTTGTGTTGCGCCTTCATATTGTTTGTCATTCAATCCTTTCAGATATTCTTCCATTGCTCATAATTTTTGAGATTAATAACTGTGCAAAGTTAGATGTTTTATTTCAAATAGCCAAATATTTGGTTAATTTCTTTTCCAAATATATTTTATAAGCCCGCAATCATATATCCTTGTATAGCCGAGTTCGCCAATCATTTCAGTCTCCGTCATCGATAATGGTAGTCCGTACTTCTTGTGTAGGATTTGCTTTCTGAAGCCGAACTTATGTTGCCGGATTATTCCGTCACTCTCCTTGAAATAGCGGTAGTCCGGTTTTGTGTATCCGGCAAACTCAAATCCCAATTTGATATAAATGTTATTCTCCTCATCCGTTGTCCATCTCCGGTCTGCAAAGGATTTAACCTCATTTGGCTTGTACTCACGCAGGAATTCTTTGAATAACTTACCTCCTATGCCTTGACATATGTAGTTGTAGTTACTTGCGAATCTCGTGAGTTCCCACTTACCCGAATCCTTCAACTCTTGTTTGAAACTCATGACAGCCACGAGTTCTTCTTCATGGTAAGCACCCAGATAAACCGTTGACCGAACGAAACCTTGTATATGATATTTATCAAGAAACTCCTTTGCCGTGTAGTTGTTTATAGTTTTGACCGTGCATTTTCTACCGGGAACTTTCGGCAACGTCTCATCAAGTTTTAATATATGTTTTATCTTTGAAAGAACTATATCCTTATGGTTTATCCATTCATCTTCAAAAATTTGTAGTAGTTTTATCCCCTTCTCTTTGCAAAGATTCAGTTTATTCAAGTGGTATTCTTTATCCTTTCCGAATTTCTCTGAGTGCCATCGTAGCCCGTTATATTCAATAGCAATTTTCTTTTCCGGAATATAAATATCAAGCTCATATGGAGATATAATATCCTTGACTCTCCTTTCGACTTTGTCTTTTCC